>Ga0307477_10001798_pt1 | contig 17380 bp, 39 predicted proteins | sample atmos_gasesECM2C_FD_203316 | JGI IMG/M metagenome (GOLD analysis project Ga0307477, IMG submission 203316) | Hardwood forest soil microbial communities from Morgan-Monroe State Forest, Indiana, United States - atmos_gasesECM2C_515 | ecosystem: Environmental > Terrestrial > Soil > Temperate...
CTGGTGGTTCGACGTCAGTCCCACTGAGCGTGTCACGACTCGACCTCCTCGTCTTCTCCCACCAGCGCCACCAGGCCCTGGACTTCGGCCAGCATAGCTTGGGCGAGCGCGCGCAGAGTGGCAGCTTGGGCTTCCCGCTCGGCCTGGTCGATCTCACAGTCGTTCATTTGGCCCTCCTCCGCAGGTCCGCGCCGGCAATCAGCAGACCGTACACCGCCGTGATCGCCAGCAGGAACCAGGAGTGCGTGGCGGTCAGCACGAACACCATCGTGAGCGTCAAAAACGCGAACAGGAACCGCGCCCACCAGTTCATGAGATGGCCACCACCTTAGCCTGGGCCGATGGGTGTTCGATCGGTTCCATGCGGGAGAGCTCGTCTTGGGCGATAGCGAGATCCCGGATGTACACGTACACGATCCAGCGCCGCTCGTCGTGCGTGGGGCCGCAGAATTTGTGGAGCTGCCGGAAGTGCCGGATCCCCCGCCGTTTGAGCCGGGCTTCGAGCGCCGCCACCCATTCGATCTCTATCTGGGGTGCGTCAGTCAGTTTGCGAAAACCTTGCTGCATAAAAGTCCTCCTCTCTCAGGCGCCGCCGCCGGCGCCCAGGGCCTTCTGTTTCGCGAGCCGTTCGGCACGGTCGCGGAATGGTTCAGCGGTGATCGGCCGGCGAGGTACATCTTCCTGCGCCGCGCCGAAATAATCCAGGATGGCCAGGAGCTCGTCGGCTTTGGAGCCGAGCTCGCGCTCCCAGGCTCGCCATACATAGCGGGCTTGCTCCTTCTGGTTTGGCGGAGTGTTGGGGTCCGCGTCGAGTGCCCGGAAGCGGGCGCGGGTTTCCTGGACGCGCGTGATACAGCCACGCACCGCGGCGATGCGGGCGCCCATGCTGAGGGCGTTCATGTGGCCCCGCCGGCGGCGTCCGCCACCTCGGGCAGGCACTCCCAGAATTCGCCGGTGAGCGCGGCCAGCGCCTGGGCGATGGCCGCAATCTCGGGAGAAGGCTGCCGCAGCTCCGCTGCACTGGCATACCGCAGCACGGCACGTAACAGAGTCGCGATTTGGCGTTCGCGGGTGGCGCCGAACCGTTCGCCGGCGTTGATTTGGACCGCAAGCTGAAACGCTTCCCGCGCCACGGCCTCTTGGAAGATGCTCACCGGTGACCTCCCGCGGCGCCGCGCTTCATCAGGTAGGCGCGGACCTCCGCCACAATTTCCGGGTGTTGGCTGGAGTAGTAATCGAGCGCCTCCCGGTCCGCCTGGCGGAGGGCACGTTCCACCTCGGCGCGGTACTCGGCCCGCATCTCATCCATCGGCCCGGCGAGTTTCGGCCCGAGCACCCGGGCCGCGTCCTGAATATCGGAAGGCGTTGGGCAGACCGAGGTGAAGTGCGCGGCAATCCGATTCGCGTGTTGGTCGTCCCGCGCGCACTCCCGCAACTCGCGCGCCAGACGCGCCCGGGCAGCCGTCTGGGTGGGGAACTTCGCCAGGCAAGCCCAGCTTTCGACCAGGCTGGTGGCGGTTTCTTTTGTGATCACGACGGGCCTCCTTTCTTTTCGAGGGAATCAAACATGTCCATCATTTCGAGGACGGAATAGTCCGCCTGCCCGGCGGCTTTGGCCTTCATGTAGTTGTCGTGGTGCTCGAGGCACTTGATGGCGATGGTCACGAACACCCGCCATCCGCGCGGGGCTTTTTGGTTTTGGGCGGCCTTCTGGAACTGCTCGAAATGATCCTGTGTGCGCAGGGTTCCGTAGATGAGCTGGAACTCACGGTTCTCCAGAGGAACGGGGACTTTTAGGTTTTGAACCAGCCACTGGCGGACGGTTTCGGCTGGTGGTTTCGAAGGGGAGGTCGATCGATCGATCGTTTCTCGTGCGGGCTCTTCTACTCCTGAGTCCGATCGATCGACCGAAGAGGGTTTTACCCTTCCCCCGGAGGGATTTAAAGGCGACTCGCTAGTTTCGCTGAAAGCACGCGCGTTAGGCGCGGTTTCGGTTCGGCCTCCACGAATTTCTGGGGGTGGAGTATCGAATTGACTCCGGCTGGAGGTCCGAATTGACTCCGGCTGGAGGTCCGAATCAACCTCCGTGGTGCGGAGAGGGGAATTCGCACTCTCGGCACCGTTGGTTTTCGGAGGGCGGATCAGCTCGTCTTCGGGGTTCGCCCCTGCCGAAGCATCCTTATTAGGAGGTCGAACCGCCTCGCGCTGTTCGTCACGCAGCATGACCAGAATGGCCCTCTCCATCCGGTCCGTGATCTGACGCCGGCGTGCGCGGGCGGCCTGTATGATTTCGTCCTCTTTCGCCAGGGCTTCCGGGACTTCCGGGTGCTGCTCTAAGTACGCTCGTTTGAGCCTCAAGTAGGGCGACAATCCGTCGCTGGACTCATGGCGAATAGGAGGCGAAGAGTCGATACTGGAGGGAGAACTACCCTCCATGGCTAAGTCGATGGTTTCCCTGGGGGCGCGCTGACTCGCGAACAGTGTCGGTTCACGGCCGTCGAGCACCCGGATCAGGCGCTGTTTTCTGCCGGCCCGAACTCCCTGCTCTTCGCCGATCTCGATGAGCCCGGCGGCAAGAAGGACTTGGGTCGATTCTGACACCCTACTGTCATGCAGGTCAAGAGCGATCGCGGCGTCGCGTTGGGTCGCCGGCTGTGGGGCGGAGCCGCCCGCGAGCCGACCTACGACGGCGCCCTGATGCTGCACGGGATCGTTGCCTAAGATCGCGTAGTCCGACAGGTTGCCCCAGGACTGCTGCCGGAGCCATGCGTAGAGCCGCTGAGTTGGGTCCAGCTCCTTGTGGTGGATCTCGTTGGCTAGTGCCGGGTTGAAGTCCATCGTATAGCGGCAGTAGTTGTGGTCGCGCCGGTGCCAGGCCTTCGCGTGATCGGAGTGCGCCCACTTGCGGCGCGGTTCGGCTGCCGTCATCGTGCACCCCCTGCTGCGCGTGTTTCTCCGGGGAGGCTTTCACTCCAAGTGGAGGGCTGCGTCTCTGCGCGGCGCCACCGGGTATAGATCACCTCGCGCAGACGGGCGATTTCCGCGTTGGCGGCGCGGAGCCGCGCTTTCAAATCGTCGCGGGTCTGACACCAGCCGAGATACTCGTCCGCAAAGGCGGGGTGTTGCTCCAAGTACTGTGCCCGAAACCGGCGGAATCGTTCGTTGTTCGATAATCCGTTCTGCATCTGTCGCCAATCCTTCCTCGGGGGAGGTCTGCTATGTCCCCGGCGCTAGAACACCCAGGACGTTTAAATTCATTAGCTTGGGATTGATTTACGGAAGCGGAAGGTGACAGAATGAAGGCAGGTCGTCTCCCACTTACGTCTTGGACTCATCCTTTGCGTAAGGCCGTCCAAAGCTCAGCAAAGGGCGAGTTTTTTAGAGGAGGAGGCGGCCGGCCGCGACTATCCCAGGCGGGGTTGCCGCCAAAGGTGGCATAATCCCGACTGCGCAGCTCAAAGGGGCCAGTACCAAAGCATTTTTGGCTCATTGCTTTGGGCCTAACGGGCCAAAAAGTCCTCAGCTTATACTGTGGAAATTGTCGCCCAGCCACCGCCCCGTTTCCTTTACGCGTCCGGTCTTCAGTGAAATTGAAGACGAAAGAATTCGTCTGAAAGCGGCGCAATTGAGGCCGCTCACGGTGCTTTCCTACCAGCGCGACTTCCGCGTGTTCCGCGCCTGGTGCGAAGCCGCCGAACGCTCCGTGCTCCCCGCCACAACCGACACCGTGGAGCTGTACTGCGTCGACATGCTTCGCCGGAACCGCAAAATCTCGACTCTCAAGCGCCACCTGGTGGGGATTCAGCATTACCACCGCGCCGCCGGCCATCCGAGTCCGTGCGGACCTTCGGTACACGCGCTGCTCTCGGGCGCCCAGCGGATCCTCTGCCAGCAACCGGAGCAGAAAGAGGCGCTCTCCTCGGCCCAACTCCGCCAGATCGTCACCAAGCTCGGGAGGAAGACACCAATCACGGCGCGCGATTCTGCCCTGCTTCTTTTTGCCTTCGCTAGTGCCTTGAGACGGAGTTCGCTTGCGCGGATCAACCTCGATGACCTGACGTTCGTAGAGGCCGGCATCCTGGTTCGCGTGCTGCGCGAGAAAACCGATCGGAAAGGGGAAGGTCGGATCGCCGCGGTGAAGCGCGGCGCGCGCGCCGTGACCTGTCCGGTGCGCGCCATCGAGGTGTGGCTGTCGTTCCGGGGAAAAGCCGAAGGCCCGCTCTTCTGCCACGTGATGCACGGCAAGCCGATCCTGAAACGCCTGTTGGGAAATCGCATCGGGCAGATCGTGCAGGCCGCGGTGCAGTTGATCGGGCTCGACCCGGCTCGGTTTGGTGCGCACTCCACCCGGGCTGGGATGTGCACCGAGGCGCTGACGAACGGCTGTGACGCGCTGCTGGTGGCCCGGCACGTCGGCTGGAAGAGCGCCGAAACGGTCTCGATCTACATGCGCCAGCGGAATCCCTGGAAGGGCCACATCGGGAAATTTTTGGGTCTGTGAAGCAGGGCGCTGGCGGGTTGGCGGCGGCTGATTCATCTACTCCCCGCTACCGATTTGTCAGACCTTAGGCATCCGCAGGATCTAACCTTGCCTGTTCTCAGGCTATTAGTGCTGGCTTCCTTTTCGTTTCCGCACTCGCAGCGGCAGAGCCAGTAAACAGGCTTCCATTTCCCTCGGGTCTCGGTTCGGCGTAAAACGGTCAGCCGGCTGAATGTCTGGCCTTGCAGATCGAGAGCAGGCGACGGCCGCGGTCCCTTCCGTTGATATTGTCTGTCGCGCCGCGGCCGACGAAGTTTCCGCAATTCCCCAATCTCCTCCTGCGAGAGCCCGGATCTTCGGTAATTTTCGTGCGCTTGTCGCCCTTTCGCTCGCAGCTCACCGGGGAGGGTGCGCAGGCGCTCTTTCCGGAAGCACCCGCACGAAAGAATCCGGCCCGCTCGCAGCTCCGCACCGATCAAGACCTTTTCTTGACCGCAAGAACAGCGGCAGAGCCACGTGGCCCTCGTTTGCCCACTGAGACCCCTCCGAACGCTTCCCTCCCGGCGCAACACCATGAGGCGTCCGAAGGTTTGCCCGGTGATGTCGCTGGACAGCGGTGACGCTTTGAAGGGCTTATTCGCCGGCGCGGGTATCCTCTGCGCCGGAACCGCGGTGCATTCCGGGCACAGCCCATTCACCCACTGACCTGGCTCGGGTTCAATCAGCCGGCACTCGGTACACCCGCGTCGTTTTCGGGTTGCCTGATCGCGGGTTGTCGCCGGCTGACTCATCGTCCCCACATCATCGGGGTTCTGACGAAGGCGGCCGGATGATGTGCTTCCCTCGGGAAGGGAAGCCCGGCCGCTTCGCCAAAGACTTGCTGCTCGGTAGCGAACCGAGCAAGTCGAGCATATCGCAGTTTTCGCGAGAGTGCCGACATCGGCCAAAAAAAAATTGCAGGCTTCAATGTACCGCCGTGCGCGGGGAGGCGGTACCGGGCAGGCTAGCCTTCGCTAAACCTTCGTGGCGCGGCTCACTATACTGAAGTGCATGGAACCGCCGCTCGATTTGAACGAAACCCTGCATGAATGGGACCTCGTCAAGACCGCCGAACGCCGCCTCGTCGCATTCTGCCCATACACGGACACTCCCGGTGAAAAGCTGGCAGCCGACCTCACTGTGATCATTCGCCTGCTCGAAGAAGCGCGCCGCCGCTACCTCCGGGGCGATCACCTCCAGGCCTCATCTGCGACCTCCCGCGGCGCCGCCGCGCGGCCGCCGATCGCCTCAAGGCCGCAATAGATCGCGCCAGTCCTTCGGCGTCGGCAAATCGTCCGGTCCATCAGTAATTTGCATGGCCTTGGCCGCCAGCACCCACAGGTAGACGGAGATTTCCTTCAGGCTTCGCTCGATATTTTTCAGTTGTTCGTCGTCCATCGCGTCCCTTTCGATGTGTTCCGGATTGAGTGAGCCGCCAACCGGTGGAACGACCGGCTTGTCGCCCTGCAGGAGCTAGGCGGCGCACATGATTATAATCAACTCACTTCTGGCGCAGCCGGCGCGCGATGCAGACGAAGACTCCGAGGTAGGCGACCAGCAGCATGCTGGCGAGCATGACGCGGAAAATCATAAGGCCTCTCCTCGGGCTTTGGCGAGAGCGGCTGAAGCGCGCGCGCCGAAACCTTCCGTTTCCACCAGCCAGTTCACGCCGCGCTCCTCCCGTTCTGCTGCTGCTTGCCGATCAGCAGGGTCATCGCAATTTTCGCGATGTCCTCGCTGGTGAAGGTCACCTGGTAGCCGATCGAGCGGCCGCGCTCCTGCGCGTGGTAACAGGCCTCGACCGCGGTCAAGAGGCAATCTTCAATCTGAGTCTTCGGTCGGGCTGGGGTACCATTGGACGGAGTGCTTTCGCCTGGCTGTACGGTGCTGCTGGGTTGGGGCATGATCCTAGTGGGTTGAGCGGGCGTCGGTGTACCAGCACCGGCGCCCGCGGTGTTTGGCGGCTCCAGTTTCGGCACGTGCAATTCTCCGTGCACGCTGCCGTTAGTCGGTCTCGTTTGAGACTGCGCGCGATCGATCGAGCGTCCAAGATCCCGCGTCAGCTTCGAGCGCTCGCCCTCCGCGTCCAGTTTCCGTTCGACCGGGCCGAGTTGCTCCCCGCGCCACACGTCCCACGTCACCCGGGAGCCTTTGCCCATCGATTTCCGTTTGCAGATCCAGAAGCGCTCATTCGGCCGGATCTCCAGCAGGTTGATCTTCGCGGCGACTTCCCCATCGAGGTACATCCCCATGCCCTCGGGGAAGGCGAGGGAGTAATACCACTGATCGCCATACAGGCCCTGGACCAGCTTGCCATCGGCGTATTTGAGCGCGACTTCCTGCGGCTCGTTGTTAGAGAACGCTAACTTCGAACTGCTCACAAGGCACCTCCTCTGCCGGCTCCTCGGCGGGCCGATTCGTCTCGCACCATTCCTCGCAGGCCTGCAACTCGCCCGCGCCACAACTGAAGCAGCGTTCTTCCTCTTCCGGAGGAGAGAACTGCTCGTAATAGTCCCGATCCGAGGGGGCGTTCCACATACTCCACATCACGCCACCTCCCGGAACAGATCCAACTGCATCCCCGCCGGCTGCCGGAACTCCCGCAGCTCGATGTGATTCTCCGCTTCGAACCGCTCCTGGTACTCATCCCAGATCGACCGCCGCGCTTCCCACGCCCGATCGCGCTCCTCCATCTCTTCGTCCGATAAGTACGGATCGGCCCCCAGCTCGGCCCGATACGCCGCCTCCTGCCTCTGTTCCACTTCCCAATCCCGCTCTGGGGATCCTTCCCGGTACATCGCTTCCATCTCAGGGCTCCTAGCGTTTTACGGTCCGCCACGACTGTCTCAGGTACGGTTCCAGCTTACATCTACTACGTTGTTTGTGTCAAGCAGAAAGCGAGGCAAAGGGCGGGAATATTTCTATTTGGAGCGGGCGGGACAGATCGGTTTGTGCGTGCGCACGTCGCGCGCCGAGAACTTCTCGCGGCAGTAGGGGCACCGGTGCATGACCGGCGGCCGGCCGCCACTTTTGGTCTTCCGGGCCGCATTCATTAGCCTGGCGGCCTCAGAAACGCTAGTACCGCGCTTTTTAATCACGTATTCACATATTACGCGGTTTGTGGTACTCTTGCCAAGCCATGAGAACTCTGATCATTCTCAGTTTCGTTTCTATCGGATGGGGCCAGTCCTGCGGGATCGAGACGGCTAGCATCAAGCCCGCGACCCCTATCGGCTGCAATGACACAGCCCATGCGTGTGTTTGCTCGGGCGGGAGCTGCTTCTGGAAATGGGTGTGTCTCACAAGCCAGCAGCCCGTCAGTAACGGGACCACGAGCGACCCGCTTAGCGTTTTCCAAGGTCCTGCGGCTCAGCCCACCAAGCCCTTCGACGTTGGCGCTTACCAGGATCAACGGGCTCGAACACAAGCGGAGACCAACGCGCTAAACGCAGCCGCAGCGGAGAGTGCGGCGCGCACCGCGGCGATCATAGCCTCGCCCCAGATGCAATCCTACCTTCAGCGGATTGTTGCGCGGCACGATACCCTCAAGCAGCAGGTCACGGATGAGTGGAACGCCAGGAATTACTCAGCCGCGCTCAGTTATGTAAGTGCCGGACTTGCTGAATTTCCCACTGATCAATGGTTCCGCAACGCCCGAAAAAATGTGAAGTCCCGGCTCAAGCAGCAGAAGAGAGCCCAGGCTCAGTTCGAAACCCACGAAGTGACCTCTCGCCCCTAGCTAATCTGAAGGGGTGACCGTGGAGAAGCACCTACTACTTTCCTTCGACGACTTCGAATTCATCGTCATCACCTGTAGCCATTGCCATTCGAAGATCCAGCTCGCGCTGAAAAGCGAGCTCTACCGTCCGGCCGGCGCGCCCTTCGCCCCCACGCACTGCTCGATTTGCGGCGCCCATATCGATCTGTCTTTGGAACTGCTGGAGCGCTTCCATTCCATCTGTCAGGCCCTCGCCAAGCTGAAAGAGAAAGTGACCCTGCAGGTCAGGGCTGTAGACTGATTGGCATGGACCTGAACGAGTTTGTGAAAGAGGGTGACCTGCTTTCGATGGCGAGAGACAGGCTCGATGAGATCGACCGAATCCGCACGGAACCCCTGACCAATGCCGAGAAGGCCGCGATCGTCGATTTAGTCTGCGCGGTGCTCGGGGAGTTGAAAACCCGATACTTGGTCGCGAACTCTTTGGTGTCAGAGCGCTATTAGAGGAACCTCGCTGAATCCCCTTCGCCAGTGAAGCCGGCCGCCAGATTGTTCAACATATAAAACGCCAGTCGACTCACTCTGCCGCCGAGCGAATTCACAGCCCCTCGACTCTGTAATTGGAATCGTCGAGCGGAATCACGTTGTCCTGCCCGGGCGTCATGGGATATTGGATGCGGCATAGGACCGGCTGGCCGGTGTCCTGCATGCCGCGCGCCAGCTCGATCGCAGTCACGCGGTCGTTGTAGAAGCACTCGTTGATCATCCACGGCAGCCCGGCGCCCGGCGTGCCGGCGAGGCACTGGTGGATGCCGACGAAGGTGCTGTAGGCGCTTCCCCACCCGGGCGCCGCGGCCGCGCCGTAGATGTGCGCCTCGAGCACGGCCGGCCAGTTTCCGCTGAACGTGGCATCCATTTGAGCAATCCGCGCGGGATCCGGGTCCAACGAGATCGAGGCGTCCTGGCATGTCTGCCCGGGCCAAAAACTGGCGGTGTAGTTGATCCAGAGCCGTTTCGAGAGCTCGCCAAAGAGCGCTTGACCGCCCGATCCGTCGGGGATGCCCTCATTCATCAGATCGAGGAAGAAAGGCAGACCGGACGCGACCGCAAGCTGGCGCACGTTCGCGACCAGGTTCCAGTGCGCCTGGAACGCGGCTTCATCCCAGGCGGTCCAGTTGTGCAAGGCGTCGCCGGGTCCTTCCGGGAAGAAGCCGAGCTCCACCCATTCAAAGCCCGACGCTTTGATCAGAGCCAGTAAGTCCGCGAGGTTCTGCCATTCCTGCGGCGCGAACTGGCCCCCCACCAGGTCGAGCGTCCCGCCGTTGGGCGTGCGCCCGCGCCAGAACAGCAGCGGGATCCGTAACCGGCGCTGGCCGTTGGCGAACATTTGGTTGAGTTGGGCGGCGATGGTGGGGCGCGCGAGATGGAGCTGCGAGACGACGCCAAACTGCGGGCCGCCCGGACTGGCCACCTGGAACCAGCCGTAATTGGAACCTCCAGGGAAACTGGTGATCGGCATCGACCGCCAGCATAGCAGCTCTTTTCTATTGACAAAACTACGGAGTTATGTCACTATCTAGACATGGCGGAAACCCTACAAACCCGCGTTACCCGGCTGGAGAAGGCCATGGTCCGGCTGGCCAACGCACAAGCGCACCTCACCGAAGTCCTGGCGGAGAACCAGACCGACACCAACGACCGCCTCGAACAAATGAAGCTGGAAGCGCAGGAGCGCGAAAAGCGGATCGACGAGCGCATCGAAAAACTGGTCCTGGCGATCGCCGAGCTGGTACGCCGCAACGGCGGCCGATGAAAAGGAGCAAACGACTAAATGCCCAACATGGACGAACGCCTGGAAGCCCTGGTGCAGACCGCCGAACTCCTGATGCTCGAAGGCCGGCAGCTCCTGAAGTCTGTCAGCAAACTAGAGCGGTCTGTGTCGAAGCTCAATCAGACCGCCGCGAACCACGAGCGACGCCTCACGCGGCTGGAACGGGGGGCACGATAGATGCCCTCGAAACTCCTCTCCGAAGCCGCCCGCCGCATGAATGCCGCGCGCAAAACCCGGGCCGGCGGGGCGCCCCGCTCGAACGGCAAGCGGTGCCCCTGCGGCGTGATGACCCTGAAGCGCGCGCAGGCCCGCGGCAAGAGCTCCGAGCACGATCCTTCCTGCCTCTTTTATCCTCGGTGAGCCAACTGGGCGCTGACTAAAGCCAGCGCCTGCCGGCTCACTCCCTGACCGCATGCTGGAGGCATGCGACGAATGTGGCGCGACCAGCTCGGCCAGGATGTGATCGAATACGCGTTGCTGCTCGTGTTCATTGCGGCGGCGCTGGCGGTCCTGATGATGGCGGTGAGCAGTTCCGTGGCCGCCGATGCCTCCGCCGGCTCCGCGGTGCTCGCGCAAGCCAACACCAGCCTGGCCGCGGCGGCGCCGCCGGCTCCCGCTCCTCCGCCCGCATCTCCCCCCGCCTCCGACGATGACGACGGCAACTAACCATCGATAGCGATTCCGCGTTCTCCCTCCGCGCTTCACGCGGCAGCAAAACCCGCGTCACCATCCGCAATCTATCGAGCCCCCGGACCTCCGGTGCACACTCGATTTATGCCCGCCCTCAGGAAACCGACCCTTTCGCAACTGATTGAGGAATTCGCCGAGTTGGACCGCCTGATGAAGCTCTACCAGCCCCAGGTCGACCGCCACGGAGTCGTCACCAAAGCTCTGCTGACTTACGGGGATGACCACCAGGCGGTCAACCAGGTGACGCTCGACAGCCGCCACCACCGGGTGCTGCTCAGCGCCCGCAAGAACAAATCCCGGATCACGGACAAGTTCGAAGTCTTTAAGCGCACCGGCAAGGACTCCTACATCGAAGCCTCCAGCATCACGCTCGAGTTCGTCCGGGGCATCGGCTTTCACGACCTGATTCAGACGGACCGCATCGGCAACCGGGAAATTGTCTCGGTGATCCCGTTGCTGCCGCAATAGTTAGTCACCGACGCCCGATCTTTTCCATAGACGGAACGGCGCGGGCGTCGGATCATAGGATCGATAAGACCACGCGTCGGCCCGGATCGCACCTGCGATCCAAAGAGCCGGCCGTCCCGCCTTTCGCGCAGGGGTTGCGCGGATTCCATAGGAGATTAGCCCGACGTGTGCCTCAGCAAACGAGCGCGCCGTGCTGCGCGCAAGCGAAACCGGAAGCCTATTGAGATCCACGGCGAGGGCTGGACCAATGAGCGCCGCGCGCGCGACCTGGTGGCCGCCGGCCGAGCCTATTTCAACGAGTCCGGCGGACTGGAACTAATCGTCACCTCCGCCGCACCCAGCGACGGGCAGAAATACGCCTGGTATCCCGCGCCTTCCCCGCGGATCGGCGGCGTGATGGTGCACAAGGCCCGCAAATCCATCCATGCCTCTTTCCGATAGACACAAACTCGTGTGCGGCATGCTCACCCCGCGCGGCCTGGAGATCTGCTGCCGCATGGGCAGCGAGCAGTCGCCGACGGAGATGGCCCGCGATCTGGGAATCAGCGAACGCTCGCTCGGGCGCGTCATCCGCATGATGTCCGAGAAGACCGGGCTGTCTCCTCTCAAGCTGGCCTTCTTTGGCTACTGCCTGGCGCGCGAGGAAGAGTTCGCGGCGTACGACGAAGAACGGAAACGGTTAGGCCCCACGCGCGTGCCGGTCAATCTCCACGGGTTGACCGACGAGGCGATCCTGCGGTCCGCCAAGGGGTATCAGCGGGCGCCGGACCCGGAGTCGCTCTGAGCGTGAGGGACCCCCGAATTCCGTAGTTGCGTAGTCATGAGTTCCGCTCTTGCCGTAGAATCGGGCTCTATGCCAGCCGCTAACCCTTTTCGTTTCGAACGCGGGAATCGCTCAGTTCCGCAGTCTAGCGAGACTCCGGAATTCAAAAAGGCGCGCAAAACGGGCCATATTGGCGTCTTCGACGAGCTCCCGAAGTTCCTGTCAGAGGCGCAGATCGGCGCGTTTTTTAAAGCGATCGATCGCCTCGACAAGCCGTCGCAGGTGCGCGATCGCGCGCTCTATCGCGTGATGTACCATCGCGGGCTGCGCGCGGCCGAGATGGGACTGCTCGAGGTGTCCGACTGGGACTCTTCCGACAGCACGCTCATCGTCCGCAGGCTGAAGGGTTCGCGCTCCGGCAAATACCAACTGGTCGACGTCGAAGGCAAGGCACTCCGCGCCTGGCTGCGGGAACGCGGCAGCGCGGCCGGCCCGATCTTTCCCTCGCGCAACCATCAGCCGATCAGCCGCGACATGGTGCGTAAGCGGTTCCTCGAATACGCGTTGGCCGCCGGCATCGAGCGGCGCCTGGCGCACCCGCACACGCTCAAGCATTCGTGCGGTACGCATGTTCTCAAGATGGTCGGTAGCTTAGAGGAAGTGAAAGACCACCTCGGACACAAGTCCATCCAGTCCACCGAGATCTATGCGCAGATCCTCGGTGTGACGCGCGACAAGGTAGCGAGCAAGCTGAAAGGCTGGAAGTGAGTCTCTTTCGCGCCATCGTTCGCCGGCTGCTGGGTGACCCAGACGCCGACTATTTGTTCAAGTCAAAGTCGCGCGCTTTGCGCCTAATGTTGACCCAAAATCCCCCCGCTACGCAGGATTCCCGCCATGAACGCACAGTGGGCCACGGCAATCGTGGCAGCCGCCGGCCTGGCCGGCAACTTGGTCTGGACACTGATCAACCTACGCATCGAGAACAAGCTTCTAACGCGGATTGACGAGCTAAAAGACTGGTGCGACTCGCGTTACGAGCCGAAGGCCAGCGTCCCGATTCGCATAGCGGTCCGACCGAACGGCGCGATTTAGGTACCTAAAAATCAGGCCATGCGTCACGCACCTCGCCTTAAAAAGGGCGGCTGGGCGTGATCAATGGACCGGACCGGTTTGGGACCTGCGAGGTGGGGCGTTTATCCCACTCCCGAGCGCACACGCGCCCGAACGCCACCGCTTCACTCCGGTAATTTGAGGCGGTGCACCTCGCGTTCACGGTTGTAGCTCCTCCAGGGTAGCGCACGGGAAAAATCGGGGACGCCACTCGCGGCTGCCGGCGGCTTGTCAGGCCGGCGCCCTTAGCGCCCCCATGTTGGGTTTGCTCGCCGTTTTGAATCGGCTCATGAAACAGACTAGCAGACGCCTCGGATGAGCAAGCAGTACCTGGTCTCACTGGGTGGCTTGATCTACCTGCCCGGCATGCCGGACTGGCTCACGGTATCCATACCGGCGACCGGGAAGCGGTACGAGATCACCGACGTCGACTTCGTGACCGGACGCGAGTACGACCAGTCGAAGTTCGTCTCGCGCAAAGCGGCCGAAGGGCTCGCGCAGAGATACCCGGATATGTGGAAGATCCTCACTTCGCCGGAATAGCCGCCCTGTTCGCCCTGTTCGAATGACCAACAGCTTGGAACTCACCATCGAGCAATGGCCCATCGACCGGCCCAAGCCCTACGCGCGCAACGCACGTAAGATCACGGACAAAGCGGTCGACAAAGTCGCCGCGAGTCTTCGGGAATTCGGCTGGCGCCAGCCGATCGTCGTGGACCGAGACGGTGTGATTATCGTGGGCCACGCCCGGCTCCTCGCCGCGAAGCGGCTTGAGATGACCACCGTCCCGGTCCACGTCGCCCACAACCTGACGCCAGCGCAGGTGAAAGCCTATCGCCTCGCTGATAACCGCACCAACGAGGAGACGAGCTGGGATTTTCCGCTGCTCTCGACCGAGCTCGCGGATCTGGAGGCGATGGACGTGGATGTGACACTCACCGGGTTCGACGAGCTCGAACTGCAAGACCCGGTCGAGCAGCCGCGGGATTCCAAAGGGCGCTGGGCAAGCAAAAGCGTTCCGCCCGAGCTGGGCAAGAGCGACCCGGTGCCGGATTTGATCGGGACAGAGACTTGCCCCACATGTGGCCAAGTGGTGAATAGCCAGCGCGTGAGTTAGTTGCTGGCGTGGCGGCCCCAGGCCACCGCGATCCCTGCGAGCCACACCTCGGCGTTGCAGCCGCAGCCGGGCGTACCGCAACCTCGGTTATCGAGGCGTTCGCGACTCAGCGACAGAGCGTGCGGACAGTGCGGCAGGTCCATTGCCCTATCATCCATGAAACCCTCGCGCCGCGGCGCACTATACATGGCTGCCGAACGCGGGGCATTCAAATCGCCACCGCGCCTCGGATTGCGCCCGGTGCGCCCGCTGGCGCTGCTGCCGCCGGTCCGCCGCCAGACGATCACGTGGACGCTCCAGGACCTGATGGCTTCGGACGAGGCCTGGCAGGCGTTCGTCCGCCGATTGAATGGCCGCCAAAGCGAAACCGGTTGACCCGGACCAGGTAAAGAAGCTGGCCGCGATGGGCTGCACCGACACCCAGATCGCGTCGTTCTTCGACATGAAGCGCGAGACGTTCTCGCGCAAGAAGGCGAAGTCGAAAGCCATCCAGGAAGCCATCGAGCTAGGCCGGCTCAAAGGCGACACCTCGCTGATCAAAGCGCAGTACGACAAGGCGCTGCAGGGGAATCCGACCATGCTGATCTGGCTGGGCAAGCAGCGGCTGGGCCAAAAGGATCGCGTGGAGCATTCCGACGGCGGGATCGTGCTGCTGGCCGATCGGCTGGCGGCCGCGCGCGCGCGCCTGGCGAAGCACCGCGAGGCGGAAGCCGCCGCCAACACGCCGCCACCGCGGCCGCAAGGGAGCTAAATGGGAATCGTGCTCAGTCCGCTGGACGTATTCGAGATGGTCGGCATCGCCAGCGTGCTCGGCCTGGTCATCGGGTTCATGTTTGGCTGCCTTTGCAGCAGGTCATAATCACCCGACGCCAGGCCTGTTCGCGGGAGAGTGGCACGTCGCGCATGTCGCGGAGCAGCAGCCACAATCGTCTCAGTATAGTCTAAGCGCACCACACCGCGCCGGCGCCGATCAAGTTATCCATGGCAGAACAGTTCACCAACGAAGAGATGATCGCGGCACTGAACGCCGCCGGCTGGAAGGCGAAGACCCCGACGCTGTGGCAGGCGCCGTGGGGCACGCTGTTTCTTGGCCCCGCGCAGGCGTTTAAGGTCATGCAGCACTGGCCCCGACGGAATATCGGTTCGGCGACATAAAGTGGTGTATCCTTGAGGCTATTCTCTTGGTTGATCTTGTTTGTGAAGGCGATGGCCGGCGCGGGGGCGCTGGCCTTCGCTTACTTTCTGGTAGTGGCGGCATTCCGGCTGCGGCGCGACAATAGGCATCGATGAGGTTGTGGTCGCGGCGCGGTTTCCTTCGTAGTGCCATACTTCCTCTGGGAGCCGCCGCCGCGGCCCCTTTCCTGGTCCGATCCCTGGCCAAGCGGGAAACCGTCAGACTGCCGCCAAGGCGCGCGCTTCGCAAACCGTCGATGGACGAGCAATACCGCAACGGTTCGCTCGGCAGATCCCTCGGATTCGAGTGGTACGTCGACGTCAACGTGCCTTGCGTCACTGTATGAACTTCTGGCTGGCGATCGCGTGTTTCGCGCTGGGATTCAGCGGCGCTGTGATCGCGACCTACCTGCTGCTCCCGAAGCCCTGTCCCTATTGCGAGAAGGCCCACCGGGTCTATGACCACGACGACCGGCTCGGCATGGCGCTGCTCGACGGCCCCTTCCCCGACGGTCCGGCTGACCCGCACACGGGCGGCTTCAACGGCTGCTGCTAGCCTGCAGGCGGGTCGGATTTGTCCTAGGCCTACCCGTAAGTACTGGTTTTTGTAGTTTTTGTAGGCTCGTATGGACTCACCCGCGCCGCCGGCGCCCGACGCCGCGGTGGCCCGCCCCGATCTCCCGGAGAGCCTCACTCTGAACCAGCGCTGGTTTCGGTTCGTTCCCGGGCGCTGCCCGGCGTACGTCCAGGTCTGGCCGCGCGTTCCCTCGGATAACTGAGCGGCCGGCCAGGTGGTCGTCGCCGGCGCGGACGACGGTTCTGAGGAACGCGATATGGCGGGCCAACTCCTCACGCTCGGCGATCGTCGCTAGGTTCCCGACCGGAGTCCGGCGGAGATCCTCTTCGAGCGCGCGCAGCACGCCGCGGAACTCGGCCATTCGGGCGGCGACGAAATCGGTAACCACGCCTTGATTGTATGGCCACCGCCGCAGTTTGGTTGGGATTAATCAGCTCCGCCGCGTACCTGGCGGATTCCGATTCCGTGCAGAAAGCCGCGCATCACGTGAAGCGCGCGGCGAAGCGCGCCGGTGTGTCGGTGGGACACACTGTGTCGCGCCTCGTCCATCCGCATCGGCCGAAAGCCGACGCGGCCATAACCAAGTAACACAACCAAGGAGAAGGACATGGATTGTAGGATCACGAAGGCGGAGCTCGCCAGCTCCAACGCCGAGCTGCTCGCCCAGGTGGCGTCACTTACAGAGGAGCGCAACGACCTCACGAGGGAACTCGAAGAGCAGGACGTGCAGGTCAGCGAGCTGTATGGGGCCTACCTCAGCGTCCAGTGCGAGAGGGCGATGCAGCGGGAGACGCTCAAAGTTCAGGAGGGACTGCTCGACGAACTCAAGCGGCGCAACCAGTCGCACTGGAATCAGATCGGGAAGCTGGAGAAGGAACTGGAACGCGTCAACCTCGCGCTCGACGGTCTGCAGCAATTTGCGTGGGCCAAGATGACCCGCGTCGAGCAGACGTTCCCCGCCACCCCACCCGCCGCGCCCGGAATGGCCGGCTGCTGCGCCCGCTAATCCGATGTGCCTCTGCAATTCGCGGATTCCCACGTCGTTTTGCGGCAAGGGCGGGTGCCAGTGGCCCGCCGACCCGCCCGCGGATCCGCAGGAGCAGCCTGAACTCGATCGCATGACGGACGAGGGCGGGCCCGAACCCGCGCCATGTCCGCCAGCCTGACGGTAACCCCCGGCCTCATCTCCGACCAGGTCGGCGAGTTCTTCGCCGATCCGCTGGGCTTCGTGATGTGGGCGTATCCCTGGTCGGAAGCCGGCGGCCCGCTCGAAAACTTCACGGGCCCTGACCAGTGGCAGCGCGAGGAACTGAAGCGCATCGGCGAAGAGGTGAAGGCGCGGAAGTTCGATGGCCACCGCGCGGTGAAGCCGATCCGATTAGCGGTCGCCTCGGGACACGGCATCGGCAAATCC
>Ga0307477_10001800_pt1 | contig 17375 bp, 11 predicted proteins | sample atmos_gasesECM2C_FD_203316 | JGI IMG/M metagenome (GOLD analysis project Ga0307477, IMG submission 203316) | Hardwood forest soil microbial communities from Morgan-Monroe State Forest, Indiana, United States - atmos_gasesECM2C_515 | ecosystem: Environmental > Terrestrial > Soil > Temperate...
TATGGCGTCGGAGATGACATGGATTTCCTTCTTTCGAAGTACACCCGGAGTTAGCGCTCATCGTCCTTGAATCCTGAATTACTGCTCGCTTTTGTATCAGGGTTCCGCAGGCTTGCCGAAAACACACTGTGCAACCGGTTGCAGCCTGCAGAGTGACAGCTCACGGAAAATTTCGCGAAACCTGTCGGCCTCTAGCACGATGCCGCTGGACTTGTTAGCCTATCCCGAGATTATCCCCAAGGCACAATGGATCGCTCCAAATGAAGTGCTAGAGAGGCCGTCACTGCTCCTGAAAGAAAAAGACACGGTTGTTTACTGTACCTGTCCGAGCGACAAGACCAGCAGAATCGTTTTGCGTCGTGCATTGGCACTTCAGTTCTTCCGGGTGAAGTTCCTCAAGGGCGGATTGGCGGGCTGGAAGGCGAAGGGATATCCGGTAGAGCCTTATCAGGAAGTCTTTCACCTCTATACTCCAAGCTTGGCTCCGGGCTCCAGGTGGCCTAGGTCGCCGAAGAAACCCGTTCTCTCGCAGCTTGCACGTCCACTCTGGCGATTGTCGGCAACCTCATGAAGATCAGAATAGCGACCAATTCGATCCAAGAAAACAGGGCCAGGCTGTTCCGCAATCCAAATGACCTCTGAGAGAGCCAGCCGACAGCAAGAGGAGAAATAAATCCGGCCATGTATATTGCCATGTTCACGAGTACAACGAATGCCGCCATCAGCGAGGGCGTCATCGACGGTAACGCCATAATGTAAGTGTTCAGGACAGGGAGCCAACCGGAGAGCCCAAATCCTACGACAAGCAGCCCGGCCTTGGTGGTCGTACCTTCGCCGAAAAAAAGCGCCATGCTGCCCAAGAGGACCACAGCACAACTCGTCGACAGTAAATGCTTCCGCCATGTAGCCCGACTCGCTAGGACACCAAAGAGAATTACCCCTGCTATGCCACTAAAGGGCAGTAGTGAAGCCAGCCGGCTCGCATCTGCCAACGAAGTACCGTGCCCGCTTTCAAGAAAGAGGGGTATAAACGAAAGGTCCATGTTGTAAACCCACGAGATCGCAAAGGTGGCAAGCCCGAGAGTCCAAACAACTGGCATAGTAAGCGCTTTCGGGAGAGAGGTCGGATTTTTGATAGCGGCGCCGGCCGCTGATGTCTCTCCCGCAGAGACGGTCTCTTGGCGATTTCGTCCGATGACCAGCCAAATAAGCGCTGTGGCCAGGATGCTGAACCCATACGTGCCAATTGCCTGCCTCCACGAGCGATTGAGCCAACTAAAAAGACCGACAGTAACAAGCATGCCTGAGCCGATTCCCAGAAAAGTAACCGCAGCAAAGATCGTATTAATGTACGGTTGCTCGCGCCTGGAAAACCAGGCCACGATTAATGCACCCATCACGGGATAACAGATACCGATGCCAATTCCCTGGAGAACTCTGCCCCATAAGAGAGACTCCAGGCTGTGCACACGCAGCATCAGGGCCGCGCCTATTCCCAATAGTGCAATTCCAGACAGCAGACCCAGTTTTAGTCCCGCACGGTCGACGAGCACACTTCCCAACACTTGGCAAATCATGACGGCAATGTTTAGAGCCGACATGATCAGGCCGAACTCCGTTCGGGTCAGCTGCAGGTCTGAGATTATGGGGCTGGCGACTGCTGCAGGAGCAAACGTGACTAGCATTATCTGGAACTGGACCGCAACAATAATTGCAAGTACCATCCATCGCGAGGAGGAGAGCCTTTCAGTCGTATTCGTCGTAGCATCCATTGATTAGGGAACAAAAGATCTAATCGCTAGTGTTCTAAAAAGGCCTCGATAGTTCCCGGCATCAAGCTCCTTCTTTCCACATTTCGGCTGTCTTAGCTTCGGTCGGTAGAGAAAAATGAAACGTTGCGCCCTGTCCAGTGTTAGAGCTCGCCCACAGACGGCCACTATGTGACTCGACGATTGCCCGACTGATGGATAGCCCCATTCCTGTGCCTTGCGCTTTCGTGGTGAAGAACGCCTGGAAAATACGGTCGGGTTTCTCCTGTGGGAGCCCGATCCCCGAATCACTCACTGAAATCATTAATTGACCGTCCTCTGTTCTCTTGGAAGTTATTCGAAGCTCACCGCCCGTGTCTCTCATCGCCTCGATGCCGTTCAGCATGAGGTTCATCACTACCTGCTGAAGTTGCACGCGATCGGCCATGACCTTGGGCAAACCTGGAGAGAGTTCACCACGAATCGGGATAGAGTACCGATTCGCTTCATCGTGCAGCAGGACTGTCATCTCCCGGACGATTTCGTTTATGTCAACCAACTCCCGTTGTGGCACCCCTCGTTTGTAGAGTGATCGAACACGGTCGATGATCTCGGCGGCGCGTGTTGTATCCTTGACGATTCTCGATGCAGCCTCGCACGCCTCCGCAATATTTGGCTCATCACGCTCAAGCCACCGGGCGCAGGTCTTGGCGTTCATCACGGCGGCGGTAATCGGCTGTTTGATCTCGTGGGCCAGCGATGCCGCCAACTCCCCGACGGTGACTACCCTGCTCATATAGGCGAGGTCGGCTTGCGCCTGCCGTAGTCTTTCTCGCTCTTCCTCTGCGCGCTTACGCTCTGTGAGGTCGAGTACGAACGCCAACGTCTCGCTCCCGGAGGTCCCAATCACCGTGCCAGCGACCAACACGGGCACGCGGCTACCGTCGCTGCGGAAGTATTCCTTTTCGTACATTTCGCAGGTGCCGGTCCCTCTGAGCTGCGCGACCGCTCGTTCGGTGGCGGCTTGCCATTCGGGAGGCGTCATCTCTGTCCATCGGAGTCGCCCGGATGTGAGGTCCTCACGCGTGTAACGCACCATCTGAAGAAAGGCATCATTGGCCTCGAAGATCGGACCTTCGAGATTCGAAATCAGCACACCGACAATATTGGCGTCTACCAGGCGCCTGATCTTGGCTTCGCGTTCCTGGAGGTCACGATACAAGCGGCTATTTTCCAGCGAGATCGCTGCCGCCGAGACGAGCACCCTTAACACCGCAATTCTCGCGGGAGTAAAGACGTTGGCCGCCAGATTGTTTTCGAGGTAGAGCACGGCAATCAGCCGGCCTTGTTTTATGAGCGGGAGGCACAGTATGGAGCGCGCATGCGTGCGGCGAATGTACTCGTCATTCGAGAACGAGCCTCGAGCCGAAGCATCATCGAGCATGAGGCTGTCCTGTGTACGCGCGGCATATTGAATGACGGTCTCGGGCAATTCAACGCTGGAGATCGGCACATCGCGGAGCTCGAGGGTGACCGAGCCGGCAGTCGCTTCCGCCTGAATCCGCAGCTCAGTGCCTCGCGGCGCGATGAGCAGTCCACGTTCTGCACCGGCGTGCTCGATCGCAGTGCGCAGCAGCGTGTCAATGAGTTTCTCCAGCACGATTTCACCGGATACCGCCTGCGAGATCTTGAGGACGGTTGCAAGATCCAAGTCTTCGATGAGCGCGCCGATCGTGTGGCGCGCGTCAGGCGCCGGCTCTTCTTTGCGGAGGTACGGATAGAGTTCGTCAAATTGCTGCACTTTGCCTTCCGCGCCCCAGCTCAGGTAGCACTGGCGGGCGGTTCGCAGGTAAAGCTGTGCGATCTGCTCGAAACCGCGGGCCCCGTAGAATCGCCCCGCCAGTTCATTGGCGACCGCTACGTTCTGGACAAAGCCGTTTGCTCGGGCCGATCGGATGGCCTTCTCGTAGAAGTGCTCGGCATCAAGAACGCGGCCTTCGATCCGCGCGATCTCGGCGCTAACGAGCGCGGCGCGGTTTTCGAAGTTCTCCGGGCAATTCTCTGCCCAGACCTCAAGCTGACGGTGGTGGTCGGCCAGAGCCTCCAGATGCGACTGCCGTTCATCGGGCGACGCGGAGTCGTAGAATGCCGCTTGGGAAAGCGCACCATAAAAGTGATGCTCTGCCGTTTCCGGCGCTGTTTGCCACGCCCCTACCAGCTTTTGCGCCCTACATGAGGCATCGACCGCCGACGCATAATCGCCAGCCGTGAAGTGCGCTTGCAACTTACGAATCCAATAGGCCGACTCGGCGGGCGCCAACTCCGGATTGCGGGTGAGCCGGCGCTCCAGTTGCTGCTCATCAAACTGTTGATCGTCAAAGGATCCGAATTTCGCCGTCAGCCCACGGAGTGTCCGCACCAACCCAAGCTGCATGCCGACAAGATCAATGGCATACCCGAAACGCATCTTCTGCGCAAATGCGAGACTGCGCTCGATTTCGACTTGGACGTCGGCGAGCGAATCGCCTGCGGCGAGAAGGTTCGTGTTCAGATTGGCCCCGGCGAACGCTGCAAAAGTAAGGTCGCCGATCGCGTTTGCAGCCTCGAACGCCCTTCGCAGCAGATCGCGGCTCGCCTTGAAATGCCTCGCCCAAGGGAGCACTTGAACTGCGAAGTTGTTATAGGTTCTGGCCTGAAAACGCTTTAGTCCGCGTTTTTCAACCAGATCATAGCCGAGCTGACCGAAGCGAAACCCAGCCTGGTAGTCATCAAAGCACGCGCCGGCCACAGCGCCAAGCCACTCAAGATGGGGACACAGACCGTCGCTGTAGCCGTGCTCGAGGCTGAGATTGATAGCTCGGCAGACGACCAGAGAATGCAGTGTGAAATCCGTAAAGAAGGCAGCCGGCCCCAGCTTGGTGAGCACATCGAGAGTTGCAAGGGACACTGGATCACTCATCAACGGCAGATCGACGAGGTCCTCGATCTGGCGGCTGCCAAGCTGCGCCCAGATTCGCTTGTATTCTTGCCCCGCTTCCTCCTGGGTCGGATGCGCAGACCAATCGATGCCCAGATGCCGGAGATAATCGAGACCGACGGCGACGGCACGGTTGCTCTGATCCAGAGTCATATACAGGTCAGCACGCAGGCAGGTGACCTTCGCTCGTTCCACCGTTGTTACGGCGCGGCTCGATAGCGTCGTCAACCGCTGCTCCGATTCCGCCCGTGCACCGGTCAGGAATTCACATTCCGCCCGGAGCAGGTCCAGCGCGAAGGCGAGATCGTGCTGTCGTTCCCACGAGTCTTCCTTTAGCAGCGCGGCACCGGCGATGAGATAGGTGAGAGCCGAAGCGTAAGCGGTAGACGTCTGTGCGCGCTTGCCCGCGATCAGGTTCAGATCTGCCAGTTGATCCCGCTCATCCGGTGTGGTGATCAGCGACACGCCGCGGTTGAGGTGATTGACGATCTCGAAGATCGCCTCCTCCCGCTTCTCCGGGGGCGTGTGGGTCAACAACAGTCTTCCGATCCGGACATGGGTCGCTGCGCGCTGGTCTGCCGTGATTAACGAATGGGCGGTCTCTTGCACGCGATCATGGACAAACTGGTAAGCCCCGTCCAGACGCACAATCAATTCCAGACGCACCGCCTCCCATAGAATCGAATGGATCTCGTCCTCCGAGGTCCCCAGAACGATGGAAAGCATCCCGATTTCCGCGACGTTGCCAAGGCATGCAAGCTGCTGTAAGGCAGCCTGAGTTTCAGCCGGAAGTCGGGTAAGCTTTCCGACCATCAAGTCCACCACATTGTCGGTGTAACGCTTAGCGTGAAGTCGATTGAGATCCCAGGACCATTGCGCAATATCGTGATCGAAAGTGAGTAAACCCTCTTCGGCAAGGGCAGTGATGAACTGAAGCGCGAAAAACGGATTGCCGGCCGACTTCTCATGCACCAGATCCGCAAGGGGCGCAGCGCGCTCCGGTTCACAGCGAAGCGCGTCTGCAATCAACTGCCCCAGGTGTTCGGTGGCGAGCGGCGCAAGCGTGATCTGCTCGACCTTCGCGCCGGCGTTCTTGACGGCCTCAAGCTTGCGCACCAGCGGGTGCGCGGCATCGACCTCGTTGTCCCGATAAGCACCGATCAGCATCAGATGCCGCACGTCCGATCGGGTAAAGAGGTCCTCCAGCAAGTCGAGCGTTGCCGTGCTGAGCCATTGGAGGTCGTCCAAGAACAGTGCAAGCGGGTGCTCCGGCTGGGCGAATACGCTGATAAACCGCCTGAACACCAGTTGGAAACGTCTTTGCGCATCTGGCGGCTCGAGATCGGGGACTGGTGGTTGTTCCCCGATGATGACTTTCAATTCAGGAACGAGATCCACCATCAGCAGCCCGTTCGGCCCTAACGCCTCACGAAGCGCCTCGCGCCAGATTTTCAATTCGGCCTCGCTCTTGGTGAGAAGAGTCCGGATGAGGCTCTGAAAGGCCTGTGCGAGCGTGAAATAAGGAATATCACGCTTGTACTGATCAACCTTGCCTGACGCGAACAGGCCTCGCGGCGGAACAAGCACCTTATGCAGCTCGTTGACCACGGAGGACTTGCCAATGCCTGAATATCCGGAGACCAGCACCAATTCCGGAATACCGCTCTTGACGACGCGATCGAACGAGGTGAGCAGTCTCTCGACCTCGTGCTGTCGTCCGTAAAGTCTCTCGGGAATGAGCAACCGGTCTGGCGTGTCATGCGCGCCCAATACGAAATCTGGGATGCGGCGCTCGTTCTCCCATTCCGCGAGGCACCGTCGAAGATCGCTCTCCAATCCGGCCGCAGTCTGATACCGTTCCTCAGCAGTCTTGGCGAGCAACTTTGTAATAATTTTCGATACCGAGGACGGAACATCCTTTCGCCGCTCGGCAGACGGGAGCGGCTGTTTGGCCACGTGGCAATGTACCCACTCCATCGGATCGGACGCCGTGAAGGGGAGAATACCGGTCAGCATTTCGTAGAGCGTGACCCCAAGCGCATAGAGATCACTGCGTGAATCGATGGAACGATTCATCCTGCCAGTTTGCTCGGGGGCCATGTAGGCGAGCGTTCCCGCAATGAATTCGGGAGGACCCGCGGACTGGCGCTCGCGCGGCAATTGAGTCGCGATCCCAAAGCCCATCAGCCAGACCCGGCCAGTGCTGGGCTCGATCATCACGTTGGCCGGCTTCAGGTCCTTGTGGATCAGGCCTCGACTATGCAATTGCCTGACTGCGACAGAAAGACCGATCGCAACACGGAGGAACCTTCCCATTTCCATCGGTGTTCCCACCAGTTGAGCGAGCGGGACGCCCCCGGGATCGCCGAGGATCAGCACGGTTCTCCCCTCATGTTGCGTGATGTCAAGTGGCGGGGCTGCCCACGCGGGATCCAGCTCGGATCGCAAGGAGTACTCGTGTTCCAGCATCCTGACGCTCTCTGATCGCGCATGTTCCGATCTCGGCATCAGCACGAGAAGAGACGGGAAACGCAGATTCGTGCCCGTTCGGCCTCGGGCTCTGGAAAGCACGAATTCGCCGTGCCTGTGAAGCGTATCGAGAATGTAGTCCGAGAGATCCATCCCGGGATGCTCGAGTCAGCAGTCGCTTCCAGTGGCGTCACGGGTGATCACCACTCCTGCGTTTCACCGTATTGTCACGAGTTCCGAATCAGTGATGGCAGAGCGGCGTCGTGACCGACGACAAATCAGACACAACATACTCTATTTCCCGCGCGGCGTGCCAGCGCAGATGGCCCAGCAGTTGCACTTGCACTGCCGTTACTAACGGCGATCCCTGCACACCCAACAGACATGCGGCCGCACCGACCCACGACGGCACCTTGCGAGGTCCAGGTGTCGGAATGTTGACACGAAGCGTCGAAGGCGGGACACTGGGGTCCATTTGAGCCGGATTCTGCCTCGCTCGCCTCACCGGCAGACCGAAGCCCGTGGGTTGGCAATGCCCGAACGCTACTGGGCGTCGCAAACAAAGCGCCCGCACTGGAGCAATATCACAAGCGCCTGAACAGGATTACGCGATTCCGATGCCCTGATGAAAGGCGCATCCGACGGGGCGGCTTCCCCTATTTTGCGCTGGAGAAGGCTTTTCTTAGACGCAGATATCAACCGGGAGAACAATCATGAAAGCGCCAAAAGTATTTTCGCTGATTGTCGGCGCGGTGGTGCTTATAAGTCTCGCGGGAACGGTTCAGCCCGTGTCAGGCCAGACTGCTGCGGCAGCAACTGTATCAGGAGTTGTTTCCGATGCAAGTGGGGCAGTTGTGTCTGGAGCAAAAGTAGTTCTGCTTGACAAAGCAACCGGTTTAGCGCGGTCCCGGGAGACTAACTCCACCGGACAATTCATCTTTGCCAACGTGCTGCCCGGAAATGACACGGTTACAGTCACCATGAAGGACTTCATTCAAACTGAAATGCAACTCTCTGTAGAAGTTGCCAAATCGTACAACGTTAATGTGACCTTGAAAGTGGGGGCTTCGACAAAACCGATTGATGTGACGGTCGGCGCCGGAGTCGAATTGCAAACCCTTGATGCAATGGTCGGCAATGTGGTCCAGGGCGAGCAGATGGTAAGGTTGCCGAACATTAACCGCAGCGCGATGGTTTACTACGACTTGCAACCACTGGTCGCGCCAACCTACCCGACAGGGGGAACTAATCAAGTCAATTCCCAAGCAACGGTGGCAGGGTCGCGCAGCGACCAGACGACGTTGACCGTTGATGGCATTGACGCGACAGACAACATAATCGGCGCCAGTGTCAAGCCCGACCCAGCCAACGTTGTCGACAGCCCCGTCCCTCTTACCTCTGATAGTGTCCAAGAATTCGGCGTCGCAACGACCAATTCCACTGCCAGTTACGGCCGTGGGGAGGGTGGACAATTTACCTTCGTGACCAAACCGGGCACGAATGCTCTACATGGCGCTCTTTACGAGTACCTTCAGAATAACGACCTTAACGCTAATACATGGGATCGTAATCGCGTCGGCATTCCGAATCCCAAGCTGGAGGACAACCGTTTTGGAGTTGCGGTGGGCGCGCCGATTTGGAAGAATCGTACGTTTATTTTTGGGAGCTATGAGGGGCGTCGGTTTCCACAGTCGTCCACCATTAGCCGCGTTGTTCCGACCGACTCGTTGCGCGCAGGCAGCCTGCGCTTCTTGGATGCTTCGGGGACAGTCCGTGATTACCCCCTGGCCTCGTCAACCTCCTGCGGCCCAGGGAACACTTCCGCCTGTGACCCACGCGGTTTGGGGATTAATCCGGTCGTGAGTACCCTCTGGAGTCATTTGCCGGTGGGCAACGACTCCACCGTAGGAGACGGCTTGAACACAATCGGCTTTCGCTCGACCGTAAGCACCCCGAGTTCGTCGGACTCCGGGATCGGACGCGTGGATCACAATTTCTCCGACAACTGGCACTTTATGGGCTCTGTTCGCTACTCGGAGGCGACGTCGCTGCTTAATTCGCAAGTAGACATCGGCGGTCTGCTGAAGGGAGACGCTCTCGGGAAACCTGTTGCAATACATAGCGAAAGTTCCGAGCCGCATTATTTTGTAGTGGCGCTAACCGGTGTAATCAAGCCTACACTCACGAATGACATTCGCTTCGGCTATCTGCGCGACTGGTGGTGGTTTCCAGGTGTGCTGCCATTTCCCCAGGTGCCGGGTATTGCAGGGGCGATCGAGGTAGCCGGAGGGGCGTCGGCGCATGGCGGTTTGCTGGATGGACCAGTTGACATGAACACTCTGGTCGCCCGTACTCAGGGCGGAGACGCTAAGAGCTATCAGGTAAGGGATGACTTGTCCTGGAACAAGGGGCACCACTTATTCCAGTTTGGTGGCGACTTCCGCCGCATCAGGACATACCACTACCGCAATGACAAGGTAATAGGCTCTATCACAGCCTTGGACGCCGAATTGGATGCTGCAGGCGCGGTCACGATCCCGGCCGAGAATCGACCGCCAGATTGTTCAGCCACCGTGACGACGTTTTGCTTAGCTGCAGGCGACGCAACGCGCTGGAACCGCCTTTTCGCCGGAACCGCGGGGATGATTGACAACACAAATGTGTTGGTCACTCGCGATCGTAACTTGAACCCTCTCCCATTAGGCTCGCCTTTGCAAGCGAACGCTTACCAGAATGCTGTCGATTTCTATTTTAGCGACACGTGGCGCATTCGGCCCACGCTGACTATAACCGCCGGACTCAACTATCAGATCCAGTTCGCACCCGTGGATTCGTTGGGTCGAACCGCTTTTATGATCGATGATGCTACCGGTCAGACACTGACCTCGACCGATTACCTAAATAATGCGCGTCGGGCGGCCCTGCAGGGTAACATCTACAATCCCACGTTGGCTTGGCTGCCATCGACCAAAACATCGAAGAAGACAGTCTTTAATACGGACTATGGCAACGTGGGCCCGCGCATCGCGGCAGCCTGGACTCCGTCCTTCGAAAACTCGCTGTGGCAACGTCTGTTTGGCGGCAAAGGTTCCAGCGTTTTCCGCGCTGGCTACTCGATCACCTACGATCGGATGAACACCGTGTGGAGCGTCATTGAGCCAATGCTAGGACCCACTTTTGCCCAAACCATCAATTGCCGTGGGCCTGTCATTGGCGGAAGCTGTGCGAACTCGAGCAATCCGACCGATGCATATCGGATTGGCATCGACGGCCCAGGTATCATCCCGACCGCTCCAGCAGTCAGTTCGCCGTTAGTAGTAGGCACACCTTACGGGGAGACTTTTGCGTATCAGCCAGACCCCGTCATCGGAACTGGCCATGCCCACCAGATCGATTTCACCATCCAACGCCAGCTGAGCAGCACCATGATTGTCGAAGCGGGCTACGTAGGAACGCTTGCGCGCAATATGAGAGAAGTGAACGACATTACGTCGGCTCCTTATTTCTATAGGGACAAGGCTTCCGGGCAGAGCTTCGCGGCTGCCTACGACAATGTGTCCAACCAACTTCGCGCGGGTATCTCAGCTGCGGCAGTGACGGCGCAACCCTGGTTCGAGAATCAGATCGGACCTGGCGGAACGATTACGCTGGCCACGCAGTATGGATCCGATTTCACCGCTGGCTTGCTCAGAACTCTATGGCAGTCCATGCAATTCCTGCTTCCCCGGCCAATCACAAATCTGCAGGTCCAGCGAATTTGGAGTGGCACTGACGGCGGCTACTCGAACTACCACGCCTTCTTCGCAACGCTACGGATGCACAACTCCAAAGGGCTCACTCTTGCTCTTAACTACACTCTTGCTAAGTCCCTTGATGATATCGGTTCGGTCCAAAACATCCCCGTCGAGCCTTCGTCCAGTTTTGATCATGCAATCGACTACGGCCCGTCCTTTTTCGATCACCGCCACGTTGTGACAGCCAACTGGGTTTATGAACTCCCCTTCGGCTCAGGCGCACGGTTCAGCATTCGTAGCCAGCCGCTCAATAAGGTCATTAGCGACTGGTACTTTTCCGGTATTTTCAAAGCCGCCAGCGGACTCCCCTTGACGGTCGCCGAAAGCTATGAGGCATGGGGCGGTGGCGACACACTCGGACTTGTTGGATCCGGGGCAATACCGATCAACAAGCCCGACTTTGGTAATACCGTCCACTCTGGCGTGCCCGGCTCGGGGGGAGTAGGTACAAACGGAGATCCTGCCACTGGCGGTTCTGGCCTCAATATTTTCGCAAACCCCGAGGCGGTTTTGGTTGATTTCCGCCCGATTCAAGTCAGTAAGGACAGTAGATCTGCGCGCGGTGTTCTGCGCGGCTTGGCTTACTGGAACTTCGATTTCTCTCTGGCCAAGCGCACACCAGTAAGAGAAGGAGTCGCTTTTCTTTTCTCGGCCGACTTCTTGAACGCCTTCAACCACGTTGTGTTCAACGACCCAATACTGAGCATGCAGGATCCCGCATCGTTTGGTGTGATTAGTAGCCAAGCTAACAATCCCCGAGCGATCCAGTTCGGCCTCCGCCTCGAGTTCTGAAAAGTCGCGATCCTTCGACTGCTAAGCCCGATCGAGCTTCGAACAACGCAAACACCGCTCAATGAAGTCCGCGGAAAGCAAGGCGAGGCAACCGGTTTGGTAGACGACTTGCACACCAAAGGACTCCCCTCAAAGCAAACCGTGAGAGGAGCAGGGATGATGTTTATTTCATTCTCTCCTCTCGCGGCCTTCCCTCACATCACTCCGAAGTTACGAGCCTCGATCTGTTACGAGGCAAACGGTAACGGCTATGGTGGCCCCGTTCGATTGGCTTGCTTACTCAAGACGCTGTGACCACAGAATGACACGTGTCGGACTGTGGACATTCTCTCCGGCAGCAGCGTCGAGGCAGATATCTCGCCGGCCTTCGTTTTCTCTGTAATTGATACTCCTGCCGTCGTCCCGCCGCAGCCGCAGTTTTGGCCAGCGCCTTGCATCGTTGAAGGAACTGCAATTCCGAGAATGGGCGCTATCAGCCGAACTGAGGGCATCAAGTTGCGATCACGTGGCTCAATCAGCGGTCGTCTACTGGGTTCTCGGATATTTGTGTGTTTCGGCGGTGCCGCATTAGCTTTCGCAGATCAAACCCAGCCCTCAAGCCCTACAAACATTTTTGCCCCCGCGTCGACTCCAGCGAAGTCGATCTTCGGGTTGTCTCTGTTTGTGCTGGCAGTCACAGGAGCCATTTTCCTGGTCGTCTTCGCCTTGCTGCTTTACTCCATCGTCAGGTTCAGAAAGAAAAGGAATGACGACGGTCGAGAACCACCCCAGGTGTACGGCAGCAATCAGGTGGAAATGGCGTGGACCATCATTCCGATACTCATCGTGGTGGCATTGTTCATGGCGACCGCACGAGTAATTGCCCTCGTTCAGAAAACATCGCCGCCTGGCAATGCGATCGCAGTCACGGCGATCGGCCACCAGTTCTGGTGGGAGTATCGCTATCCACAACTGGGCGTGGTGACGGCAAACGAACTGCATTTGCCTGTAAGTGATCCGGTTCATCCGACACCAACCTTCATTACGCTGCTATCCACCGATACGGACCATAGTTTTTGGGTCCCACGGCTGGGGGGCAAGACTGATCTGATTCCAAATCACCCCAACACGATGTGGATCGACCCTCAGGAAACCGGAGTTTATCTCGGCCAGTGCGCACAGTATTGCGGGATCCAACACGCCAAGATGTTGCTGCGTGTTTACGTCCAGTCGAAGGATGACTTCGATCTTTGGATTCGACAGCAACGCCAGCCGGCGTTTGTAAACGATGCTATTGCCCAGGGGCAACGGATATTCGAGACGACCGCCTGTATCAACTGCCACACCGTGTCAGGGACGGTGGCCAACGGGCGATTCGGTCCGGACCTCACGCACCTGATGAGCCGAGATACGATCGCTGCCGGCGCAGCTCGGAATACGCCGGAGAACCTCCGGCTCTGGATTCGAAATCCCAACACGATCAAGCCCGGCTCCTTAATGCCCGCGATGCAGTTGGACGAGCGGGAACTGGATGCGTTGACCGCTTACTTGGAGACGCTTCGTTGAGCACTTTATTAATTTCGCGGAGATCACTCGATGTCGACTGATGCCATAGCACTGCCGGGAACGGAACTGGCATCGCAGCCCTTCGTCGCTCGGCTTCACGATTGGGTGACGACCGTCGATCACAAGAGGCTGGGCATTCTGTACATCACATTTTCCCTGTTGTTTCTGTTGATCGCCGGGGTCGAGGCGATGCTGATCCGCATCCAGCTCATCCGTCCGCACAATGATTTTGTTTCACCCCAGGTCTTCAACCGGTTGTTCACTATGCACGGAACGACCATGATCTTCTTCGTGATCATGCCCGTCATGTTCGGATTCGCTAACTACCTCATCCCACTGATGATCGGGGCTCGGGACATGGCATTTCCACGTCTGAATGCTTTCAGTTTCTGGATGACCGCTTTCGGTGGCCTGCTTCTCTATTTCAGCCTTGCGGGTGCCAACGGGCTGTACGGAGCGGGTAACGCTCCCGACGTTGGGTGGTTCGCTTACGCACCGCTGACTTCGCAGACGTTTTCAATTGGCCATAGCACGGACTTCTGGATCCTCGCATTGCTGGTTTCCGGCTTTGGCAGCATCGGCACGGCGGTCAATATCATCGCTACCGTGCTCTGCATGCGCTGCCCGGGAATGACGTTAGCCAAAATGCCTTTGTTCGCTTGGCTCAACCTCGTAATGGCCGGCTTGGTGATCCTTGCGGTCAGTCCGCTGACGGCGGCTCAGATCATGCTGCTGGTCGATCGTTACCTTGGCGGACATTTCTTCGACACCCAAGCGGGAGGTTCAGCGGTGATCTGGATGCATTTCTTCTGGGTTTTCGGACATCCCGAAGTCTACGTCCTTGTCATCCCAGCCTTCGCTTTCGCCTCAGAAATCATCCCGGTGTTTTCGCGCAAGCCGATCTTCGGCTATTCGGTGATGGTGGCGGCTACGATCGCGATCGGGTTCATCAGCATGAGTGTATGGGCGCATCACATGTTTACTGTGGGTATGAGCTCAGCTGCCAACAACTTTTTCGTGATCTCGACCATGGCCATCGCCGTTCCTACCGGCATCAAGATCTTCAACTGGCTGGCAACTATGTGGGGAGGAAAAATTGAGTTCAAGACTCCGATGCTGTTCTGCATTGCTTTTCTTTTCCAGTTCTTGATCGCTGGCCTCACAGGGATCATGCAGGGAGCGGCCCCCTTCGACTGGCACTTAGGGAACTCGTATTTCGTGGTTGCGCATTTTCACTACGTAATCGTCGGCGGCATCCTTTTCACATTATTTGGAGCCTTTTACTACTGGTTCCCGAAGATGTCGGGGAAGATGTGCAGCGAGGCGCTTGGCAAGCTGCACTTCTGGCTTTTCATAATCGGCTTCCACCTGACCTTCGACTTCATGCATATCCCAGGATTGTTGGGGATGCCGCGAAGAATTTACACCTATGAGCCGGGCCGTGGTTGGGACACGTGGAACTTCATCGTGACCATCGGAGTCTTCTTCCAGGCTGCCGGGATTTTGGTCTTCCTGGGAAACCTGATCTGGTCCTATTTCCGCGGTAAGGCCGCGGGAAGCGATCCGTGGGACGCCTGGACACTCGAGTGGTCCACGAATTCACCACCTCCTGCCTATAACTTTGCCTCCCGCCCAGTTGTTAAGAGCCGCCGTCCGCTGTGGGACTTCAAGCACCCGGCCGATCCGGACTGGAATTACGAATAGCTGGAGAACTGTGATGAATGCGACATCAATGACGGTAGCCGGAGCGAGGCTTGAGTGGAATCCTCCCGAGCGCGGACGCGTCGCAATGTTCAGCCTGATCGCCGCCGAGGCTGCGATTTTCACAATCTTTGTGGTGGCGTACCTCTTCTACGTCGGAAAGAGCCTGACGGGGCCCACGCCAAAGGATGTCCTCAGCGTCCCTGTACTTTACACGATCTGTTTGCTTTCGAGCAGTCTCACGATTCATCTCGCAGCAACGTCTCTTCGCCGGGGCAGCATTCTAAGTTTCGGACTCTTGTGGGTCGCGACCATTACGCTGGGCGCCGCTTTCTTGTACGGGACCGCCATCGAGTGGTACCGGCTGATCTACAACGAAGGATTCACGATCAGCACGAACCTGTTTGGAACAACTTATTACTCGTTGCTCGGCCTGCACGGATTTCACGTCGTGGTCGGTCTTTTGAGTCTCTCCATAGTGATGGTCTTCACGCTTCTGGGGAGCGTGAGATCGGAGCACGCTGAGCGGATCGATGTCTTGTCGCTCTACTGGCACTTCGTCGATGTGGTATGGATTGTCGTTTTCACGGTCGTGTACCTGATTGGACGTTGAAGAAAGGTACTGGAAGATGGACTCAGAAACACTTGAACTATCACCAAAGACAGAAAGGGTGATGCAGGGCACGATCGAACTACCCGCTCCGACGGCATGGCCGATCATACTAGCTTTCGGCCTTACATTGGTCTTTGCGGGATTGGTGACCAGCGCTTCGGTTAGCATTCTGGGCGCTATCTTCGCGCTCGCCGGTTGTGTTGGCTGGTTTCGTGACGTGTTGCCACACGAACAACACGAATCCATGCCGATCGTGGGGAGAGTGCCAACTGCGGAAACCCGCCACCCGCAAGTCGCTCGCGTCGAATGGAGGACCGAGGAACTGCAGCGGGCGCGACTGCCGCTGGAGATCTATCCGATTTCAGCGGGTGTCAAAGGTGGCTTAGCAGGAAGTGTAGCCATGGCCATTCTGGCTGTACTCTATGGAATTCTCAGCGGCCACGGGGTCTGGTATCCGATCAACCTTTTGTCGGCTGGATTCTTCCCTGCACGAGCGACCACGGAGCAAATTGCGGCGTTTCATTGGGACGCGTTCCTCATTGCAACCATCCTGCACCTGATCTGCTCTTTACTCGTTGGGCTTCTCTATGGCGTGGCGCTTCCCATGTTTCCTCGCCGCCCGATTCTGTTCGGTGGTGTGATCGCTCCCATCCTATGGTCTGCTCTGATCCACAGCATGCTTGAGGTCCTCGATCCCACGCTTAAGCAGCGGATTGACTGGGTCTGGTTCGTGGTTTCTCAGATTGGATTCGGCATCGTTGCCGGCATCATCGTGTCCAGGCAAGAACGCATACGCACCTGGCAATACCTGCCGTTTGCGGTGCGTGCCGGCATTGAGGCACCAGGAACAATGGATGAAAAGAGCAGAGACAATGGTGAGCGATGAAGCATCGACCCATTTTCGTTACCGTCGCGATCCTTGCGGTCGTTGCGTTGCTTGCTTGCGCCTCATGCAGTAGCTCGCCCGGCGTCTATCGGACTGAGCCGGCGGTCGTGCCTCCGAGCGAGGTCGTCGACTTCAAACAGATCTATGGACAGAACTGTGCAGGATGCCACGGGGTAGACGGCAGGGGCGGAGCCGCTATTGCACTAGCGAATCCGGTTTTTCTCGCGATTGCAGACGACTCCGTAATTTGTCGCATTGCCTCAAACGGCGTCCCCGGGACGCCGATGCCGGCCTTCGCACAGAGTGCAGGGGGGATGCTCACCGACAAACAGATCGACGCGATTGTGCGCGGAATTCGATCCTGGCAGACACCCGATGCTCTCCCCGACGCAACTCCACCGCCTCTCACAGCACAGGCCCCCGGAGATCCGAAACGTGGCGCCGACGCATATCAGACCTACTGCTCCTCCTGTCACGGAGCTGACGGCCGGGGAGGGAGCAAAGCCAGCTCGATTGTGGATGGTTCATACCTCGCATTAGTAAGCGACCAACTACTTCGAACGGTTGTGATTGCAGGCCGCCCGGAGTTGGGCGCACCGGACTGGCGCGGTGACGTCGAGGGCAGAGCCATGTCGGCCCAAGACATTTCTGACGTCGTAGCCTGGCTTTCCAGCCAACGAGCACAGTTCCCGGGCCAACCTTATTCGACGGCATTGATGAAGTCGGCTCAAGGAGAACCTCGATGAATGTAGAAAGCGGCATCTCGAGACGCACAGCCCTAATGAAGCTGGGGGTATTGTTCAACAGCATTCTCACTGTTTTCCTAGCCGTGCCCATAGTGAGATACCTG
>Ga0307477_10001801_pt1 | contig 17368 bp, 11 predicted proteins | sample atmos_gasesECM2C_FD_203316 | JGI IMG/M metagenome (GOLD analysis project Ga0307477, IMG submission 203316) | Hardwood forest soil microbial communities from Morgan-Monroe State Forest, Indiana, United States - atmos_gasesECM2C_515 | ecosystem: Environmental > Terrestrial > Soil > Temperate...
ATCCCAAAGTCGGTCCCATTCTCGTTTGGCTCGACGAACGCCTTGCAGCGCAAGGTACCACGGCAGACGAAATCGTCCGCGCCGAGCACCAGGAACAAGCAGCGATGACAGTCACCGTGCGCAATGTAATCACCAGCATGCGGCTGACCTCCGATTTTGATTGGCAGGTTTTCTTCGAAAGCGTGAGCCTGGTTGACCAGGTATTGCGCGCCGGAAGCAATTTTGCCGAAATGGACTTCACAACCCGGGATTACTATCGCCATGCGATCGAAGACCTTTCACGCGGATCGAAATATACCGAGATCGAAGTCGCTGATCGCGCCGTCCATCGCGCTAGGCGAGCAGGTGCGGAAAAGACCGACGGCCAGCCCGCCGACGACCGGCGCGCCGACCCGGGGTACTATCTGATATCGCGAGGACGCTGGGAATTCGAGCGCGAATTGGATTTTCACATTCCCCGGAGGCGCTGGCTTCTGCGTCTCTACGTTCGCGCTGCGGTTCCGGGTTATTTAGGCACGATCGCAATACTGACAGCTATCATTCTGGTGTTCCCGCTGCATCACTCCCACGTTCTAGGGTTGCACGCAGGTTATCTCGTATTGCTGGGCGTGCTGGCGGCTATTCCCGCCTCCGATTTGGCCATCGCTCTCATCAACCGGGCGGTGACGGATTTGCTGGGACCGCGCACCCTAGCCCGTCTGGAGTTCAAAGAAGGGGTCCCGAGTGATTTGCGCACGGTCGTCGCAGTTCCCACGCTGCTCACTTCTGAACGCTCGATCAAAGAACAGATCGAACACTTAGAAGTTCACTACTTGGCAAATCCCGATGGTGACTTGCGTTTCGCATTACTTTCCGACTGGGTGGACGCTCCCACGGAAAGCCTGCCGGGCGACGATGAACTCTTGGCCACCGCCGTCGAGGCCATCGCAACCTTGAATGCAAGTTACGGGCCGCCGCCGGGTGGCGGTGATCGATTCTTTCTGTTCCACCGCAAGCGCATGTGGAATGAACGCGAACAAAAGTGGATGGGATGGGAGCGCAAGCGCGGAAAACTTCATGAGTTCAATCAACTCCTTCGCGGCGCTTCCGGTGTCACATTTATCCCGGTCGGTGGCCGTCCTCCGGAAATGATCCCGGCGGTTCGTTACGTAATTACGTTGGATGCGGATACCCGCCTGCCTCGCGGCACTGCCGCCCGCCTGGTGGGCACTATGGCGCATCCGTTGAACCGGCCCCAATTCGATCCGGAAGTTGGCCGCGTTGTGGATGGATACTCCATCGTGCAGCCTAGGATCACTCCTTCGCTGACAACCGATCGGGAAGGTTCGCTGTTCCAGAAAATCTTTGCCGGTCCTAGCGGGATTGATCCGTACGCTTCCGCTGTTTCAGACGTCTACCAAGACCTGTTTCGCGAAGGCTCCTACACAGGTAAGGGAATCTACGATCTCGACGCGTTCGAGGCCGCGTTAGCAGGGAAGGTAAAAGAAAATACTTTGCTTAGCCACGATCTCTTTGAAGGCATCTTCGCGCGCACCGCCTTGGCCACCGACATCGAACTGTTCGACGAATTCCCCTCACACTACGAAGCCTCCGCCATGCGGCAAAGTCGTTGGGCGCGCGGAGACTGGCAGCTTCTCCCCTGGATTTTCGGACCCGGCGACTTGTCGAAAGGAGAACGCAAAAGGGTAAAGATCCCGGCCATTAGTCGCTGGAAGATGATCGACAATTTGCGCCGGACCCTTTCCGCCCCCTGCACGTTTCTAACATTGGTTGTCGGTTGGTTAGTCCCGGTAATCTCTCCCTGGATCTGGACCAGATTCACCCTGGCAACACTGGCGATTCCTTCACTGATCCCTTTCCTCACCGGATTGAGCCCGCGCATCGGCGGAATTTCGAAACGCAGTCATATTCGCGGCGTGCTTTCGGATCTTCAGCTCGGTCTGGACCAGATTGCCCTGACCATTATTTTGCTGGCTTATCAAGCATGGCTGATGTCGGACGCAATTTTGCGCACGCTGGCGCGCATTTTCATAACCCGCAGAAATTTGCTGCAATGGGTTACCGCTGCGCAGTCGAAATCCGCTTTTGATCTGAATATTTTTGGCATCTACAAACGGATGATTTCAAGCGTGGTCCTTGCCCTGGCAGCTCTGCTCGCCGTTGCGTTTGGTCGTCACTCGGCGTTGCCCGCCGCCATCCCGTTGGTGGCCCTGTGGGTTGCCGCACCCGCAGTCGCTCGCTGGATCAGCCTTCCTCCCAGCCTTCCGGAAACAGAAGCGGTCTCCGCTAAGGACGCAAAAACTCTTCGATTAACCGCGCGTTCCACTTGGAGGTTCTTCGAAGAATTTGTTACCTCGGAGGAAAATTTCATTCCGCCCGACAATTTTCAAGAAGATCCCAAACCCGTAGTGGCCCACCGCACTTCGCCGACGAACATAGGGTTGTACTTGCTTTCGACTCTCGCCGCTCGCGATTTTGGTTGGATCGGAACCACCAGCGCGGTTGAGCGAATCGAAGCCACATTTCAAACCTTGAACCGGTTGGAACAGTTTCGAGGTCATTTTTACAACTGGTACGACACTCGTGATCTACATCCTCTTGATCCTAAGTACGTGTCATCGGTCGATAGCGGAAATATCGCCGGACATCTTTTAGCGCTCGGCAATGGCTGCCGGGAATTGATTCAAAAATCGAGCATGGACTCCTCCGTGCTGGCCGGAGTCGAAGACGCGCTACTGTTGTTGCGCGAAGGCCTCACTCGAGTGGCGGACACCAGACGCACTCACACCGTAACCCGCAAGCAACTGACCAACGCGATAGACGCTATTGCCTCCCTTTGCCTGTCAGCTCCCACGGACGCTGCCGACTGGGCCGTGCGGTTCGTTGAATTAAGGGATCGGGCTCAAACGGTGGCGGATATCGCGCAGACATTGGGCCAGGAGCTTGGCGACGCCCCTAATTCCGAATTGCGTTACTACGCCGAAGCCCTCCGGGCTTGCGTGGAGTCAAACGCTCAAGACGCCAAAGTGCTGATTCCGTGGCTACGCCTGGATGCGCAAGAAATCAAAGCCATGGCTGAGCGTCCCGCTGGCGCGGCTCCCGAATGGATTGCAATCGAATCTTTCTTTCGTACGGTTCCCACTTTGGCCGACGCCCCGGAACGATTTGAAGCCGCTGTCCGCGAACTGACGGCTCTGGGCGCAAGCTTGGTCCACGATCCACTGGGCAATCGCGAACTGCTCGGTCGAATTGCTGCGTTGATACAAGCGATGCAGGATTCGATCGCCGCGGCAGCATCGTTGACTCACCGTCTCACCGCCATCACGCAAACGGCCGGCAAATTATTCGAAGCCATGGATTTCACTTTCCTGTTCGATCATTCGCGCAAACTTTTTTCCATCGGATATCGCGGCACGGATGGAAATTTGGATCCGAATTGCTACGATCTGCTCGCCTCGGAAGCGCGGCTCACCAGTTTCATTGCCATTGCTAAAGGGGATGTTCCTTCCTCGCATTGGTTTCGCCTCGGCCGCGCGCTCACGCCCGTGGGCCGTGGCTCTGCGCTGATTTCCTGGTCGGGCTCAATGTTCGAATACCTCATGCCCGCGCTGGTCTTGCGTTCACCATCCGGCAGCCTGCTCAGCCAAACCTACGAACAAGTAGTTGCCAGGCAGATCGAGTATGGAACCGAGCGCGGCGTGCCCTGGGGAATCTCCGAGTCTGCCTACAACGCGCGCGACATGGATTTCACATATCAATACTCCAGTTTTGGCGTCCCGGGGCTCGGCCTCAAACGCGGGCTCAGCGAAGATTTAGTTATCGCGCCATACGCTACCGCCCTTGCTGCCATGATCGACCCATCGGCCGCGGTGGAAAATTTTGAACGGCTGGTCCAGGCCGGCGGCCGGGGATTGTATGGTTTTTATGAAGCACTCGATTACACCGGCTCGCGATTGCCGGAAGGCAAAAATGTTGCCATCGTGCGCGCCTACATGGCACACCACCAGGGCATGAGTTTGGTGTCCGCTGCCAACGTTTTGCGCGACGGTGTGATGCAAATGCGTTTCCACGCTGAACCCATCGTGCGGGCCACCGAGCTGCTGCTGCAGGAACGCACGCCCCGCGACGTGCTGGTTGCGCGGCCGCGCGCGGAAGAAGTTTCGGCTTCGGCCAAAGTGCGTGAGCTCGTCCCGCCGGTTGTGCGCCGCTTTACCACGCCGCATGATGCCACTCCTCGAACGCAGCTGCTCTCTAACGGGCGTTACGGCGTCATGCTCACCGCCGCCGGTTCAGGCTACAGCCGTTGGCGCGACATTGCTGTGACCCGCTGGCGCGAAGACACTACTCGCGATTGTTGGGGTAGCTATATTTTCCTGCGTGATGAGCAAACGGGAAATGTGTGGTCCGCCGGCTATCAGCCTACCGCTATCGAGCCGGATTCTTACGAAGCGGTATTTTACGAAGACCACGCCGAAATTATCCGTCGCGATCGTTCGCTGACCACTACTCTTGAGGTGGTTGTATCTTCCGAAGACGATGCAGAGGTGCGCCGGGTAACCATCACCAATTTGGGAGTTCGCGCGCGCGATGTGCAGGTCACCTCCTACGCTGAACTATCGCTTACTTCGCAGTCGGCCGATATGGCGGCCCCCGCCTTCTCTAACCTTTTCGTCGAGACTGAATTTGTAACGGACATCGGCGCCCTGGTCGCAACACGCCGCAAGCGTTCTCCCGAAGAAACCTCTGTATGGGCGGCGCAGGTTGTGGTCGTGGACGGCGCCACTGTAGGCGATTTGCAGTTCGAGACCGACCGTGCAAAATTCGTAGGCCGCGCTCGCAGCTTGCGCCATGCCGTATCGATCATCGATGGCCGTCCGCTTTCCAATTCCGTCGGCTCGGTGCTCGATCCAATCATGAGCTTGCGCCGCACCGTGCATATCCCGCCGGGCACCACAGCTCGTCTCATTTTTTCCACCATCGTAGCGCCCACGCGCGAAGAGCTTCTCGACCTGGCAGACAAGTATCGCGATACTCGAACTTTTGAACGCACTCTCACTCTCGCCTGGACCCAAGCGCAGGTACAACTCCATCACCTCAGCATCGGAGCCGAGGAGGCCCACCTCTTTCAACGGCTGGCGAACGCAGTCTTGTACTCCGACTCTTCGCTGCGCCCTTCCTCGGATTTGCTCAGCACTACCTCGCTTGACATCGGCACGCTATGGGCTCAGGGGATTTCCGGCGATCTGCCCATTGTCCTTGCGCGCATAGACGACGCGGACGACGTCGACATCATCCGCCAGCTCCTTCGCGCTCATGAGTACTGGCGCATGAAGCAGTTGTCCGCCGATGTCGTGATCATTAATGAGAAGGCCCCGTCCTACATCCAGGAGCTGCACACATCGCTGGAATCTCTGGTGCGCGGCAGCCAGCTGCGGCTCTCTCCGGATACCAGCGGAGTGAGCGGCAAGATTTTCCTCTTGCGCGGAGATTTGGTGTCGCAGCAAACCCGAACGCAGCTTCAGATGATTGCAAGGGCCGTCCTGCTTAGCCGGCGCGGCACGTTGGCGGAACAAATTACAAGATCGCAGTATCGAGAGCCGGTCCCGTGGGTGCGTCGGGAAACCCGTCCAAGCAAGCGCCAAGATGTGCAATTGCCTCAGCCCGCCCTCCAGTTTTTCAATGGTATCGGCGGTTTTGCCGAGAACGGCCGCGAGTACGTCACCGTGCTCGCCGAAGGTTTGCGGACGCCGGAGCCCTGGGTCAATGTAATCGCGAACCCCTCGTTCGGCTTTTTGGTTTCCGAATCCGGCTCGGGTTTCACCTGGTCCATTAACAGTCATGAAAATCAACTCACTCCTTGGTCCAACGATCATGTCTTCGACACACCAGGCGAAGCGCTCTATATTCGCGATGAGGCCACTGGCGAAGTCTGGAGTCCCACGGCTCTTCCTATCCGCGACGAAGCGGCCAGCTATCTATGCCGGCACGGCCAGGGATATACGCGTTTTCAACACGGCTCCCACGGCATTCAGCTCGACCTGATTCAGTTCGTGCCAGTCGAAGATCCCATAAAAATCTCCCGGCTTTCTCTTCAGAATGATTCGGGCCGCATCCGGCGTCTTTCGGTCACAGCCTACGCCGAATGGGTGCTGGGAAGTTCACGCGCTGCGACGGCGCCCTACATCATCACCGAACTCGATGCGGCGACCGGAGCTCTGTTCGCCCGTAGCGCCTGGAACGGAGATTTCGCTGGCCGCATCGCTTTCGCCGATCTCGCTGGACGCCAATCCTCATTCACCGATGATCGCACGGAATTCTTTGGACGGAATGGAGGTCCGGAGCGTCCTGCAGCGCTGGAGTCCAGCCGTCCGCTTGGCCGCAAAACAGGCGCCGCCCTGGATCCTTGCGCCGCGCTGCAGACCGTCGTCGAGTTGCGCCCAGGCGCCCGCGTTGAGATTGTATTTTTGCTGGGCGAATCAGAATCCCGGGAAACAGCGCGCGGCCTGCTCCATCGTTATAGAGCAGCAGATTTGAATCAGATATTCCGCGACGTTCTGCGCCAATGGGACGACACTTTGAGCGCGGTACAAATAACTACTCCCGATCAAAGTATGGACGTAATTCTGAATCGCTGGCTCCTCTACCAAACTCTTTCCAGCCGCGTGTGGGCCCGCGCCGCCTTCTATCAGCTAAGCGGCGCTTATGGATTCCGAGACCAACTGCAAGACGTGATGGCTCTCACCGTGTCCAAGCGAGCGGTGGCGCGCGAGCAGCTTCTGCGCGCGGCGGCTCATCAATTCCCGGAAGGGGACGTCCAGCACTGGTGGCATCCTCCGTCCGGTCGCGGCATACGCACGCGAATGTCAGACGATCTTCTCTGGCTGCCTTACGCCGTGATCCACTTCATCGAAGCCACCGGCGACATGGCCGTGCTGGAAGAGCAAGTTCCCTTTGTGGAAGGGGACCTTCTCGCAGAAGGACAAAGCGAATCCTATTTCCAGCCGCGCATTTCACAAACCCGCGCGACAGTCTTTGAACATTGCGCGCGGGCGCTGGACCGCAGTCTGTCCGTAGGCGCTCATGGCCTTCCGCTGATGGGCACCGGCGATTGGAACGACGGCATGAATCGTGTCGGCCAGTTAGGCAAGGGAGAAAGCATCTGGCTGGGCTGGTTCTTGCACACGGTTCTTTGGGAGTTCGCAAAGGTGGCGGATGCCCGAGGAGAACGTGAGCGCGCGGAAAAGTGGCGTGTTCACGTAAGCCTGTTGAAGGCGGCGCTCGAACGCGAAGGCTGGGACGGTGAATGGTATCGCCGTGCTTACTTTGACGATGGCACTCCGCTCGGCTCCGCGCAAAATGAAGAATGCCGGATCGACTCGATCGCTCAATCCTGGGGAATCATTAGTGGAGCTGCTGAACCCGGCCGAGGAGCACGGGCCATGGCCGCAGTCGATCAGCAACTCATTCGTTCGGCTGACGGCCTGAGCTTGCTGTTAACTCCACCGTTCGATAAGACTCCGCACGATCCCGGCTATATAAAGGGTTATGTTCCAGGCATCCGCGAAAATGGCGGGCAATATACGCACGCAGCGACCTGGACCGCGATCGCATTTGCGGAACTGGGAAACGGGAACAAGGCCAGCGACCTTTTCCGCTTCATGAATCCAATCAATCGCTCCAATTCACGCGCCAACGTGCAACGCTACAAAGTGGAGCCCTACGTTGTAGCAGGGGATATTTACGCGGAGCCTCCGCACCTAGGGCGCGGCGGCTGGACTTGGTATACCGGTTCGGCGGGATGGCTATATCGCACCGGCATGGAATGGATACTCGGCTTCCGCGTGCGCGGCATGGTCCTAAATATCGATCCGTGCATACCTCGCAGTTGGCCGGGCTACTCCATCGATTTTCGATATCACTCCGCGTTGTACAGGATCAAAGTGGAAAACCCCTCGAGCGTCTCGCGCGGAGTGGCCCTCACGGAAGTGGACGGCAAACTTCTGCCCGGCTCCGCAAGTATTCCCCTCGCCAACGACGGAGGCGTCCACACGATTCGTATCGTGCTGGGTTAAACGAAAAATCGACAAAGGATTCCCAACTAGGCTCCTTTTCTGCCGGCCACCAGCAAAACGATGCCCCCCACCAAAGCGAGCCCTCCCAGAATCGGAGGCAACGGAATTGTTTTATGCTCGGTAGTGCTCGCCTGCAGAGGGCCTATATCCACGATTTGCTTGTGCGTGGTGTATGTGATTCCTTGGAAGACGAAAATTAGAATTCCAAGGACGATCAGGATAATCCCAATCATCGGCAAAGTTTTCATTTTTGTCCTGGGTTGCTCGTGACTTAGCAAGCTACCGTGCGTAACAACACTATACGCCTACGCGGCGGGGCTAAGCTCGTCGGACTAATCCGCTGACCAGGGAAACCAGGAACAGCACTAGGAAGATGAAGAAAAGGATTCTCGCTGCGCCCGCCGCTGCAGCTGCAATTCCGAAGAATCCAAAAACCGCCGCAATCAGCGCTACGATGAAAAATGCGATTGCCCAGCGCAACATATTGCCTCCTTGAAATTCCGACCTAGCGCGCAGAACGCGCTGGAGCTACCCTTGTACGGGCTAGCAGCAAAAACCGCCATACATGCAAGAGCGTAGCGGCAAGCTTGGTTTACTGTAATATCTAAGACCCTCGTTCGCGGGTTTCGGGGGCTTTTCCGGAACCCATTGAAAACAAGCGGCTTGTTATTCTAATTTCAACCGCTGACCCCTACGGTTGGGTAAAGCTGCCTGTCCCTTCCCCATCCGGGCGGAATGCTTGCAGCGAGTATTCCGCCTTCCTTTTGAGTATCTTCGCCGAAATGCCCCTACAGTGACTTCCGCTTGGTAATTACAATTCATAGCCGATAGAAAAGCGCTTCCCTAGATCGGTATCTTAAGCACCAAGCTCGATGCTCTCTAGGTCTCAACTCGGCATTTCTTCAGGTTTCTCCCCTGAAGGGGTCACTCATCGTCTCCCCCTGATATATTGAGAGTGACCCCCTCTCCTCCCCGCAGTTCGCTGGACCGTAGCTACATCGAATCCTTGCAGACGCTACAGCTTGTGTGGGATACAGCCAATTCGTTCAATTCTTCATAATGCAAGAGCAAAACTGATGGGTGCCGCGCAAATGCTTTCTTAAGGAGAAAAAGAATGGCTACACAAGTTAGCAATGACCCAAAACGCGACCCAATAGACGAACCCGGCCGAAAACACGGTGATCGCGTCCCGGAAGTTATCGACCCGCCGGACCCACGGCGCCACGATCCTCCAGGACCCGATAGTCCCCGCCGTCCCGAGGACGTACCGCCACAAGAAGTCAGGGAGTTTCTTCGCGGACCGTCACATGGCTAGGCAGCTTATTGATAAATACTTAACTTAACTAAGGGGGGCCCGTATGCCAGAGAAGAAATTGACGCACATGCGCGTTGCTATCTTAGCCAGCGATGGCTTCGAACAGGCCGAACTCGAAAAGCCGCGCAACGCTCTCGAAGAAACCGGCGCAAAAACGTTCGTCATCGCGCCGAGGTCCGGAAAGATTCAGGGATTCGAGCACGATGAGAAAGGCGACAAGGTTAGCGTTGACATGACGCTGGACCAGGCCAATCCCGACGAGTTCGATGCGGTCCTGTTGCCGGGAGGCGTCTTGAACGCTGACTTCCTGCGCGTAGAAAAGAAAGCCCAGGAATTCATTCGTAGCATTGAGCAGGCCAAAAAACCCATCGCAGTGATTTGCCACGCGCCCTGGCTCCTGGTTTCGACGGGATTAGTTAAGGGCCGGACCATGACCAGCTACCATACGATCCAGGATGATATACGCAACGCTGGCGGCAATTGGAAAGACGAAGAAGTAGTCCGGGACCGCAACTGGGTCTCTAGCCGCCAACCCACGGATATCCCGGCCTTCAACCGCGAAATGATTTCACTATTCTCAGAACCTACAGCGAAACGCGCCGGCGCTTAACGCCAAATCGAAATCCGGCCGGCGGGGAATCGCTAGCGATTCACCGGATGGAAATAGAGTCGTCGGCCGGGTTTTCTTCACCCTTCACTTGTGTCTAAAATCGAACTGTGCACCCTATACTCGGATTCGGGAGGGGTCTTTCGCGTAGAGAACTGCTGCGCGAGTTCGCCGGTACGGCGGCATGCGTTCCGGCACTGGTAGGAAATCTCTCACTGTTGAGCCAAACTCAGGCCCGCAAGAATTCGCCCCCTCCACCCGCCCCGGAAACCGCAATCGAACTAAGCCCGCTTCCTCCGGCCAGCTATCTGTCACCCGGCGACGATACGTTTCTCGAGCAGCTGGAAAACGCCATATTTCAATTCTTCTGGGAACAGTGCAATCCCAAAACAGGCATCGTCAAGGACAGGTGTAACGTTCGCGGCTCCGATACCAGCATCCTGGGAAGCATCGCCGCAACCGGATTTGGGCTCACGGCCCTTTGCATAGGCGAAAAGCGCGGGTACGTTTCTTATTCCCAGGCCCGCGACCGCGCTCTCACGACTTTGCGTTTTCTTTGGAAAAAAATGCCTCAAGAGCGGGGCTTTTACTACCACTGGGCCAATATCGGCACGGGCGAAAGATTGTGGCAATCCGAAGTTTCTTCGGTGGACACGTCCATCCTGCTCTGTGGAATTCTGACTTGCCGGCAATACTTCGAACATTCTGAGATAAGCCAGCTGGCCCATGAAATTTTTAATCGCGTCGATTGGAACTGGCTTTCCGAAGATACTCGCATTCTTCCCCATGGCTGGACTCCCGAAGGTGGATTTTTGCAATATCGCTGGGACAGCTACAGCGAAATGATGATGATGTATCTCCTGGGCATGGGCTCTTCTTCACACGCCCTTCCGCCGCAAGCGTGGGACGCTTGGAAACGGACTGTTTTTGAATTCGACGGCATTCGCTACATCGGCTCCTACGCTCCCTTGTTCATCCACCAGTATTCGCAGGCTTGGTTTGATTTCCGTGGCAAGCGTGACAAGTACGTCGATTATTTTCAGAATTCGATTCTTGCCACCGACGCGCACCGCCGTTTTTGCTTAAGCTTGGGCAAGAAATTTTCAAATTACAACGAAAACCTCTGGGGCATTACCGCCTCGGATTCCGAACATGGTTACGAAGTATGGGGGGGACCTCCGGCGACAGGCCCGATCGACGGAACCGTAGTGCCATGCGCCTCCGCAGGGTCGCTGCCGTTTCTGCCGGGCCCCGTAATGCGCGTGCTTCGCACCATTCAATACCGCTACGGAGCCGGCACTTGGAGCCGCTATGGCTTCGTGGACGCGTTCAATCCGCGAACCAACTGGTATGATAGCGACATCGTAGGGATCGATGCCGGAATTAGCATGGTAATGGCGGAAAATGCGCGCACCGCTTTTGTATGGGATACCTTTATGAAAAATCCTGAATCGCAAAAAGGAATGGAACGCGCCGGCTTCAAGCCCTACAAGCCCTCATCCCCTCAAGAACTGGTGGAAATGCACTCCCGCGCAGGACGCTAACCGCGAAACTCCAAACCGGAAAGTCCGTGATTGGCGGTTAACGATAGTTGGCGGCCTGCAGTTCGAACATCTCTGCATACTGGCCGCCGCTCTTTATCAGTTGTTCGTGCTTGCCCTCTTCGGCAATCTCGCCGTTCGCCAGCACCAGAACGCGATCGGCCATGCGAACGGTAGAAAATCGATGAGAGATCAGCAAAGACATCTTGCCCTTGGTCAGCTCGGCGAACCGTTTAAAAACTTCGTGCTCCGAACGCGCGTCCAATGCCGCTGTAGGCTCGTCCAGGATCAAGAGTTGCGCATCCCGCAGATACGCACGCGCCAGAGCGATTTTCTGCCACTCGCCTCCGGACAGATCCACGCCGCCTTCAAAACGGCAGCCCAGCACTTGGTCAAAACCGTTCGGCAGTCGGCGTATGGTATGTTCCGCCAAGCTCTTGTTCGCTGCTGCGCGTATGCGGAATTGATTATCCAAGTCTTCAATTCTGCCCACCGCGATATTCTCGGCTGCGGTCATCTCATAGCGCATGAAGTCTTGGAAGATGACGCCGATTTCCTTCCACAAACTGTCCAGGTCGTAGTCGCGCAGATCTCTTCCGTCCAGCAGAATCTGCCCTTCGGTCGGGTCGTACAAACGGGTCAGCAACTTCACCAGCGTGGTTTTTCCCTGACCGTTCTCCCCCACAATCGCGATCCGCTCGGTCGGCCCGAGTTTGAGGTTTACGTTCTTCAATACCATTCGCGAACTGCCCGGGTATTTGAAAGAAACATTCCTAAACTCGAATCCCGCGCGAATCGGTTTCGGTACCGGCACCGCTGAAGCCTTCGAAAGGATGTTCGGTTTCACTGCAAAAAACTGCAGCAGGTCGGTCATGAACAGCGCCTGGTTGGTAATCCCGGAAAATGAAGTAAAGACTGCCTGAATGTTAGAGCTCGCCCCGGCAATAGCGCCCGATAGATAGACCATCACGCCTACCGTCATCAAGCCGGCGACAGCGCCGTATATAACGTAGGCATAGCTGCCGTAGTACCCCATCAGTCCAAGTAGCGCTAGCATTGTTCCGAACATAAGCCTGCGCTTCGAAAGGTCCTTTGTTTGGTGATACAGCTCATCGGCTAACTCCGCATAACGCCCCATCAGAAACGGCGCCAATCCAAACAGCTTTAACTCCTTCGCGCTCTCCTTGGTTCCGCCCAAAACCCGCAAGTAGTCCAATTCACGCCGGCCGGGCGTCTGCCGGAAACTCAACGAGTAAGTCATGAAACCGAAATGGGTTTCTCCCAGGAAAGCCGGAACCACGCAAACCACCAAAGCAAGCAGCAGCAATTTTGAAAATAGGAAAATAGCCGCCGCCAGGCTCACCGTGGTGATCACTTCCTGGATCAGCCGTCCGGCCACTTGCAGCATTTGAACTCGGTCCACGCCTTGCGCCCGTGCGCGTTCCAACTTGTCGTAGAAGAGCGGATCTTCGTAGGACATTAAATCCAGTTTCGCCGCGTGTTTCATCAATTCCAGACTGATGTGCCGAGTGTAGCGGTCCGCCAAAGTGGTGTCGCAAAACTCGATGATGCGCGCCATAAACGTGGCCACACCCGCGAGGACGAATTCCAGCAGAACCATCCACCAGAAAATGTGCGGTAGCGGAACTTGCTTCAGCTGATGGCTGGTGACTGAATCGATAATGAATCTCGTCACCGCCAAAATCGACAGCGGGATGAGCGCTGCGGCTACCCGAAAAAACAGGTTCGAAACAACAATCGCCGGCGCCGCGTCCCACACAAAACGGAGTACCGGAGGAATATTCTTGAGCGCTCGGACTCGTTCGCCCCAATTCGGTAGTGGTGCCGGTTTGATTGCCGCACTTGCAGCTGCCATTGCTGGGTTTCTCCCAAGTTGAAAACATCCAGGTCGATTCGCCTGGATGCTTGAAATCTAAGTTCGTTTCGCCAGTCCGACCCTACAGCCCGGCGTTGATCCGGGAGACCGACACGCTTTATGTGCATTTCACTGGCCAAGACATTTCACACCTAAGCCATTAAGCTACAATAGTTTCCGCGCCCATGGGCAGCCGCAACCAGCGATTTTTTGCGTGGTTTTAGCAGCTTCTACTCGACCGTCGCGCGATGCTCCTCTACTCCACGGTGTTTCAAAGTGAAAGCTAGATTCTTTCTGGACGAACAATACGAGAAACACCTTATCCTTCGGCGCCTCGTTAGCGCGCATACTGAAGCGTGAGTACTTCTCCCAACGAGCTGCGCAGCGACTGGCGGATTTTCCTCGATCCCAAGCTGGACAAACTCAAACAGTCGGCGCGCCACGCGAAGTCCGCCATCCGCCGTGGTGTTTGGCGTTCGCAGGACGGCTGGCGCCGTCTCACCGCGGGTATGGAACTGGACGATCTCTGGAGCCAATTCAAATCCGAAGCGGAAGCCAGCGCACGGCCGTTTAAGCAGGAGGTTGACCGTCGCGCAGACCGGGAGAAATCCTGGAAGCAGCCATTCAAAATAATTGCAGCCATATTCTCAAGTATTCTCAAAAAGCTGTCGCCGCCTCGCCGCGTTTTTTTGCTGATCACGCTCATCCTTGCGGTCTGCTCCGTTGTCGGACTCGAATTTCTCGTTTTCACCAGAGAAGTCGAACTGCTGTTGGCCTTCCTGGGTCTATTGCTTTTGCTGGTAATGGTCCTCGGCGATCACATTTCCATGAAGCGTGACATCGAGATCGCCCGGGAGATTCAACGCTGGCTCGTGCCGCGCGTACCTCCCGAAGTCGCTGGGGTGGACATGGCTTTCGCCACCAGGCCAGCCAAGATGGTCGCCGGCGATTATTACGACGCTTTTCGCCGCGCCGTCGATGGTCCTTTGTTGATCGCAGTCGCCGACGTCGCCGGCAAGAGTGTTCCCGCGGCTATGCTGATGGCTACGTTTCAGGCCAGTCTTCGCGCGCTGGCCGGCTCACGCGGCTCGCTCTCTGATCTCGTTGCCGGGCTCAACCGCCAAGCCTGCTCCAATAATATGAACGGCCGCCGGTTCACCACCGCTTTTCTCGCCGAGCTCGACCCCGTTACCGGCGGGTTGAATTATCTCTGCGCCGGCCACAATCCTCCGATCCTGAAGCATAGCGACGGCACCATCGAACGCCTGAAGTCGGAAAGCATTCCGCTTGGCATCGAGATAAATGAAAAGTACGAAACCGGGCGCACCGTTCTAGGTCTCGGCGACGTCCTGATCATCTACACCGATGGCGTCACCGAAGCTCGTGATGAAGACGGAGAGGAATTTGGCGAAGCTCGCTTGCTGGCCTTGGCTGCGGAACCCTTTGAAGAACGAGCCGCCATGACTCTGTCAACTATCATGAGAAAGCTCGATGAATTCGTAGGCGGCGCTCCGCAGCACGACGACATCACATGTCTCGTCGTTCGCCGCACATAACCGGACCACCCATACGGAGCTTGGGCCAACAATCTACGTCATTCAGTGTATGGCGTGAATAACCTCACGTCGCTAATCTGAAGCATGAGATTATGTCAGTGGCCCCGGGTTTAGAAATGGAAGAGCCAGATAACCAGACATCAAATGGAGGGCGTTATGAGGAGATTAGGATGGCCGGAAACCGTTTCGGCGTTTTTGGTGGGCATCGGCGTGGGAGCCGCGATTGGGATTTTGTTCGCGCCTCAATCGGGTGAAGAGACGCGTGACTATCTTATTGGCACTGCGCAAGACAAGCTCGATGAGGCGGTCAGCACGGGACAGAAATGGGCTAACCGCGCCAAGAAGAACGTAGACGACGCAACCGACTTTGTAAAAGACGCAGCCGACGCTGGCCAACGCGCCTATCGTGAAGCCGCCAAAAGCGCCGGCGCGTAAACACAGCTGCCTCGCTTCGGTGAACGGAGAACGGCTAACAGTGTAGCCGTTCTCCCGTCCGGTAGCCTACCTGCCTGTCGTCTGTAATCCATTGCGCAAGGATTTGACGTCGGAGAATTGGGCCAGTAGAGTATTCACTGCACGCAAGCCCATTCACATTGCTGGATCTGTCTTGGCCTCGCAATTCCATAGAAGGAGAACGAGATGAAGGAAACCAAGGAAGCCCATCAATCCTCAACCGGGAAGAATTTGACGCGAAACGAACTCATCGCTGCCTTAAATGAAGATCTAGCACGGGAATATCAGGCCATCATTTCTTACGTCATCTATTCGCAAGTTTTGAAGGGCGCCGAATATATGAACATCGCCGCTGAACTCGAGAAACATGCCGGTGAAGAGCTTAGCCACGCGCTGATCATTTCGAATCAGATTGACTATCTCGGCGGCATGCCCACCACTCAGCCTAAGCCGATCCGGACGTCCGAGAAAGCAAGGGAGATGCTCAAATTCGACCTCGAGAACGAGACTGAAACCATTCGCAATTACCGCGATCGCGTTCGTCAATGTGAAGCTCTTGGTGAATTCTCCATGGCCGAACACATTCGCGAGATCCTCATGGACGAACAGGATCATCAGATCGCTCTCGCCACTGCTCTAGGCCAGGAAGTTCCGCACAACTCCTGAAACGGGCCAAAAGAAATAAGTCGTCGCACCGCATAGACTCATAGGAGATTCAAATGACCGATGAACAGAAGCCCGGAGCCGCAGAGGAGCTGCTCACAAATGTTGCCACTACGATCGGCTCCGCCCTCGGCACCGTTGCCGCAAAGGTGAATGAGCTATCCAAATCCGCTAGCGCGCCGGCCAAACGGCGGCCGCGCTCCAGGGCTGGAAAAAAGTCGCCTTCGGCCAGGCGTAAAAAGCGCCCAGCCAAACCAAAGCGCTCCACTAAATCGGCCGGTCGCAAGAGCAAAACTCGTAAAAAATCCAGACGCTAATTTTACGAAGCGAGCGAGCCTAACAACCCGCTCGCTTTGCTTTCCCTCTTCGATTTAGCGTTTTACGCCGGCGCTGCGTAAACAGCGCCCCATACCCCAAAAGACATCCATCTTTAGGGTATGTTCTGGATGGTTCCTTCCGTTCGGTGGGTCCATTGTATCCGCCTGACATTGCGCTGCTACTTCCCGGTGAATGTGTCCGGGTTTTGGTCAGCCGACGTCTAAGGGGATACAAATGAAATCAAGCTCGCTGGTAGGACTGCTCACCTTCGCCGCCGTCACATCTCTGATGGGATGTTCCGGAGCTGCCACGAAATCACCTGACGTAACCGATAACGTTCGCAAAGCTCTCGATCAAGCGAATCTCCACGAGGTTAGAGTCAGCCAGGATCGGGATAAAGGCGTGGTCACGTTGACTGGTCAAGTAGCCGCTGCCGCCGACAAGGCGCAGGCCGAATCCATTACCAAGTCCATGGCCGGCTCTCAAGTGGTTGCCGACGAGATTGCAGTTGTTCCGCCCGGCCCGGGCGCCGGCGATGCGAAGACGATCAATTCAGACCTCGACAAAGGCATCGAAAAGAATCTGGATGCCGCGCTGGTTCAGAACAAACTTAACCAAGACGTGAAATATGACGTGAAAAACGGGGTAGTCACGTTAACCGGCGAAGTAAATTCGCAGGCCAAGCGCGCTCAAGTGGAAAAAGTAGCTGCTGGCGTCCCCAACGTGCAGCAAGTTGTGAACGAACTGCAGATCAAGAATCAAAAGGCCAGCTCGACGCAGTAGAAGTCGCTGCCAGATTGTCGCGGTGCCTTCTGCAGGTCTCGAAAACTACGGGAATCGCTCTCGTCTTTATTGCAATACCTTCGATAGCGACTTATAGATCTCCAGTCCCCCGTTGTGTGTGTAGTGGATGTAGCCCAGCCTCCTGAATTTATTCATGAAGAAATTCACGCGCGGCCTGGTGGTC
>Ga0307477_10001804_pt1 | contig 17350 bp, 10 predicted proteins | sample atmos_gasesECM2C_FD_203316 | JGI IMG/M metagenome (GOLD analysis project Ga0307477, IMG submission 203316) | Hardwood forest soil microbial communities from Morgan-Monroe State Forest, Indiana, United States - atmos_gasesECM2C_515 | ecosystem: Environmental > Terrestrial > Soil > Temperate...
GTGCGGCGCCAGGTCCCAGATGACGTTCACATCGTGCTGCAATAGTCCCAGGTTGACTCGTGTGGAATCGTAGTAGTAGAGGTCGCCTAGCGTTCCATCTTCGATGAATTGACGGATGCGCTTCACAGCACCGGTAAACAAAAAGGTATGGTCTACCATGATTTTGAGATTCTTGCGATCGGCCAGTTCAATTAGCTCTTCCGCTTGTGCGGATGTGCAAGTGAAGGGCTTTTCGACGAACACGTGCTTGCCGTTTTGGAGAGCAGCCTTCGCAAGCTCATAGTGCGTCTTGACGGGAGTGACCACGGCGATGGCATCGACGTCGGTTGAGCGGAGCAATTCATTGCAATCACTGGTGACGTGCATGTCCGGATAGGACTGCCGCACGCGCTGGAGCGACTTCGGACTCTGGTCACACACGCTGACCACCCGGGATTGCTCTTGTCCGTGAAAATTCCGGACAATATTGGGACCCCAATATCCGTAGCCGAGCACACCGATTCGTATTACGCTGCTCCCCAGGTCCATCGTGAGGGGGAGGTTCGTAGGAGATCCGACGCTTAGGGTTGTACCCATTTTCTGCACCTTCGAGCTTTAAGTCTTAGACAAAAGAGCTACGACGCCCGCCGCGAGTACGTAATCACTCGCGAAAGTAAAGGCGAAAAGGGCTGAATCGGGATCAAGCGAAGCGGTCCAGCCGAACACGTATGAAGCTTTTCCATCTGTGCCATCCACTCAGTAAGCGCCGTTGCCCGAAATGACCGCGCGAGGGGTTTGTAGAAGAATCTTGAGATCTAGTAAGGGTGACCAGGTTCTTGAATATCGGAGATCCAAACGGACCATTTCATCAAATGTAGTCCGGCTCCGCCCGTGAACTTGCCAAAGGCCTGTAATACCAGGCTTAGCTTCGAGCAAGCGCCGGCGATGCCAGATGTCATATGCGTCAATTTCATATGGGATTGGCGGTCGCGGCCCAACGAGAGACATTTCTCCGTTGAGAACATTCCAGAATTGGGGGAGCTCGTCGAGACTGGTGCGCCGCATGAATCGACCGATCCAGGTCACTCGGGGATCGCTCGTAATTTTATAGACGACCTTCTGATCTTTTACCGCACCAGCAGGCTGCGCCTTCCCTGCAATGAAGTTCTGGACATACTCTTTATGGATTCCTGCATCCGTTGAAACGGACATCGACCGAAATTTCAAGAACTCAAACGGCGCACCGAATTGACCAACGCGCTGCTGGCGGAAAAGTATGGGCCCCTTGGAGGTCATCTTTATGATGATTGCGAGAAGCATGAAGACTGGCGTTAGAAGAATCAACGCCAATGTGCTGCCAACAATATCCATAGCCCGCTTCGTAAGGAGAGACAGTCTTTTTTTTCTCTCCCCTTCGAACAAATCGGGGTACAGCGTCGTAATGACTGAACGTCCGCGTCCCTCACCCTCCCAAACATCCGGGAAAGAGTAGAAAGATATTTGCAAGTGATTAATCTGATTCGCCTTGAGAACTTTCTGAAGTTTGGCTATCAACCTTGATTCGATCGTCCTTACGGCAGTGCCGATTTCCGATTCAGCGAATTGGGTGAACACAGCGCCTAGGACAGAGTTCGGTTCAAACCAACCTGCAAGATCTGTGTCACGGATGGTATCGCAGAGAACACCTGCAATTCGCTCTAGAGGGACGCTATCACCGTTAAGCAGTGCCGAGCACTTGCCATCAATGAGCATCAGCAACAGATGTTTCTTAGAGCGCTCCGCTCGCTTTCTTTCGAGACAAAGCAGCCCATGAAAAACGTCCTTGGGCAGAATCCGCTGCGCGAGGTCCGACGGATTAAGGTGAGACCAGGGGACAGGACGCAACGAGTTTCCATTGCTCCGCGAATACGGTTCGTTCTTTACGCTCGCGGTCTTCGCATTCGACATCATAGCTTTCCTCGCTGCTCGCGACACAGGGCCACGTCCTTGTGCTTAGCCGTGCTCAGAGCTCTCACCACGAAGCGCAAACTTCTGTTACCAGGTGCATCCCTACGACCTTCGAAGAAGAGTGAAACCAACCGCGTCGGCCCGAGTTTGGCAAACAGTGACAGAGTTCCCCGACCGTTGGTCGCAACCGCTTTGTTTCTCTGCAGCCCCGCCAGAGACACCGCCTGCTTGAAGGGCAGCAATTCGCGAACCAATGGGCACCCTGCGGGGTCCAGACTGCCCGGGCGTCGACGGTCACTCTAAATGATAGATAACAATATGTTTAGTTGAAGGAGTGAAATCTCGAGGCTTGTTTTGCACCTGAAAAATCCAGCTCGAGAGCAATAGCCGTGAAAACAGGTGCGCTAAAGGAGAAAACTCATTCCCGATAACTCAAGGACTCCCTCTAGGCCTCGAGTTGGCGACTAATCTCCGGCGACCGACAAAGCGCGTGGTTGTAAGTGGGTGCTCTCCAACCGCGGCGCCAACGAAGTGACCTCAGATCTCACAAACGCAGCATCCATCTCAACAGCAACGGAGCGTTGGAGAAGGGAGACCGAAAGGATGAGCCGTCGATTGCCCCTGAATTCCACCAATACTCCTTCGAGGCCACGGAGAGGACCTGCCTCGATTCGGACTCTCGCGCCAACTTTCAAGAAGGGCCAGGGCTGATTTGGAATCCCTGAAGAAACTACTGTCTGAATCGACTTTATCTCGTCCTCGTCGACAGGAATTGGCTGGCGATTGTACCCAACAACCTGAATAACACCGGGAGTCTTGAGAATTGGGAGCCGGTCTTGGAGATCAAATCGGCAAAACAGATAACCGGGGAAGAGAGCCACCTGCACTTCCTTGATTCGATCAGACCAGCGTTTGCGGCATTCATAGAGGGGCAGGAACTCTTCGTATCCCATGCCACGAAGATGACGAGCGACACCCATCTCATAGCGAGAGCGCACTTGCAACGCATACCAAGGGTGACGGTCAGTGTGGCCCCCTAAGGCAGCTACCGACCCGACGAAGCCAGAGCTCAGACTCACTTTATCCTCTCGGAAAACAAGCTACCGCCATTAGAGTCACATTGGGACCCTTGCCAGCAGACCTGTTATCCTTGCACAATGGGTGCCACGCTCAGAATGCGGATAGCCCCTGCGTAACTCAATGACAGCAAGCGACTTAAGAGCTCATCGACCCGATGTAATTCGCCCACTAATGCAGATGAGGTCGTCCTTAGTGAACATTGCTAGCACATAGTTCCAAATTTTTTCTCTGCGTAACTCGCACAAAAACAAGGACATATCTGGTCGGTTTCGTTGTTCCTGACCCGGGGCGAATACACCGGTTCTGGCCTCTTGCTCGCCGCTTTTTGCAGCTGGGTCACCTGTGATCCAGTCATCCACAGCGGATTATCGCAGATTGGACTAAGTCAGAAATTCTGGGCTCGGCTCGCGTCTGCCTGTTCCCCTGTTCTGCCGAGTGCCGCTGGGAGGGCTCGGTGCCGGACTTTCTGTTGCCTGCGTGTTAATTTCATCGCGGGCATTCTTGCTCTTTGAAACATACCTTGACCCTGTATTTCGTCGCTTCCCCCCGGTGCGGTAGTATGGCGCAGGCTTGAAAGAGGCGGGCGAAGGTGAACTTAAGTCGAGCTCAAGAAAGAGGCTCCGCGCGTTGGCTTGGGTTTGGCCTTTGGATCGCCTTGTCCCTGGTTCTGTTCGCGCGTCCTTTAGGATGGATGATCCATTTCGCCCTCCAGAACGATGATGCCTCCCACATTCTCCTGATTCCCCTCATTTGCGCTTGGGTAATCTATCTCGAACGGCGAACCATCTTTCATCGGCTCTCCTCTGATATCTCCAGTGCTGTCTTTCTCTTCTTTGTCGCCGCTTTCTTCTACGCCTGGACAACGCAGTCTGGTGCAGACTGGACTCTGGTAAGTAACCTGACGGGGTACGCCCTAGCGCTCGTCCTTCTTTGGATTTCGGGATTTGCGCTCTTCTTTGGTAGGTCTGCGCTTCAGGATGCCAGATTTTCTCTATTGTTTCTCTTCCTCGCGGTGCCGCTGCCGGAGTTCCTCCTCAAAGGTGCCATCTTTGTCCTGCAGAAAGGATCCGCGGAGATTACGGCTGCGGTGTTTAATTTGATGGGTGTTCCGTTTCTTCGCGAGGGATTTGTTTTCCACCTCGCACGCGCAAACATCGAGGTTGCCCGCGAGTGCAGTGGGATCCGTTCGAGCATGGCACTGCTGATCCTGGCACTGTTAGTAGCTCATTTCCGCCTGAAGAGTAACTGGAAGAAAGCGTTGTTCGTAGCCTGCGGACTCTTCATGATGATGATAAAGAACGGGATCCGCATTGCAACCCTGACCCTATTAGCAGTGTACGTGGACCCAAATTTCCTGACGGGTAAACTGCACCACGATGGCGGAGTTGTATTTTTCCTGCTGGGCCTCCTCTTTCTGTTGCCAGTTCTATTGTTACTGCAGCGCAGTGAGGGAGAAGAGTCACCGGCCATATAAAACGAGTGACTTGCGGTCGGTAGTTATCATTTAGGCGGCCAGAGCAAGAACACCCGATACTGCCGGATTTCGGTTGCGAAAGCCGAGAAGCCCTCGGTTGACTAAGTCTGCTGCCGGAGCTTTCGAAGGAAGCCAAGACCCGCCATTCAGAACATGCGAATCGAGCGTCCAGGAGAGGCTGACAACGTCACAGTTATTTCCGTTCCCGCGTTGAAGAACTCACGTGCGTACTCATGCGGAATCGCGATAGCGCTTCTCCAAGATTCTGAACGAACGATTCCGAATTATAGACTTCCGCGTCGATACGTGTGCTTCCTGCCGGTGCGGTCGGTTCGACCTCGTCCAGCTGAAATTCATGTGCGACGTCTTCGACGATTTTTGATGAGATCGGCCGCTGTTGTTCGACGTAAGCATTGATGAGCGAGTGTTCGCAAAGCAGATTCACCACGCGCGGTATGCCCAATGAATATAAATGGATCGTTTCAACGGTCTTCGGACTGAAAATCAGTTCCCCGCTGGCTCCTGCGATCCTCAGCCGTTCGGCGATGTAGTCATGGGTCTGCTCTTTCGTCAAGGGGGTCGTTTTGCAGCGCAACATGATGCGCTGGCGGAGTTGTCGCATTTGTGGCAACTTCAGCTTTTCTTCTAATTCTTGCTGTCCTGACAGTACGATCTGCAGCAGCTTCTCCGTGGATGTCTCGAGGTTGGTCAAAAGCCGAATTTCTTCGAGCACTGGGTAGGTCAGGTTCTGTGCTTCGTCTACGATCAGCACCGTGGTTTCACCGGCACGGTAACGCTCGAGAAGCCATTGATTGAGTTTCATCAACTGCTGACTCTTGGTCCGGGACTCGCAAGAAATACCAAACTCCGCCAGAATGAAATCGAACAATTGATTCGTATTCATCCGGGAATTAAATAGAAACGCAGTTCTGACCCGTCGTTGATGTAACCAGTCGACGAGGCGGTTTATGAGTGTAGTTTTTCCCGTGCCGACTTCACCGATGAGCGTGATGAAGCCTTTGCGATTCTGGACGCCATACATCAACCCGCTCAGCGCCTCTTCGATCTCTTTGGTCAGAAAGAGATAGCGCGGATCTGGATTTACGTTGAACGGATTTTCTTTCAGCCCGAAAAAGCTCTTATACATGGTCGCTAAACTCTCGTTATCTCCTACGACGGTGCCCCACTGTTATCGGATTCCGTCGGGCAAACAATTATCCGCGCACATCAATATTTTCGCGAATCAGGCCTAACGCAACACGAAAGGTCGCGTATGCCATTGGAGCCCCAGCGTAATCTGTTGCAATGTGAAGTTCGTGCTGCACGTACCCGCGGCGCAAACTGATTGATTCGACGTCTGGATTTGGGCTGTGTAAGCGACCGAAAAATTGACATTTCGTCCGAACGGTCGGCTCAAGGCACTACCTATGTACCACGAATTATACGTCTGAGAAGAGGCGGTACCGGCAATACTCCTGTTTCGGGAATAGCCAAAGTTGAGGCTCGTCGCCCATTCCCGGGAGAGTTGACGACCAAGACTAAGCTGCAATTGATCTGTGTTCGCCCCGGCAAAAACTCCGCTCCCGCCACTCACACCATGATTATAAATTAGCGCCAAAGCGCCGCGGTTCAACGCGTAGGTGAGGTTGGCCCCTCCGGATCCCGAAATCCTGTTCGAGGAATTGTTAGCTGGCACTCGAAATGTGGTCACTTCGGGTCCCCCAAATAGTTGCAGAGCAATCCTTCCAGTGATCTTGCGACCGTACATAAATTGGACGACTTGATCGTTGATCGCCTGGGGATTGCCAATATAGCGATAGCCGCTAAAGCGGTACTGAACCCCGAGCGTGTCCACTCTTGTCAAGTTGTAGTTGTAACCCACATTGAAGTTCGCATTATTGCTCTCGATGTTTCCGGCTTCGATAAAACGGAGAATGCCGTACGAGCCTGCTGCCGTGATTGACCCTCGGGGGCTGATCGTGTAGGCAACCTGAGTTGCAACGGCATTGCTGTAACGCGGGCCAAACGTTGTGAAAATACTCTGGTTGGGTATATAGCTACTCTGTAGACCTGGCAGAGGAGGGGCAAGAGAACCAGCTACACCTGGAAAGGACAGGCCTGTCCCGACGCCGAACCCGAACTGCGTTTCAGGGAGGTACGAAAACTGGTCGAGGAAGGATAGCTGCCATCTGCCCCAATCGAACGCTTGCACGAGCCCGAACTGTTGAAAATTAGAATTGCCTTGTGAAGTGTCCGAGGAAAAGCTTCCACCCCCTGAATAGTTCACGGCCAACTGCGCCCGGCCCCAAGCATCAAGGAGACTTAGGTTTCCCACGACAAAACTGGTTGTATTCCAGTCCGAAGACGTTGCTTGGTTTAGCGCGCTTGATCGGACGATGTTTCCGTACTGGAAGCCGGGCAACCAGTAACTGTGACGAATTCCTGGCGTGCCCAGCGTAGGATTCTGCACGCCGGTCAGCGGGCGGGTGTCCGGATTCAAGTTAGTCGTTGGCTCCTGATCGCCCAAACCTTCGATCAGCGGCGGATACTCGCGTGCCGCAGGCTTTGGCCCCGAGTTGTCCTCCTGCGCTGAGATTGAACAAGCGCCGAGGAAGAGAGTTGCCATGGTGGCCGATCCTACCAGGAATCTTATGTGTCGTTTCATTTGCATCCCCTAAGGCACTACAATTACATCGCCGGGTTGCAGCAATACATTTTGTTCAGGCTTCTTGCCGTTCACTGCGTCTTTGTAATTGAAGGGAAGTTTCACCTGTTTACCATCTTCGGTCCGCAAGACGTAGATGTTCTTGAGCTTGGCAAATTGTGTGAAACCGCCGGAGCTCGAGAGCGCTTGCAACACGGTCATGTTGGGCAGCAGCGGAAAGGCGCCAGCGCGCGAGACCTCTCCCGTCACGTAAATCCGTCGACTATTAATTTCCGATACAGTTACGGTAACCTGCGGATTATTAATATATTTTGTCAAGCCATCAGCGATGACCGCGGCGAGTTTCATGGGCGTCAGACCAGCGGCCTGCACATCGTTCAACAACGGCAAAGAAATTTTTCCGTCCGGTCGGACAGGAACTGCCCGCGAAACCTCTGCCTCTTTCCAAACATCAATGCGCAGAACGTCTTGCGGGCCAATCTTGTACTCCGCATCATTGAACGTCCCCTGCGGTGGAGTCGCGGACTTGGCACTCGGCTCGGTTTTCTGACCTGACGTTCCTGTTGCAACCGGTTTCTGTATTTCCCGCGCCTGCCCGAAAGCAAGAGCCAGCCAAGCTGCCATAACCAGGCCGCTCGAAAAATTCATTACATCCTCCTACTACTCCTCAGATCCAGATACCCATGCGCCAGTTTGCTTAATCTTGTATAACAAGGCTTTATAACTGATCTGCAATTCTTGAGCGGCGCGCTTTCGATTCCAATGCGTGCGCTCAAGCGCCTTTAGAATCAACTCACGTTCCGTTCGCCGCGACGCAGCGCGGGCAGCCAGCTTGAGTGACGTAACCTGCGGTCCGCCATCCACCGGCAGGAGCCCCAGCGGCACAGCTCGTAGATCCTCGAGCGCCACATGGGCGTCCCCGACAGCCACAATTTTCTTTGCCACATTCTCTAGTTCGCGAATATTTCCCGGCCAGCCATAAGAGGCGAGAAGTTCCATCATTTCTTTGTTCAAAACCGGGGGCGCCTTCTTTAATTCGCCGGCATGTCTGGCTAAGAAGTATTCCAACAGTGCCGGAATGTCTTCTTTGCGGTCGCGCAGCGGCGGCAAGCGGAGGCATGCCCCGTTGATCCGGAAATACAGTTCGCGGCGAAAGTGCTCCGCCTCGGTTTCTTTTTCCAGGTTGCGGCTAGTCGAGGAGATGAGGCGCGCGGTCATTTTTCCGGTCTTACCATTTGGCTCGCCGTCCGGCAGCAACGAGAGCAGCACACGCTGGCAGGCTAAATCCAGCTCCTCCACTCCATCTAGAAACAGGGAGCCCGGACTGTGGCCCTCTGCCACAGCTCGCAAGCAATCCCGCACCTGCGCAAGAAAGCAACCGGGATCGAGTGCCGCGCAGCTAATTTTTTGTAAAGGTGCCTCATTCAGCCCCGAGAGGCGATGGATCAGTCTCGCGTAGACTTCTTTACCGGTCCCACTCTCTCCGATCAAGAGAACGGCAATGTCCGTACGCGCGATGTCGGTCAGCATCGCGTTCAAGGTTTGCATTGCGGAACCCTTGCCGAAGACCAAGCCAGCCGTAGCCGGTGAGTCCAACGCATGACTGATTTCGAGGCTCATCAATGGACACTTACCCTGCCTACGCCTGATCTACCCTGAATCGAGACCCTAACCTTCTGAAGGGTGCAACTACGTTACCAGGAGGGTCTGAGATTTTAGTACAGCATGCTACATGCTAACCTATTCATATTAAGGTAGTTAGATTGATTCTTGACAGAGAGGTCCGATAGCTAAGTTGTGAGAATAGTCCCGATTTCCTTCCACGAAGAGGTAAAACCTTATCCCTTCCTGCCTGACAATCACCTGTTTTCGACAGTTCGGTGACCCAGTTGAAAATCTTCAGGTACCGATGATAGGTAAAGAGCCGACGTTTGCCGCTTGCCGGTCGTTTCACGAAAGATGCCGAGCTTCACCTAGTGCTGCAAAGCCTTTGCCACGGTTGGCGCAGAGAGCGAGAGCTGTTCGGCCGTCGCAGAGATCGTGATCGGCTTGCACTGAAGATGCTGATGAACGCGCAGGACTGATGCAGCCTGTCGGCCAAGTTTCCCGATCTTGCGACAATCTCGTTCGAGCGTATCCATGCTCGAAGATCGTGAACGACTTCCTCGCGTCCACAAGGAATTTGCGCATCCGACCCTCTGGTGTGGCTCCAACCCCCCATTTCGTAGCCTCTGTCGTAGACTAAAATGGAAAACCACTCGTTTCCCAAACCGTCCTAAGTCTTAAAAAAAGGGCGACGGGATGAAGCGGAATAGGCGTACGCCGCAACAGTAACAAAAAACCCATGCGCGAGCGACGCTGCAACTCATTGAAGGTAGGGGACCGATTTCCGAGAATTGCGGTGGGGCAAAATCAAGTGTTACTGGAAAAACTTTAGTGAGCTTGCGCGGCTACACTTCGATCGGATTCGCAGAAGAAGCAGCGCCGAGAAGGCAATGCCGAGAAGCGGAAGCGTACCAGGCTCTGGAGCTGAAACCAGTGTCACTTCGCTCTCTACCGTGCCGAGTAGGAATATGTCGTAAACCGGCGGTGCGGTTCGGGCGCATCCAATCAACACTGCTGTACAAAAATCAGTGATGCAAGCCTGCGTGCCGCAAGCCCACAGGTCGGCACCCGCGATCTGCGGCGCAAAGGGTTTCGGCAGCCCGTTCTGGGAGGCCCAGATGTCGATCTCCGAGAAAGCAGGAGAACCGCTGCGGAACTGGATATAGTTCGTGCTTGGGTTCCCAGCTGCCCCTGGATTGAGGCCGAAAGGACCGGCCGGCGCGCCGAAGGTTCCCAGCGGCCCGAAGGAAACAACCGAGGACGTGCCAGGCACGATAGACAGCTCGTAGAGACCGAACTGATCTACTTTCTCGCTAAAATCGAACGAAAAGTTTAGCGTCTCGACGCACGGACCTGAGCACACGTCGTTGCCAACTATGGTCAGGCTGCCGTTGACCACGTAGAGCTGGTCGGCGCGAGATACGGATGCGACGAACAGCAAAGCTAGGGCCAGGGCAGTTTTCTTCATTTGAGGTTTCCCAAGTTTTTCCTCTTTGCGGAAAAAACTTGCACATCTGTCCTCTTAATCCCAGCTAAATACAGGGGCCGGAGTAACGAATCAGCTAGATGCAAGCTGGGTACCAGAACAGAGGTGCTGTTCTGATGCGAGGTTTGGGCAATTCCGTCTGGCTCAGCGGCGCGCAAACAAACGGAAGACGTGGCTGTCCCCCATTTGTGTTGTAGCAACATGAATTTGTCACCCTAACGGCAGTATAAAAATGTCACCCCCTGCCGAATGCGGTACGGTAAGCCAAAGGGTCTATGTTGGTTTCAGCCGTCAAGTCATCCGCGACCCGGCAGGACACTCTGCCGACCGACTCGATACCGGATGGAGTCTAGATCGTTCGGCTGCTCGACAATCCAGGTTCCTGAGACGGGACTACCAACGTAAAAGTCGAATGTTGACCAAGCGGGAATTTCTGCTTGTTGGAAGGACCAACCCGATGATGCCACCGACGTAGAGGAACCCTCGCTGACATTCGCCTCCCTGACATTCGCCCCCGGAACAACAAACGGGAGTGAAAACGAATGTTCGACCCCCCTACCAATGTTCCCTAACCATCTCCTTCGTTGGGTTGCAATGGATGACGTTCTAGGTGGCTACCTGTCGCTAGGCTGCAGGCCGACGAAGGCGGCAGCTTCTTGCGCATGGGATCGAACCAACCGCGGTTCGCAGTATTGCTGTAATCTAAGTTGTCTCAAACCGCCAGACGGTTCCATGCAAGACGGGGTGGGGCGCTTCGCGAATAAGAACAGTTGCGAGATTCACACGGAAATCGTGGGAGCGCCTTGCGCCCGATAGCAAGTACAGTACCAGTGCTCACAACTGTGGCTCCCGCTGCTAGTACTTCCCAACTCTAATCAGTTAATACGTAATCGGCACTCTTTTTCCCATGAGGCATAGGGGCTGATTCAGAAACTCCGTATCATTAACCTTTTGGACCTTTTGGTCAGGAATAGAAACTTATCGCCAAGGGGACGTTCTGAGAATCTCCTCCATTTGTAATCGAATCACCCCGCGAGCCGCTTGGCTGTTATTTGGATTAGCTTTGCTGATGCTGTTCGCTGGAACTGCTTCCGCGGCGATCGGAATTGACCAGACCGTTTCGAAAGACCAGGGGACAAGCAGTGCGACCGTCGCGACGGCAACTTTTTCTACAACATCAGGCAATGAGTTGTTGTTGGCATTTGTGTGCACGGACGCTCCGTCCTCGGGGGCGAATACGACTGTGACCAGCATTGCCGGGGCCGGGCTCACCTGGGTCTTGGTGCAAAGAACCAATACGCAGCTCGGGACTGCTGAAATCTGGCGCGCCTTCGCGCTATCACCGCTGACCAACGCCACTGTGACTGCGACTCTGTCTCGCAGTGTAGCCTCTTCGATGACGGTGATAAGTTTCACCGGCGTCGACGCTACCGGGACGTATGGGTCCGGCGCCATCGGAGCGACGGGAGCTGGGAACTCCAGCCATGGAGCGCCCACGGCTTCTCTGGTGACGACGAGGAATAACTCTTTGGTAGTCGGGGTGGGCAACGATTGGGACAATTCGATCAGTCGCACCCCTGGCACAGGTCAAGCGGTGGTTCATCAGTATCTCTCGCCGGCACAAGACACTTACTGGGTCCAGCGGCAAAACAACACCACACCTCTGAGCGGAACGTCGGTAATCATCAACGACACCGCACCCTCGACCGATCGGTACAACTTGAGCATCGCTGAGATCCTTGCCCCATCAAGTGCAGTACCGAGCATAGCAGCGACGGCAGGAACTCCGCAGAGTGCGGCGATCAACACGGCATTTGCGGCACCGCTGCAAGCCACGGTGAAAGATGCCAGCAATAATCCCGTGAGCAATGCGACGGTAACTTTCACCGCGCCGGGCAGCGGAGCCAATGGCACGTTCGCAGGCGGAGTGAACACGGCGACGACGAACAGCAGCGGTGTCGCCACGGCGACGACATTTACGGCTAACGCCGTAGCAGGCGCCTATACGGTGACGGCCAGCACTTCTGGTGTGACGACTCCGGCCAGCTTCAGCCTCACGAACAGTCCTGGGCCGGCGGCGAGTGTCACAGCGACAGCTGGAGCTTCGCAGAACGCAACGATCAAAACGGCATTTGCGACCGCGCTGCAAGCCACCGTGAAAGATGCCAGCAATAATCCGGTAGGTGGAGCGCAGGTGACTTTCACGGCGCCAAGCAGCGGAGCCAGCGGCACGTTTGCGGGCGGGGTGAACACGGCGACCACGAACAGCAGCGGAGTTGCCGCGGCGCCGGCATTTACGGCCAACGCCGTAGCGGGTGGACCCTACAACGTGATCGCCAGCGTTTCTGGTGTGGCTACATCGGCCAACTTTAGCCTCACGAACAATCCTGGGCCGCCGGCGAATGTCACGCCTACGGCAGGAACTCCGCAGAGCGCGACGATCAACACGGCATTCGGGATGCAGCTGCAGGCGACGGTGACGGATGCGGGCGGCAATTTGTTGAGCGGAGCACCAGTGACGTTTCTGGCTCCGGGCAGTGGGGCCAGCGGCACGTTCTCCAACGGCACGGCGACGATCTCGGTAATGACCACTAGCAGCGGTGTGGCTGCGGCAGCGTTCACCGCCAACAGCACTGCGGGCGGTTACACCGTGACGGCGAAGGCCGGAGCGATCGGTCCGGCGAACTTCGTCCTCACCAACAATGCAGGGCCCGCCGCGAACTTCGCGGCAACAGCGGGGACATCGCAGAACGCGACGATCAACACGGCGTTTGCGACCGCGCTGCAAGCCACGGTGAAGGATGCTTCAAGTAACCCGGTGAGTGGAGTGTCGGTGACCTTCCTGGCTCCGGCTAGTGGCCCCAGCGGAACGTTCTCGAACGGCACGACGACGACCTCGGTACTGACCAATAGCAGCGGCGTGGCCGCAGCACCGTTCACGGCCAACGGTTCAACGGGCGGTTATGCCGTGACGGCCAGCGCTGCTGGTCTGACTGGGTCGGTCAGTTTCAGTCTCACGAACAATCCTCTACCACCGGCGAGCATTACTGTTACGGCTGGAACTTCGCAAAGTGCGACGATCAACATGGCATTTGCGACCACGCTGCAAGCCACGGTGAAGGATGCTAGCAATAGTCCCGTGAGCGGAGTATCGGTAACCTTTGCTGCGCCGAGCATTGGCGCGAGTGGGACTTTCGGAGCCTCGGCGACGGTTACCACGGGAAGTGATGGTATCGCCACGGCTCCGACATTTACGGCCAACTCCGTAGCTGGCAGTTATACGGTGACAGCCAGCGTTTCTGGTGTGGCTACTCCGGCCAGTTTCAGCCTCACGAACAATCCCGGGCTGGCGGCGAATGTCGTTGCAATAGCAGGAACTCCGCAAACTGCGACGATCAACACGGCATTTACGACCGCGCTGCAAGCTAAGGTGACGGATGCCGGCAATAATCCGGTAAGCGGTGTGCAGGTGATTTTCACGGCGCCGAACACCGGAGCTGGCGGCACATTTGCAGGTGGGGTGAACACGGCAACCACGAACAGCAGTGGTATCGCCACAGCGCCGGCATTTACGGCTAATGCCGTGGCGGGCAGTTATCCGGTGACAGCCAGCGTTTCTGGTGCGACTACTCAGGCCAGCTTCAGCCTCACCAATGGTCCGGCGAACCCAGTGAGCCAGACTCTGTTCACTACCCAAACTCCCGCTTCTGTAGGCCAGAGCGATGGCGCGGGCGTGAACTACGAACTTGGGACTCTGTTCCAGGCCAACATGGCTGGACAGATCACCGCCGTCCGGTACTGGAAAGATTCCAAAGAATCGGGTACGCACACCGGGCACATCTGGTCTAATACGGGCACGTTGCTGGCGTCAGTGGCCTTCGTCAACGAGACTGCTTCCGGCTGGCAGCAGCAAGCTCTGACCAGCCCGCTTGCCATCGCAGCCAATACGACGTATGTGGTCAGCGTCAATACTGGCAACACTTACTATGTGGCCACGAACGGTGGATTGTCGTCGCGGGTGGTCAACGGGAATTTGAGCTCGGTCGTCGGCAACAACGGGGCGTATGGATCAACCGGAGTGTTCCCGACAAACAGTTGGGAGACTTCGAACTATTTCCGGGACGTCACCTTCACCGTGGCGAGCACTTCTGGATCGCCCGCGAGCATTACTGCAACGGCAGGAACTCCGCAGAGCGCGACGATCAACACGGCATTTGCGACCGTGCTGCAAGCCATCGTGAAGGACGGCAGCAATAATCCGTTGAGCGGAGTGACGGTGACCTTCGCTGCCCCGGGCTCAGGCGCGAGCGGCACCTTTGGAGGGTCGGCGACAGTTACCACGAATAGCAGTGGTCTCGCCATGGCACCGGCATTCACGGCCAACGCCGTAGCGGGTGGGCCCTACACCGTGACCGCCAGCGTTTCTGGTGTGGCTACATCGGCCAACTTTAGCCTCACGAACAATCCTGGGCCGCCGGCGAATGTCACGCCTACGGCAGGAACTCCGCAGAGCGCGACGATCAACACGGCATTTGCGACCGCGCTGCAAGTCAAGGTGACGGATGCTTCAAGTAACCCGGTGAGTGGAGTGTCGGTGACCTTCCTGGCTCCGGCTAGTGGCCCCAGCGGAACGTTCTCGAACGGCACGACGACGACCTCGGTACTGACCAATGGCAGCGGCGTGGCCGCAGCACCGTTCACGGCCAACGGTTCAACGGGCGGTTATGCCGTGACGGCCAGCGCTGCTGGTCTGACTGGGTCGGTCAGTTTCAGTCTCACGAACAGCTTAGTGACCCCGAGCATCACGAGCCTGAGCCCGACGAGCGGGCCGATAGGCACGGTGGTGACGATCAGAGGGACGAACTTCGGAGCGGCCCAGGGCACGGTCACCTTCGATGGAACTGCGGCACCAGTGACGACCTGGAGTGCGTCTGGCATCGTGGTGACGGTGCCGTCCGGAGCCACTTCGGGCAACGTGGTCGTAACGGCCGGGGGGGCGGCCACCAACGGTGTGAACTTCACCGTACTGCCCCTTCCGTTGCCATCTCAAGCGCAGGTCCTGGCGGCGATCGAAAAGGTGAACAACTATTGGATTGCTAACAACACACCGGGGAACAGCGACTGGGCTCAAGCGACTTACTTCACCGGCGATCTGGCGGCTTACGACGCCACCGGACAAGCGAATTACCTAACTTTCGCGCAGTCCTGGGCAACGAAAAACAGCTACAGCCTGACCGGCGGAAATACCACCACCTGGCCCGATTACCAAGCAGCTGGGCAGGCCTACATTCGTTTGTACCAGCTAAGTAACAACTCATCGGATCTATCCGGCATTACGGAAAGCGTAAACGGAATGGTCAACAGCACCGTCGACAACGAGTGGACGTGGGTCGACGCGATCAATATGTCCATGCCTAACTTCGCCGAGCTGGGATCCATTTACAACAACACCAACTACTACACCAAGATGTACTCGCTCTACAGCTATGCAAAGTATTCGCTGGGGCTGTATGACTCGACGACCGGGCTCTGGTGGAGGGACAGCACGTACGTCAACACGAGCACCTACTGGTCACGCGGCAACGGTTGGGCTTTTGCGGTCCATGCCAAAGTACTCTCCGTACTTCCGAAGTCGGATCCGCACTACGCCGAATACCTCAGCACCTTCATTGCCATGGCGCAGGCGCTGGCCGCGCGCCAGCAGCCCGGTGGCTACTGGAACTCGGACCTTGGCGGGACCGACTACGCCGGTCCCGAGAGCAGTGGCACGTCTTTCTTCCTCTATGGACTTGCTTGGGGCTTGAACAATGGCATCCTTGATCAGAACACTTATTTGCCGATCGTCGAGAATGCCTGGAACTTCTTCCCGAACACAGCGATTCAACCTTCAGGCCTGCTGGGTTATGTGCAGAATTCACCCCCGAATAACGGTCCGGGGCCAACTACAGCAACCACGACGTTTGACTATGGTGTGGGTGCGTTTCTTCTGGCGGCGCGCCAGATGGCGCTGCTAACCCAATAACGTCGGCGTCGCGCAGCACGCGAGAGTGGGGCCCGAGTGACTTCGGGTTTACTGGGCGCGTGCCTACTGGAAACATCCTTTCTGGGCTAACAATTCTTCAAGCATCCAGGTCGCAGGTCGGCCACATCTCGTGAAGTCCCCTTATCGGAATCGGAATGTGGCTTTTACCCGTGTTCCGAAAACACCTCCTCGCGGGCTCCCACAAACCTTTTGAATCTATACGTCGGGAAATGGGCGGTTCAGGTGTTCCGGAACACTCGTTTTACGAACGCTGCAAGACGCCGGTGAGCGCCCGCCGGCGTCGCCGCGACGCGCTACGATAGCCCGCCGTGCAACGGGCGCGCGCTGCACGTAGATCTCGCGCAGCACGCGTTTCCCTTGATTCGCGGGTGCATCGAGGCGATGGACCAGTGCGAAAAATGTGCATTTCCAATACGAGAATCGGTACAAACAGTGGCACTAGCCATCGTGGGAATAGTTTACATGGGGCTAGTGCCTCATAAACGTGGCGGGTTCAATGGGTCGACGCAACACTTTTCTATTCCATGCCGACTCTGGTAAGCCGAAACATCTTGCGTGACGGCCTGAACCCAATTCTGAGGAAGCTCAACCTCCCGAGGGCAGCCGATTTGGAACCATCACTTTCTTTCCTCCTTATTAAGCGTTGTTGGTCGCACATATGCCGGATGGTGCCCGACTGCATCTTGATTGGCGTGGCTAGCGTAGATTCCGAGTTCGGTACCTAAGACGTTACAGGGGGCAAAGCCGAGCTGGATCGTTAACGCAGCTTACCTGCTGCCAGGCGCTCGTCGCGCGCCTTTTCTCGCTGAACCTCGTGGAGCAGTTCACGCAGGCGCGTGCGGGCCTTGTGTAATTGCGACTTCGAATCACCTGCCGAGCGTCCCAACATCTTTGCGATCTCGTGGTGTTCGTAACCTTGGATGTCGTGCAAGACAAACATTGTGCGGTAGCCCACCGGCAACTGCGCGATACAGCGGGCGAGGTTTATTCGGTCAATCGATCCCTCAAGGAGCAAGTCGGACGACCCGATATCGATGTTCGGCCAGCCGTTCTCATCGTTTGGATCGGGAG
>Ga0307477_10001805_pt1 | contig 17348 bp, 15 predicted proteins | sample atmos_gasesECM2C_FD_203316 | JGI IMG/M metagenome (GOLD analysis project Ga0307477, IMG submission 203316) | Hardwood forest soil microbial communities from Morgan-Monroe State Forest, Indiana, United States - atmos_gasesECM2C_515 | ecosystem: Environmental > Terrestrial > Soil > Temperate...
CACAGCGATCGGCGAGCAGCTCCAGGGCACCTTTGAAGTCGACGTTCTCGGTCTCTTGCACGAACTTGAAGACATCCCCCCCGGCCTGGCAGCCGAAGCAGTAGTAGACCTTTTGGATCGGGTCGATCCCGAACGAGGGAGTGCGCTCCTCGTGAAACGGGCAAAGGCCCTCGTAGTTGCTGGGGCCCGCGCGGCGCAGGTCGGTGCGTGCGGAGACGAGCTCGACGAAGTCGACCGCGTCGCGCACCCGATCTCGAGAGTCGCTGGTGTAGAGGGCCATTGCAGAGCTACGCTAGTGGACGGGCAAGCCTGGTTATCGAGGAGCGCCGCTCTGGCTAGGACGCAGGGAGCGTGGCGTACTAAGTACGCGAGCGACTGAGGACGCCGCCAGAGGCTAGCGGGCGAAGGCTTGCGGCACTTGAAGGTCGGTGTAGGCGCGTATGCAGTAGCGGTCGGTCATGCCCGCCAGGTAGTCGGTGACGCGTTCGGCGAGGTCTTCCTCCGTCGCCGGCGAGTCGCCGCTTGCGGCGGTGTTGGGGGCCGGCAGCAGCTCGGGGTGGGTGACGTAGTGCTCGAACAGGGTGTGCACGACGTTGGCGATGCGCGCATGCTCGGCGCGGACGGCGGGTCCAAGGTAGACGCGCTCGAACATGAACTTGCGCAGCTCCCCCATTGCCGCCCCGGCCTGGGCGCCCTGGACGATGTCGCCCGCGCGGGCGGAGTGCTCTACGAGATCATGCACGAGCGTATCGATCCGGGACGATCCGCTGTCACCGAGCACGGCGATCGGCTCGTCGGGGAGCTCGTCCTCGCGCAGAAGACCGGCGCGCAGCGCGTCGTCGATGTCGTGGTTGATGTAGGCGACGCGGTCGATTAACCGCACGATGCGCCCCTCCAGCGTGCTGGGGGGATCGGCGCGCCCAGAATGACGGGCGATGCCGTCGCGCACCTGCTCGGTCAGATTGAGCCCGACCCCATCGCGCTCCAGCTCCTCGACGACGCGCAGTGAGTGCTCGTAGTGGCGAAACCCACCGCCGAAGCGCTCGCGCAGGCAGCGGTCGAGCACCTCCTCGCCGATATGGCCGAACGGCGGATGCCCGAGGTCGTGGCCGAGCCCGATCGCCTCGGTCAGGTCCTCGTTCAGCGCGAGCGCGCGCGCGACCGTGCGCGAGATCGTCGTGACCTCGAGCGTGTGCGTGAGCCGCGTGCGGTAGTGGTCACCCTCGGGTGCGACGAACACCTGCGTCTTGTGGGTGAGCCGGCGAAACGCCTTGCTGTGCACGATGCGATCGCGGTCGCGCTGAAACGGGGTGCGCAGCGCGCAGTCGGGCTCCTCGCGCGCGCGCAGCGCCGGATAGGAGCGCGCCGCCCGGGGGGACAGCGAGGCGTCCTCGCGGGCGATCGTGAGCGCCGCGAAGCGTGCGGCGACCGAGTCCGGGTCGGTGGCGATGCCCATCAGGTAACCGCTCCAGCTGCCGCGGCCGGCATCAGTCGGACGTGCGCGTGGTGCTCGAGCGTCTCGGAGATCGCGCGCTCGACCTGGCCGAGCGCCTGCTCGGGCGCGCCCGGGGCGTCGGCCAGAGGCAGTCCGAGCGCCTCTGTCATGAAGCGGTAGGCGTCAGGATCGAGCGGGAACGAGATGGCCTCACAGGCGCCACACACGACGCCCCCGGCGGCCCCGGAGAAGCCGACGAGGTGTTCGCGCTCCCCGCACCCGGCGCACGCCCCCAACTGTGGCGCAAGGCCGGCGGCGAGCATCAGCTTCAGCCTGAACGCAAGCGCGTCGGCGCGTCCGCTCGCCGCCCCGGCGCCGGTGTCCAGCAGGGACAGGCGACGGCAGAGCAGGTTGAAGACGTTGGGGTGCGGCTCGCCCGTCTCGAACAGCCGCCCGACGGCGTCGCACGCGCGCGCGGCTGCATCAAGCGCGCGTGCGTCCGAACGCAGACGCGGGTAGCCCTCGACGGTCTGCGCGCCGGTGACGGTGAGCAGCTCTCCGCGGCCTTCGTGCAGGTCGAGCTGCAGGCGAAAGAACGGCTCCAAGCGCCCGCCGAAACGGCTGCGCGCACGGCGCACGCCCTTGGCGATCGCGCTCACCCGCCCGCGCTGGGGCGTGTAGACGTGCAGAATCCGATCGGCCTCGCCGTAGCGCAGCGAGCGCAACACGATCGCCTCCGTCTTGACAGGTCCAGGCATCGCCATCGAGTCTAGGATCGTGCCCGGCGCACCGCCAGCGCGGCCGTCAAATGGGCGGAAACCGCCGATCTGGAGCTATACTTAGTGAAGTAATGAGTGAGATCACCGTGTACAGCACCGAGCCGTGCTCCTTCTGCGCTCGCGTCAAGGGCATGCTGCAGGCGCGCGGAGTCGAGTTCTCCGAAGTCAACCTGTCCAAGGACCCGCAGGGTCGCGTGGAGCTCGTGAGCAGGACGGGCATGATGACGTTTCCCCAGGTGCTGATCGACGGCGAGCTGCTCGGCGGCTACGCCGAGGTGCAGGCCGCTATCGAGAGCGGTCGCCTGGACGAGCTGCTGGCCGCCTGAGCGCGCGTCCGGTCCTCCCCCAGCCCAGACGGTGGCCGACTCACCCCCGCCGAGAGCGCCGGCGCGGGCGCGGCTGACAGGTCTCGCACACATAGGTTCCGCGGCCGGCGACGACCATCTTGACGATCGTCCTACCGCAGCGCGGGCACGGCTCGCCCTCTCGGCGGTGCACCTGGAAGCGGTCCTGAAAGGAGCCGCGCACGCCGTCGACGTGGCGGAAGTCGTCGATCGTCGCCCCGCGCGCGTCGATGCCTTCGGTGAGCGCCTGAACGATCGCCTCGCGCAGAAGGGAATACTGCTCGCGCGTCAGCCGCCCGGCCGGGCGCAGCGGATGCACGCCCGCGCGAAACAGAGCCTCGTCGGCGTAGATGTTGCCGATGCCGGCGATCTGCCGCTGGTCGAGCAGCAGTGCCTTGATCGGGGCGGTCCGTCCGCGCGCGAGCGAGCGCAGGTGCTCGGCGGTGAAGCGTTCGTCGAACGGCTCATATCCGAGGCGTAACGCGAAGAACTCCTCCAGCGCATCACTCCCGAGCAGCAGCTCGCCGGTGCCGAATCGGCGCGGGTCGACGATCGTAAGCCGCCTGCCCCCACGACCATGCCCATCCCGCCGCGCCGGCGAACCGCCAGCGCTCGAGTTCCGTCGCGACCGCAGGGGTCCCAGCTCGATACGGACGCGTGTGTGTGCCGGCTCAGGGTTGGGATCACACAGCACCGACCCGGTCATGCGCAAATGCTGGGCCAGATGCACGTCATCGGACAGGTGCCACACCAGATACTTGCCCCGGCGACCCAACTGCTCTACGCGCCGACCGACAAGCGCATCGGCCAGCTCGTGCGGAGCGAGCGGACGCGACCAGCGCGAGTCGAGGATCTCCACACGCTTCAGCCGGCGACCTTCCACCAGCGGCGCGAGCTGGCGTCTGATCGTCTCGACCTCGGGCAGCTCGGGCATCGGGGCTCAGCTTATGACTCCCACGCGTTTCCCCCGGCTCGGCGAGAACAGGGCTGCGCGGGTCACGCCAGAAACGACCGCCCCGGCAAGTCCTTTGCATCGCGTCCGGTCAGCCAGCGCAGCACCGTGGCGCCGACGTCGGCCAAGGGTCCGTCATGACGACCACCTGCGCACCCGTCGCTCAAGACCCGGAGAGACCGCGACGCGAGCATCTCTCCGGTGATAGCCAGCAGTGGCGCATACTCGCGCGTGTGATCGGTCCCCGGATGCGCCGGATCGACGCCGTGGTCCGCAGTCACGATCAACAGATCATCGCCGCGCAAGCGCGGAGGCCACTCCTCCAGCTCGGCGTCGATGGCGCGCAGGGCCTCGTAGAAGCCGAGCGAATCCTTGCGGTGGCCATACACCTGGTCGGTCTCGATCAGATTGACGAATACCAGCCCCCGATCGATCTCGTCCAGCAACCGGCGCGCGCTCGTCAGAGCACGCGCGTTGGTCGCGCCGGGATGGGATTGGCTGATCCCGACGCCCGTGAACAGGTCGGAGATCTTGCCGACGCCATGCGTCGGGACGCTCGCGTCGACGAGCTCCTGCAGGTATCCGCCCGTGGGTGGCGCCAGGGCGAAGTCGCGCCGTCCCTCCGTCCGCTCGAACGCACCTACCATGCCCGTGAACGGACGCGCGATCACACGGCCGACGGCGTGCTCACCGGTCATCTGTGCCCGGGCCGCGGCGCACGCGCGGTACAGCTCCTCGATCGGCACCCGCTCGACGTGGGCGGCCAGCTGCAGGACGGAATCTTGGGAGGTGTAGAGGATCAGCGCGCCCGTACTCAGATGCTCGGCGCCATAGTCATCGATTGCGGCGATGCCGTTGTAGGGACGGTTGCAGACGATCTCATGGCCCATCGCCGCTCGCAGGCGAGCGATCACGGCCGGTGGAAATCCGTCAGGGTAGGTAGGCAGGGGTCGATCGAGCACGATCCCCATCAGCTCCCAGTGGCCGGCCGTCGAGTCCTTGCCGGGACCGAGCGCGTGCAGGCGCCCGTAGATGCCCGGGTCGGCCGCGGGCGCCACACCGGCCAGCGGCAGGATCGACCCCAGGCCGAGCGCGGCGAGCGTGGGCAGTTCGAGCCCGCCGACCGTCTCGGCCACGTGCACGAGCGTGTTCGTGCCCTCGTCGCCGTAGTCGGCGGCGTCCGGGAGTGCGCCGATTCCACATGCGTCGATCACGAGCACGAACGCCCGACGACTCGGCTGCTCGTCCATCGCCTGTCGATTCATACGCTCGCTCATCGGATCGTGACTTCCTCACGATATCCGCGCATCCTTCCCCGACACAGCCTGCCTGCACAGGCGCTCCGAGAGCTCAGCGCCCGCGCCGGGCACGGGGGTGGGCGTCGAAGTAGACATCCTTCAGGCGCTCAGCCGAGAGGTGGGTGTAGACCTGGGTGGTGGCCAGGTCGGAGTGGCCTAGCATCTCCTGCAGCGAGCGTAGGTCACAGCCACCGGCGAGCAGGTGGGTGGCGAACGTGTGGCGCAGCGTGTGCGGGCTCATCTTGCGCTCCAATCCGGCGCGGTGCGCATAGCCTTGGACGATCTTGTACAGCCCCTGACGCGTCAACCCGCCGCCGCGGGAGTTCACCAGCAGCCGCGACTGGACCTGTACGCCGACTAGCGCAGGACGTCCGCGCAGCAGATACGTGCGTGTCGCCGCGACGGCGCTCGCACCGATCGGAACGATCCGCTCCTTGGCGCCCTTTCCCCGCGCGCGCAGCACGCCCTCCTCCAGGTCGATGTCGCTTAGATCCATACCGGTCGCCTCGGAGGCGCGCAGCCCGCACGCATACATCAACTCGAGCAACGCCCGGTCACGCAGCGCGAGCGGCTCCGTTCCGTGTGGCTCGCCGAGCAGTTGCGTGACCTCTCCGCGCGTCAGCGCAGCCGGCAGACGCTGCGTGCGACGCGGCCCGCGCAGCTCCGCGGTGGGATCGTGCGCAATCGTGCCCTCACGGCGCAGATGCCGGTAGAACGAGCGCAGACACGCGGCCTTGCGTCGCAGGGTTGCAGCCGAGACGGCCCGACGCTCGCTCGCGGCGTGTGGCTCCGTCGACGATCCTGCCTCCGCGGCCACGGGCTCGGGCGGGGCGCCGCCGGCGAGCTCCGACAGAAACGCCGCGAGATCGCCGTGCCCGGCTTGCAGCGGCTCGACGTCGCGCCGGCGCAGAAACTCCCCGAACTGCAGCAGGTCCGAACGGTAGGCCTGGAGCGTATTGCGCGACAGACCCCGCTCGAGCTCCAGGTAGGCGAGGAACTCGAGCACGAGCGGCTCGATTCCGCCGATGGCCGGTGACACGGCAGTGGTACTCACATATTGAGCTTCGCGTCTGCCTGTCCGGCTCCTGCCCGTGGACCGTGTTCGGCAGCGCCATCCCCGTCATGCTCGGCGCCGGAGGACGCGTCCGCGAATGCTTGCCCGACGAGCTCACCCAGCGCGGCGCCGCCCGCGAGCGCGGCACCGAAAAACAACGGGTCTTGCGCCAACCCACGCCCCATCGTGTGCGCGGACAGCCCGGAGGCCGCATACGCGGGCAGATCGACCGTCGCTCGACGCCAGTCGTGGCGAGTGATGCGCACTGGGCGCTCGACGTCGAGTTTTAGTCCTGGTCGGCTGGGCATCGCCCCTTCGAACACAGCGCCGAGGCCAGCGCGCAGATCAGCACCGACAGGCGAGCGCATCCCCGCCGGCAGCGCGACCGTCACGGGCGCCAGCAGCAGGTCAAGCACGGTCAGCGTGTGATGGGAAATTCCACGATGACGCGCGCGCGGATCGCCCGAGGACATCCGCGCGACGATCAGCGCCTCACACCCGAGCGCGAGCGCCGCGTGCGCGCTGTCCAGGGCCGACAGCCCGCCGTGGCCCAGCGGCGAGCTGGAACCCACGATCCCCGGTCCGGGCCCGCACACCACGGCGTCCCAGCCGAGCGTGTCCAGCCCGTGGTGTATCGCCCCCGCCGTTGTGATCGCCTCACCCTCGCCGCCGAACGTGGTGCCCGCCGTGAGATGCCCGGCTAGCAGCCCGCGCTCGCGCAGCGCGCGAACGGTGTGCGAGTGCCCGCCCGGCAGCGCCCCGCCCTCGGTCTGGACGTAGCCGAGGCGACCGGCGGGAACGGCCTGTGCGAACGCCCACGCAACTGGCGCGAGCTGTCCGTGCAGCGCGAGCACCGCGACGGGCCGGCACAGGGGCAGGTTCATAGGCCGCTCATCCTCGACGGGACGGACGGCATGCTGGAGGCTCGTGTAGTTCAGCTTCATCACGCTTGCACCGGGCGCACCGTCGCCGTCCAACCCACGGGTGAGGTTTACGTGCACGACATCGAACCCGCCCGACCCCAGATCGAGGTCGAGTGCTTGAGCGTTGACGATCACCTCGTCTCCCACCTGTACCGTCCCGACAAGCGCGATGTCGGCGATCGCCGGACGGGCGCGACCGTCCAGCTCGACCACGAGCTCCTGCTCGGGCTCATCGGGCGGTCCGGCGTCAGTGACGGTGGCGCGGCGGAGCTTCAGCATGGACGCCGCAAGCTACACACCACGAGCGCCGCTGGCGTCAGAGGGCTCACGCCGAACGTTCACGTCGACGTCGCACCCGTACTCCGGCAGGTTGGCGAGCTCGTGCGCACGGGCGATCAGCTCCGCCGCGATCGTGTCAGCCTGGTCGGCCTCGACGCCATGAAACACGACCTCAACTCGCAACACACCGGGTTCACTCGGCGCGGTCCTACCCGCGTGAACCTCACCAGACAGGTCAGTGCCACTCACGACCGGGAGGCGGGCGTCGGGGCCTCACCGGCGCGAATGACGATGTCCTCGGCCCCGCCATCAGCGACCTCGGCGGCCTCTCCCGCCCGCGGGAGCGCCTCTCCCGCTCGCGTGAGCGCCGCAGCGACGAACTCGCGAAACAGCGGCGCGGGGCGCTCCGGGCGAGACTTGAACTCCGGATGAAACTGGGAGGCGACGAAAAACGGGTGGTCGCCCAGCTCGATCGTCTCCACCAGCCGATCGTCGGGCGAGGTGCCGGACACAATTAGGCCCGCGGACTGCAACCGCTTGCGCAGCAGGTTGTTGACCTCATAGCGATGGCGATGGCGCTCGTACACGACCGCCTCGCCGTAGATTCCCCGCGCGCGCGTGCCGTCATGGAGCTTGATTGGATCCGCGCCGAGCCGCATCGTGCCGCCGAGATCGGCGACCTCCTTTTGCTCAGGCAGCAGATCGATCACGGGATAGGGCGTCTCCAGGTCGAACTCCGTCGAGTTGGCACCCTCCATACCCGCGACGTGGCGCGCGAACTCCGCCACCGCGACCTGCATCCCAAGGCAGATGCCCAGGTATGGGATACCTTGCTCGCGCGCGATCCGGGCGGCCGCGATCTTGCCCTCGATCCCGCGCCCGCCGAACCCGCCGGGAATGAGGATGCCGTCGGCCGCCTCCAGCTGGCGCAACGCGTCGGTATCGGGATCCTCCAGGCGCTCGGAGTCGACCCACTCGATCCGCACACGACCACCCCGCAACGCACCGGCGTGACGCAACGCCTCAGACACCGATAGGTAGGCGTCCGCCAGCTGGACATACTTGCCGACGATCGCGACCGTGACCTCGCGACTGGCCCGTTCGGCCCGCTCGATCGGCTCGCGCCAATCCCCCAACTCCGGCGGGGGTGCCTGCATGCCGAAGTGGTCGAGGATGAAGTCGTCCACGCCCTGCTCGGCGAACACGAGCGGCACCTTGTAGATGTCATCGACATCGCGCGCACTCGCGACGGCGTCCATCGGCAGGCTCGCGAACAGCGCGATCTTCTTGCGAATCTCATGCGACAGAGAGCCCTCCGAGCGGCACATCAGCATGTCCGGCGCGATCCCGATGCGCCGCAGCTCGTTGACCGAGTGCTGGGTCGGCTTAGTCTTGAGCTCGCCCGCGTGGCCGATGTAGGGGACGAGCGTCAGGTGGATATACATGCACCGCCGCCGCCCCACATCCACAGGGAACTGGCGGATCGCCTCCAGAAACGGCAGCGACTCGATGTCGCCAACGGTGCCGCCGATCTCGGTGATGACGACGTCGACGTCGCTGGACTCCGCGATCAGGGCAACCCGTTGCTTGATCTCGTCGGTGATGTGTGGCACCACCTGCACGGTCCCCCCGAGGTAGTCCCCGCGGCGCTCGCGGCGGATGACCGAGTCGTAGACGCCGCCGGCCGTTACGTTGGACGCACGGCTGGTGTTGGCGTCGGTGAAGCGCTCGTAGTGGCCGAGGTCCAGATCGGTCTCGGCGCCATCCTCGGTGACGAACACCTCGCCGTGTTGATATGGCGACATCGTGCCCGGGTCGACGTTGATGTAGGGGTCGAACTTCTGCATCGCCACGCTCAGCCCGCGCGCCACCAGCAGCCGTCCGATCGAGGCTGCCGCGATGCCCTTCCCGAGTGAGGACACGACGCCGCCGGTGACGAAAATGAACCGGGTCTTAGCTGGGGTGTCCGCGTGGCGGTCGGTAGAGTGCAGTGTCATCGTGGAGGGCCAGACGGCCTGCCAAAAGAGTCTAGCTCCCGCAGCAGCGGCACCCGCGCGACGAGCTCCGAGATCGAGCTCAGCTCGCCGTATATGGTCACGATCACGAGCAGCGCGAGGGCGATCAGCTGACCGGTCTGCGACAGAATCAGGACCATCCACAGCCCCGCGAGCGCCCCCAGCAGGTTGGCGCCGGTGTCGCCCAGCATCGCCTCCTCGCGCAGGTCATATGCCCCCGCGACAAGCGCCGGTCCGACGAACAGGCCGAGCGTCCACAGCGGGCGCAATTCGCGCGCGCCGATCGTCAGCGCCGCGCCGATCAGCACGAATACCTTCAGCGCACGCCCGGGTCGCAGGTCGAGCAGATTCAGCGCGTTCGTCGCGAGCACGAGCACCGCGGCTGCCAGCAGCCAGCGGCCGACCGACAGGCCACTGAAGTCCAGCACGAGCAGCGCCAGCCCTAGCGAGCCGACGGCCTTCAGGGTCCCCGTCGACAGCTCGCCGCGCATCGCCGCGGCGCCGTGACCGCGCCAGCCGCGTGGCGCCGCCACGCCGTCGCGCGGGGAGCCGAGCGTGTCGTCGATCAGACCCAGACAGGCGACCCCCAGCGCATACACCGCCACGGCGACCAGCCCCGGATACAGGATCGTGGTGTGCCCGATCCGTTCGATCAGCGTCAGCGGCACGAGCGCGAGCAGAGCGGCGCTCGCGATCAGCACACCCAGCGGATAAGGGAGCTCGCGGCCGCGGTAGTTGGGCCGCGTATGGCCGCCCACGCGCAGCGCGCGCAGGATTGGTGGCGCGAGGAGCACGGCGATGGCGAGGGCCAGCAAGAACGGCAGAGCGCGCACTGACGGGAAGCTAGCATCCAACGTCCGCGTCTACGGCACCGCGCTGGGCAGCAGCGAGTCGGCCGTGGGCTTCACGCCGAAGGCACCGTGTGCCCCCGCCAGCGCGTACGCAAGCGCTGCCTGCCCAGCCGGTGCATCGAGATCGTCCACGCTGGAGACGTTCTTGCTCTTGTACCAGCTGATCTGACTGGGTTCGGTTCCGGTCAGCTCGACTCCCACGGCGGGCACTCCGACGGCGGCGACTCCGCTCAGCAGACCAGTCTCGAACGCCGCGCTCGCCGCGCTCTGTTCGGGGGTCATGTTCGTCGGGTCCGCGCGCACCACGATCAGTCCTTCGAGACGGCCGAGCTGTCCGTCGAACGCGCTCATCAGACCGCCCCGCACACGGCTGAGCAGCTCGCGATCGACCGCCTGGCCGCCACTGACCAGCTGCCGTCCCACGAGTTTGCCGAACCGTTCGATCAGCGCGGTCGAGCCCGCCAGCGCCGCATAGTGAGTGCCGACCGACTCCTGGGCGATCGCGGGCAGATTCAGCGGCTCGCGCACCGCCGCCACGACCGTCAGGTCGCCACCGGCCTGCGTGACCGCCGAGCGCACCAGCCCATCGGTGTTATCCGAGGAGGCGCCGAGGAACACCAACCCGATGCCGCGTCCGCTCAGCAGGTCGTGAACCGCCAGTGGATACAACCCGTTCGAGAACGCTTCCTCGTTGGTGAGCTTCACCTGCAGTTGTTCGGCCTGCTTGCGCGCGTCGCTGACTTCGGAGTTGAGGTTGGCGACGATCCCGTTCTTCGCCGAGGACACCAGGTTGGAGTCGCCGATCGCCACGCCGATGACGATGCCGACCGCGAGCGCAAGCAGGACGGCCGCGAGGGACAGCGCGTGATAGCGGTAGTCGAACATCGCTCAGGAGGATAGATTGGGGTAGTAGTGCTTCGCGCGGTCGAGCCGTGAGCGCCGGGCGGCGACTCAACTCGTACTGAACAGCAGCTGCAGCTTCAGCCACAGCAGATCCATGACATCGCGCAGCGCCGGGGTCATCCATACGACCGCGATCATCGCGATGAGGCCCGCCGCGATCACTACCAATAGTGGCGTCAACCCCGGGCGCGGGTGATAGAGCCGGCTGACGCCCTTCGCGTCGACCAGGATCTCGCCGATGCGCAGCCGCGTCAAGAAGGTCGAGGACATCCCCTCACGATTGCGGTCCAGGAACTCCACCAGGTTGAACTGCGAGCCGACCGCCACGATCAGCCGCGCGCCCTTCTCGGCCGCCAGCAGCATCGCCACGTCCTGGCTCGTGCCCGGCGCCGGCACGAGCTTGTAGGGGACGCCCAGCTCGTCCAGGCGCGTGCGCCCGGGCGCACGACCGTCGGGGTAGGAGTGCACGACCAGCTCCGCGCCGCAGCGCAGCGCCGACTCGCCGGCCGAGTCCATGTCGCCGACGATCATGTCCGGGCACAGTCCCGCCTGCAGCAGCGCCTCCGCCCCGCCGTCGACCGCGACCAGCACTGGGCGCATGTCGCGAATGAACGGGCGCAGCGCCCGCAGGTCGCGCTGATGGCCCACCCCGCGTACGACCACGAGCGCCGAGCGGTCGCGAAAGTCCGTCGCGAACCGCGGCAGGTCGATCCTGCCCGCCAGCAGCTCGCGCTCCTCGCGCATGTGCTCGATCGTGTTGTGCGCGAACCGCTCCAGCGCCTCGCCGACCTCGCGCCGTCGAGCCTCGGTCTCCGCGCGCACCCGCGCCAGGTCGAGCACCTCGCCGCTCGCAAGGACACTGTCGGCGCGCAGCACCTGCTCGTCGCGCACGGTGAGCGTCTCGCCGTCGGACACCTGCTCGAATAGCGAGTCATCGGGCAGATCGACGAGATGGATGCCCGCTTCGACAAGCAGCTGCGGGCCGAGGTTCGGGTAGGAACCGCCACTCGAGGAGCGGCAGTTGAGCACCGCGGCGGCGCCCGCGGCGATCAGCTCCTCAGCCGAGACCCGGTCGATGTCGAGATGATCGATCACCGCTATGTCCCCGCGGCGCAGATGCCGGACGAGCAGCTTCGTGCGCCGGCCCATTCGCGCCGGCCCGGTGACGGTGCGCCACGGCGCGATCCCGGGGATAGGAGGTGGAGTCGAACCCGCCGCCTGGACGGCGGCCCCCGGTTGCACCGCACCGACCGGCGGCACCGGACCTGTCGGCCGAGGGGCCCTGTCGGGTGGCTGCCTGGTAGCGGCCATGTCGGCGAGGTTACCCGCTCGCGGGCCCTCAGGCGGCCTTGCGCAGATCTCTGGCGTGGCGACGAGCGGTCGCGTCGGTGTCCTGCGCTCCCAGCATCCGCACCAGCTCGGAGACGACCTGTGGCTCGCCCAGCTGCACGACCGTGGCCAGCGTCGGATCGGCCGCGGTGTCCTTCACGATCGAGAAGTGACGCGCTCCCAATGAGGCTATCTGCGGCAGATGGGTAATGCACACGACCTGTCTGCTCTCTCCCAGCGCCCGCAGGCGCTCGCCGACCGCGCGCGCGGTATGCCCGCCGATGCCGGCGTCGATCTCGTCGAACACGAGGGTGCCCAGCCGCGCCTGCCCGGACGCGTCCTCCGCGGCCGAGCGCTCGCCGTCAGCGGAGGCGGTGATGAGCGCCAGCATCACCCGCGAGAGCTCGCCGCCGGAGGCGATCTCTCGCAGCGGCCCCGCGGGAACGCCCGGGTTGGGGGCGATCAGCAGCTCGACCGAATCCCCGCCGGCGGGGCCGGGTGCGCGCTCGGACAGCATCACCTCGAACTCAGCATCGGCCATCGCCAATGCCGCGAGCTGCTCGCGCACCCCTTCCGCCAGACGCGGAGCCGCCTGCTTACGCGCGTGACGCAACTCCGCGACATGCCGGTCCAGCTCCGCGCGAGCCCGCACCAGACGCTCTCCCGTCTGCGCGAGCGCCCCCTGCGCCCCGTCGAGCTCCTCCCTCCGCGCGCGGGCGCGCTCGGCGTATGCGAGCACGTCGGCGATCGAGTTGCCGTGCTTGCGGACCAGGCGCTCGGTCGCCGCGAGGCGCTGTTCGACCTCCTCCAACGAGCCCTCCTCGCCGGCGAGTCGTTCGCCGTAGTCGCGCAGCCCGCCCGCGAGATCCTGCGACTCGACCACGATCGCGCCCAATCGCTGCGCAAGCCCATCCAGCTCGGGATCGACGCCCGCGACCGCGTCCAACCGCGCGGCAGCCGCCGCCAGCAGCGACACGGCGCCGGGATCCTCGCCCGCGTCGGGCGCCAACCCTTGCGCGCCGTATCCGGCGGCGGAACACAGCGCGTCCAGCCCCCGCAGCCGCTCGCGGGCGGCAAGCAAGCGCTCGTGCTCACCCTCCTCCGGAGCCGCCTCGTCGATCTCGGCGAGCTCATGCTCGAGCAGATCGAGCTCACGCCCGCGCGCATCGGCCAGCTCGCGTAGCTTCTTCAGCTCGGCCTCCAGCGCGGTGCACAGGCGGTACGCCTCGGCGCACTCACGCAAGCGCCTGGTCTGCTCCGGGCCACAGCGCCCATCGAGGACCTGCAACTGGGCACCCGCGACTGTCAGCTTGCGATGCTCGTGCTGGCCGTAGAAGGAAACGAGTCGCGCGCCGATGTCGCGCAGCTCACCGACGGTCGCCGAACGGCCGTTCAGGTACGCGCGCGTGCGGCGTCCGTCCGCGTCGATGCGGCGCGCGAGGACGATCTCCCCCGCGTCCGCCGCCAACCGCTCACCCAGCTCTCGGCGGAGCTCGTCGGGCAACTCGAACACTCCCTCGACGTAGGCCTCGCTCGCGCCGGGGCGGACGATTCCGGGGCGCGCGCGCCCACCCAGCAACAAATCCAGCGCATGCGCGAGCACCGTCTTGCCCGAGCCCGTCTCCCCCGTGAGCACGTTCAGACCCGGGACGAGCCGCAGCTGGGCGCGCTCGATCAGCAGCAGATTCTCGACGTTCAGCTCGTACAGCACCGGCCCATGTCTAGCAGTGGACGGGGACGGTATTCGCGCAGGAAGGAAGCCGCGACGGCGAAACATCACGGCGGGAATGTGCTTGCGAACGACGACATCTTCGCTCCGAGCAGGCATAATCGAGGAGACGGTGGCGGGACGGATCCCGCAACACGGCCGGCTCGCACGTACACTCGACCGCCCAACAGGCATGGCTGCCAACGACACCCATCGGCGTATCGACTCGCCCTCCTCGGAGGGTCATCAGGACGTGCGCTCTCAGATCGATTGCCTCTCGGCGAGCGCTCTCGAAGATCGGTTGGAGGAGGAGATCAACCGGGCCGGCCGGCACGGCACGCCGCTGAGCTGCCTGTTGGTGGCGATCGACGACCTCGCCGAGCTTGCCTCACGACACGGACGCGAGCTGCCCGAGCAGGCGCTCGCCTATGCCGGACCGGCGCTGCTACGCGAGCTGCGCCGTTTCGATCGCGTCGGCCGACCTAGCGACACCGAGCTGCTGGTGGTACTCCCCGGCGCCGACGGCCCGCGTGGTGAGATCGTCGCTCGGCGCGTGCTCGACCGCCTGCGCGCGATCAAGATCGAGACCGGCGGGGTGCGCCGGTCGTTGCGCGTGTCGGTCGGGTTGGCGGCATGGCACGAGGATCTCGACGGCGAACAGCTGCTGGCGCACACGCGCGCGGCGGCTCAGCGTGAACGTAGCGGTCTCATGACGTCGGACCCATAGGGGTTCGACGGACCCATAGTCCATAATCCCGCGAGGTGCTGACGGGATCTGAGCTGTGGCTGCTGCGCCTGATGGCCGATCGTGGCTTGGCGCTGCTCGACGCCAGCTCGCTGTTGATGGTGATCGAGGAGCGTGGCGAGCTGCGCGTCGCGGCCGCCAGCGGCGAGAGCCGACCGCGGCTGCGAATCGTGCCGGTCGAGGGCAGCGCCCTGGGCGCCCTCTACCGGGAGGGCAAGCCGGTGGCGATGGATCGTCCCCGCGGGCAGGATGCGGCGCTGCTGCACGAACTTGGGATCGAGGCGCGCGCGTTGCTCGTCGAGCCTTTCAACATGGAAGGTCAGGGCGGGGGCCTCGTGATCGCGCTGCGCCGGGACGCTGGTTTCAGAGGTCCCGACCGGGAGGCGCTGAGCGCGTTCGCGGCAAGCGTCGCACAGCGTCTGCAGGCCGAGCGCTCGGTCGAGATCGAACGGCTGCGCTACGGCATGGAGGCGCGCGAGCGCGAGCGCACGCGCTGGGCGCGCGAGATTCACGACGAGACCGTGCAGGGACTGGGGGCGCTGCGGTTGAAGCTCGCCAACGCGCGCGATCTGGATACCGATCGAGGATCGGCCAGCGAAGCCCTGAGCAGCGCTGTGGACGCGGTGCTGGAGGGGCTCGGTGAGGAGATCGACGGCCTGCGCCACTTGATCACCGAGCTCAGGCCCGCCGCGCTGGACGACCTCGGTCTTGCGGCTGCCCTGGAGGCGCTCGCGCGGCGCATGCAGGCGATCGACGGTCTCGATGTGCAGACCGAGATCGACCTCGGACCCGAGCACGACCCCAAGCGACTCGATCCCGAGCTCGAGAGCACGATCTACCGCGTCGTGCAGGAGGCGCTCACGAACGTCAGCCGCCACGCCGAAGCGAGCCGTGCGGTCGTGAGCGTGAGCGAGCGCGAAGGCGTGGTCCGAGCGTCAGTCACCGACGACGGCAAGGGCCTGCCCGAAGCCGACCTGCTCGGCCCGCGCGGCGATGGCCTTGAGGGCGGCTTCGGCATGTCCGGCATGCGCGAGCGCGCCGAGCTCGTCGGCGGCGAGCTGGAGCTCGTCCCCGCCCCCGGGAAAGGCACCGTCATGCGCCTGGCGGTACCGCTCGTCGGACGTCCCGACCCAGCTGTGCTCGATCAGCTGCAGCCCGGCGGGGTGGCGTAGCTTCGGCTCATAGTCACCGACCGGTCGCGCTCGCGCTCAAGCCTCCGGGCCTGCGCGGTAACTGGCTCCTACGCCGCCTCCGATAGCCCCTGCTGAGCAATTCCGTCCTGACCATGTTCGGCCTGCATCTGGTGAGCGGGCATGGCCACCGGCCGTATGACGGTAACCACGACGAGGAACGCCACCGCCATCAGGCCCGCGCCGATCTCAAACGCGAGGTGATAGCCGCTCACCAGCGCGGAAGTCGTCGAGGACCCAGCGGCGAGCAGGTGACTCGTGCGCGTCGCCGAGAGCGTGGCGAGCACCGCCAGGCCGAGCGCGCCGCCGACCTGCGCGGAGGTGTTCACGAGTCCCGAGGCCAGGCCCGCGTCCTCGGGGGTCGCGCCGGACATCGCCAGCGTCATCAGCGAGGGGAACGAGCTGCCGATACCCAGGCCGAACAGGAGCATCACCGGCAGAACGTTGGTGAGATAGTCGCCGTGCACGGGCGCGCGGGAGAACAGCAGCAGCCCGGCCGCGATCAGGATCAGTCCGGGGAACAGCATCGTCCGAGCGCCGAAGCGCATGATCAGCCGTTCGGAGTAGCGCAGGGACAGGACACCCATCACGACCGTCGCGGGCAGGAACGCCAGACCGATCTCCAGCGCGTCGTAACCGAGCACTCGCTGCAGATACAGGGCGCCGAGGAAGAACATCCCAAACATGCCCGCGACCATCAACATCTGCACCGTATTGGCTCCCGAGACGTTGCGTGAGCGAAATATCCGCAGCGGGATGAGCGGGTTGCGTGCCCGTGCCTGGCGGAGCACGAATGCACAGAGCAGCACGAGCGAGACGGCGCCGAGCTCGAGTGTGCGCGTCGCGCCCCAGCCGTCGTCAGCGGCTGGCTTGACGATCGTGTAGACGCCCAGCATCAGCGAGCTCGTGATCAGCGCCGCGCCCAACACATCGGCGCCCGCGCCGAAGCCGATGCCCTCATCACGATGCAGCAGGCGCAATGCCACGACACCCGTGGCGATGCCGATCGGCACGTTGATGAAGAAGATCCAGTGCCAGTTGATCGCCTGCGTCAGCACGCCGCCGGCCAGCAGCCCGACCGAGCCCCCGGCGGAGGCCACGAAGCCGTAGACGCCGATCGCCTTCGCCTGCTCGCGCGGCTCGGGGAACATCGTGACGATCATGCCGAGCACGACCGCCGAGGTCATCGCGCCGCCGATGCCCTGGACAAAACGGGCCGCTACGAGCATCCCCTGGCTTTGCGCGAGCCCACACGTGAGCGACGCCGCGGTGAATACGACGAGCCCTGCCATGAACACGGTGCGGCGGCCGATCAGATCCCCGAACCTGCCGGCGAGCAGCAGCAGGCTGCCGAAGGCGATGAGATAGGCGTTGACGACCCACGCGAGGCTCGACTGGGAGAAACCGAGGTCAGTCTGGATCGAGGGCAGCGCGACGTTCACGACGGTCGCGTCGAGCACGATCATGAGCACGCCCACGCACAGCACGTACAGGGCTATCCAGCGGCCGCGGTCGGTCATTCGAAAGAGTGTAGGAAGCCCGG
>Ga0307477_10001807_pt1 | contig 17339 bp, 13 predicted proteins | sample atmos_gasesECM2C_FD_203316 | JGI IMG/M metagenome (GOLD analysis project Ga0307477, IMG submission 203316) | Hardwood forest soil microbial communities from Morgan-Monroe State Forest, Indiana, United States - atmos_gasesECM2C_515 | ecosystem: Environmental > Terrestrial > Soil > Temperate...
TCAGTGATCTTCTCGACCATGGCGGTGTTCCTCCCTCTTTCTCGGGCCTGGCAGCCCGGGTTTTGGAACGTCAGAGGTAGGCTACATCGCCTTCTGCTTTTCCACACCTTCTGAGGGTACCTCCAGGCGGGGCCAGCAACACGCTGATAGAGCACTACCGCCGCGCCGCCGTCCTTGACACCCGTGGACGGCGCTCCATACACTCCCGGCGCACCGGTAGGCGCTGGTCCGTCTCGTCCGTCCGTCCGTTCCTTCCTTCCTGATGACCTCTAGCGCGATCGCGGACCTTCCCTTCACTCGTCACACTCTCGCCAACGGCTTGCGGGTCGTCCTGCACCCGGACAATGCCCTGCCGCTGGTGGCGATCAATCTCTGGTACCACGTCGGCTCGAAGAACGAGCGCCCGGGCCGCACGGGCTTCGCGCACCTGTTCGAGCACATGCTCTTCCAGGGCAGCGCGCACGTCGGCACCAACGAGCATTTCCGCTTCGTCCAGCAGGTGGGTGGCGTCGCCAACGGCTCGACCTGGTACGACCGCACCAACTACTACGAGACCTTGCCCGCCCACCAGTGCGATCTCGGCCTCTGGCTCGAGTCCGACCGCATGGGCTTCCTGCTGCCGGCGATCACCGCCGAGAACCTCGAGACCCAGCGGCAGGTGGTGATGAACGAGCGCCGCCAGCGCATCGAGAACCAGCCCTACGGACTCGCCGGCGAGCGCCTGCGCGAGCTGCTCTATCCGCCCGACCACCCGTATCACTGGCCGGTGATCGGCTACATGGACGACATCGCCGCCGCGACCCTCGAGGAGGTGCGGGCCTTCTTCCGCACCTATTACGCGCCGAACAACGCGGTGCTCACCCTGGCCGGCGACTTCGAGCCCGCCGCGGCGCTCGAACGCATCGACGCCTGGTTCGGCGAGGTCCCCGCCGGGCCGCCGGTGCCGCCCCTGCCCGCCTCGGTCGGCGACCCGCCGCCGCTGCCCGCGAGCGAGGCGCAGCGGCGCGCGGTGCTCGAGGACGACGTCCACCTGTCGCGGATCTATCTCGCCTGCCGCACTCCCGCATTCGGCCAGCGGCTCTGGTATGCCGCCGACCTGCTCGCGGTCGTGCTCGCCGGCGGCAAGTCGAGCCGCCTCTATCGCGACCTCGTCTACGAGCGCCAGATCGCCCAGGACGTGAGCGCCTACGTCAACCCCTTCGAGGCGGTCGGCGACTTCATGGTGATCGCCACGGTGCGGCCGGGCGTCGAGCCGGCGGCGGTGGAGGCGGTGATCCACGACCACCTGGCGCGCGCCGCCGCGGAGCCGCCCACCGCGGAGGAGCTGGCCGGGGCACAGAGCCGCACCCTGACCGATTATTGGAGCGCGCTCGAGCTGCTCCCGAACCGGGCGGACAGCTTCTCTCAGTACACCACCTACTTCGACGATCCCGGCCGCCTGGCAGGAGAGGCCGACCGCTATCGCAGCGTTGCCGCCGAGGAGCTCCAGGAGCTCGCCGCCGGCTCTCTCGGCGCCGCGGCGCGGGTCGTGGTGACGGTCGTGCCGAAGGCCGCGCCGGCCATGGCGTCCATTCCGTCGGCTCCCGCGGAGCCCCTGGCGGTTCCGGAACCGCCGGCCCCTCCCGACCCGCCGCTGCGGTGACCGCGCCGGTCCGCGAATGAAAACGACCGTCATCGATCGCTCGGCGCCACCGCCCTCCGGAGAGGTCCACCCCTTCCACTTCCCCCGCTTCGTCCGCCGCCGCTTGCCGTCGGGGGTCGTGGCGTACGCCGCGCAACTTCCCGGCGTGCCGCTGGCCAGCGTCGAGCTGCTGGCCGCGGCCGGCGCTCAGCACGATCCGGCCGGGCGCGAGGGCCTCGCCACCCTGACCGCCGCGCTGCTCGACGAAGGCGCCGCGGGGCGGAGCGCCATGGAGATCGCCGGCGGCGTCGAGCGGTTGGGCGGCCAGCTCGCCACCGGCGCCGACTGGGACAGCGGCTACGCCGGCATCCTGATCCTGTCGCGCCACCTCGCGGCCGGCGTGCGCCTGCTGTCCGAGGTGGCGACGGCTCCCACGTTCCCGGAGGCGGAGGTGGAGCGCCTGCGGCGCCAGCGTCTTACCGAGCTGCTGCGCCGGCGGCACCAGCCGGCCGCTGTAGCCGACGAGCAGCTCGCCGCCGCCATCTACCAGGGAACGGTCTATGCGCACTCGCCGCTCGGCACCGAGGCCGCCATCTCGTCGCTCCGCCGCGACGAGATGCTCGACTTCTATCGCCGGCGATACCGGCTGCCCGAGGCGATCCTGATCGCGGTGAGCGACGTCGACCCCGAGACGCTGCTGGGCGAGGCGGACGCGGCGCTGGCAGCCTCCCCCGCGGTGTCCGCCGGGGCCGCCGGGGCCGCCGGGGCCGGCGAGGGTGACGGGGCCGCCTTCGCGGCGGCCTGGTGGCCGCCCGACATCCGCCCGGCGCCGTTGCCGGGGCTGCGGGCCGTCGTGGCCGACCGCCCCGGCGCCGCGCAGACCGAGCTGCGGCTCGGCCATGCTTCGGTGCCGCGAGCTCATCCCGACTTCATCACCCTGGCGTTCCTCAACACCCTGCTGGGCGGCAAGTTCACCAGCCGGATCAACCTCAACCTGCGCGAGCGCCACGGCTACACCTACGGCGCGGCCAGCCGCTTCTCGGGACGACTGGGGCCAGGTCCGTTCGTGGTCAGCGCGGCCGTGGCCACCGAATCGGCGGGGGCGGCCGCCCGCGAGGTGCTGTCCGAGCTGCGCCGCATCCGGGACGAGCCGGTCACCCGCGAGGAGATGGAGGAGACCCGCAGCTACATGCTCGGCGTCTTCCCCTACACGGTCCAGGGCATGAGCGACGTCGCCCGGCGGCTCGCCGACATCGCCGTCTACGGCCTGCCCGACGACTATTACGAGCGCTACCTGCGCACCATCGCTTCGTTGAGCCGCGCCGACTTGCAGGAGGCGGCTCGGCGGCACCTCGACCCCGATCGTCTCGCGATCGTCGCGGTAGGACCCGCCGACCCGCTGCGCCGCCAGCTCGAAGGGCTGGGAGAGGTGGCGGTGCGCTCCGGCGACGATCTCGCCGGAACGGCCGCCGGGCTCCCCGGCCCACCCTAGACGAAACTCCCCCTAAAGAGGGGAGGGAGGGGGCGTCCCCTTCCCCCCCGGAGGGGTGGCCGCGGCTCCGCCTGTCGCCAGTCGCGGCATCCCAGCTGGGAGGAAGGGGACCGAGGGGATGCGGGGGGCGATCCGATAGACGCTTTGAGTAGTCCTCGATCGGTAGCTATCAGCGGCCGTTTCACCCATCCGGAGGGCACCAACCGATGATTTAATTCAGCTGCGCCGCGACGTCGCCGTTGCCGGTGAGCTTGGCGTCGAGGCGGCGGGAGGTGCCGCCGGGGAAATTGCCCTTGAAGGTGCGGAACACCGCCGCGCTGCCGTGCGGCGTGATGTAGAGGCGAATGACGGCATCGCCTGCCGGCACGCGGAAGCTCTGCCGCACCCAGCCGGTGCTTGGATGGGAGCGGAAGAAGCTCCCTTTCTCGTAGAAGCGGAAAGCCTGTTGCAGCACCTTGCGGTCGTTGACGTACACCAGCAGCGATCCCTCCGGCAGCTCCGAGAAGAACGCCAGCTCGAGCGTCGCGTCCTTGACCTCGGCGGCCGAGGAGGGTCCGGCCTGGTCGCTGCGAGGCGCGGCATCCGGCCGGACCGGCGGCGCGGCGACCGCGACGGAGTGTGCCTGCTGCCGCGCCTCGGCCAGCGCCGCGCGGTCCCGGGAGTGGGCGCGCCCCGCCTTGACCGACGCCAGGATCTCCTCGGCGACGGTGTTGCCCGGGCTCATCGCCAGCACCGCCTGGGCCGCCGCCTCGGCCTCCGGGTAGTGGCGGTCGGCCAGTTCCAGCCGGCCCTCGTCGAGCTTGGCGCCGATGGTCCGCTCCTGATCGATCCGCTGCCGCCGGTCCGTCTGCTGGCGCTCCGCATCTTCGCGCAACCGGCGCAGCCCGCGCCGGCCGGGCAGCAACTGCTCGGCGGCGCGGAACGCCGCGGCCGCGCCATCGGCATCGCCGGTCTCGAGGCGATGCCGGCCGTCGCGGACCAGCCCCATCACCTGCACACGCATCGCTTCCGCCGCCTCCGGCCGCGCCGCCGCGCTGCCCCGCCGGTCAGGCGCCTGCCCCGACCGCTGCCAGATGGCGAGTCCCGCGGCAAGCAGCAGGCCCACGGCGAGGCCGGCCGCCGCGGCCGCGGCCAGGCGCCCGGGCGAAGGCAAGGCGAGCAGCCCGCGGCTCCATCCCAGACGGGGCGCTGGCGCCGCCGGGAGGGGCGGGAGAGTCTCCGCCGTCAGCGCGGCGCCCGGCCCCTTTGCGGGGGATTCCGGCAAGGCCGCGGGGACCGGCTCCGGCTGGCCCGCGATGGCCGCCGGCGCCGCTGCTGAGGCCGTAGACCCCGCGGTCCCCTTGGCTCCCGTGGCCCCTGCGGCCACCAGCTCCTGCGGCGCCGCCATCGGCCGGGTGGCGTGCGGGTAGACCACCGCCCCCGGGGCAGCTCCTGACGCCGGTGCTGGCGCCGCCGCGGTATCTCCTCGCGGCGCCGGAGGCGGCGGCGGTGCCAGCTGCGGCCTTGGCTGGGGCTCGGTGCCCGGCCCCGGCAAGGCCGCGGCCAGCTCCGGACCGGCAGGGACGGCCGCCGGAGCGGGGGCCGCCACCGGCCAGGGCGCCGCGGCCACCACCTGCGAGTCCTCGCCCGGCTCGGCCTGCTCGGCCACCGCCGCGGCGGCAGCGCCGGCGAGCGCGAGCGGCGGCGCGGCCGAGGGCGCCGCGGCCCGCGGCGTCGCCACGGGGAACGGGTGAACCATGCCGCTGATTGCCGGCGTTGCCGGCGTTCCCGGCTGTGGCGACGGCGCTCCCGGCCGGATCGCCGGCGACGTCGGCTGCAGCAGGCTCGCCGGCAGCATCGCGGTGGTCGACAGGCTCTGGGTCTCGTTGAGGGCGTCGCGCACGCCGACGCTGCCGAGCACCCGGCGCAGGTCCTCCGCCATGTCCCGCGCCCGCTGGTAGCGCCGCCCGGGGTCCTTCTCGAGCGCCTTCGCCAGGATCTGCTCGGTGCCCGGAGGCAGGTCGTCGGCGTACTGCCGGGGCGGCGTGAAATGATCGTAGACGATGCGGTGGCTCACCACCGTCAGGTTCTCGCCCTGGAATGGCTTGTGACGCGTCACCATCTCGTACAGCACCACGCCGAGGGAGAAGATGTCGGCGCGATGGTCCACGTCGCGCCCCAGGATCTGCTCGGGCGACATGTAGTTCGGCGTGCCCAGCAGCTGCCCTTCCTGCGTGAGGTTCGAGGTGTCGAGGCGGGCGATCCCGAAGTCCGTGATCTTCGCCCGGTTCTCGGCGGTGATCAGGATGTTGGCCGGCTTGATGTCGCGATGGATGACCTTGCACGAGTGGGCGTAGTCGAGCCCGTCGGCGATCTGGGTCAGGATCTCGCTGGCGAAGGTCAGCGTCGGCCGCTGCGGCTCCTGCAGCACCGACTTGAGATTCGTGCCGCGCACGTACTCCATGGCGATGAACGCCAGCCCTTCCTCGCCGCGCTCGACCACGTCATGGATGGTGACGATGTTCGGATGCGACAGGATCCCGGCGCTCTGCGCCTCGCGGATGAACCGCGCCCGGAACTGGTCGAGCTCGGCGTCCTTGACCGAGTAGCTGATGCGAAACGTCTTGAGCGCCACCAGCCGCCCGATCAACGGGTCGCGGGCCAGGTAGACCACGCCCATGGCCCCCTTGCCGATCTCGTCGACGATCTCGTAACGGCCCAGCTTGCTAGGAGAAAGTGGCAGCATGGCCAGGGTCTTCGCTGGCCGATTCTAGGGCGGGCGCGACCGCGAGTCAAACGGTCCGGATCTCCGGACCCACCTGGTAACCCGCGCATTCTCCGTTGTTTAGGGATCGCGACCGGGGCGGTTGGCGCGCTTCGCTATGCTATATTGACCAGCCCATCCGTGCCCTTATGGAGGCCTAGACGATGCAAGCGGACAGTCCTGAAAAGCTCCGGAACGTCGCGGTTGCGGGGCATAACGACACCGGCAAGACCACGCTGGTGAGTGCGCTGCTGTACGCCGGAGGCGTGACCAACCGCCTCCTGCGGGTCGAGGACGGCAACACCCTCACCGACTTCGATCACGAGGAGACCGAGCGCCGGATCTCGATCGGGCTGGCGACCTGCTTCGTCCCCTGGCAGCAGCACAAGATCAACCTCATCGACTGCCCCGGCTACCACATCTTCCTCGGCGAGACCCAGGCCGGCCTGCGCGCCGCAGATGCCGCCCTGCTGGCCGTCTCCGGCGTCTCCGGCGTCGAGGTCAACACCGAGAAGGTCTGGACCTGCGCCGCCGAGATGGGGCTGCCGGTGATGCTCCATCTCACCAAGATGGACCGCGAGCGCGCCGACTTCGAACGCGCCGTCGGCGCCCTGCAGCAGGCCTTCGGCCGCACCGTGCTGCCGGTGCAGCTGCCGATCGGCAGCGAGCAGGCCTTCGCCGGGGTCGTCGACCTGGTGCGCCAGAAGGCCTACCGCTTCAACCGCGACGGCAACGGCAAGGCCGCCGCCGTGACCGACCTGGCCGACGAGCCGGCTCCCCTGCGCGAGGCGGCGGAGCAGGCGCGCTCGCGCCTGGTCGAGGCGGTCGCGGAGACCGACGACCGGCTGATGGAGGTCTACTTCGAGCAGGGATCGCTCGCCCAGGAGGACTTCGAGGCCGGGCTGCGCCGCGCCGTCGCCCGCCGCCAGATCTTCCCGCTCACCGCCAGCGCCGGCGCCCACGGCCTCGGCCCCTCGGCGCTGCTCGACGCCGTCGTCGCCTACCTGCCCTCGCCGGCCGACCGCACGCCGTTCCCCGCCACCAACCTGGGCGGCGAGACGGTGGAGCTCACCGGCGATCCGGCCGGACCCCTCGCGGCGCTGGTCTTCAAGACGCTCTCGGATCCATTCACCGGCAAGATCTCGATCCTGCGCGTCGTCTCCGGCACGCTCCACAGCGACTCGACGGTCTACAACTGCCGCACCGAGGAGAACGAGCGCCTCGGCAACCTGCTGGCGCTGCAGGGCAAGACGGGCAGCGCCGTGCCGCGCCTCGTCGCCGGCGACATCGGCGGCGTCGCGAAGCTGAAGGCCACCGCCACCGGCGACACCCTGGCCAGCCGCGAGCGGCCGCTGCGCCTCGGCTGGATCGAGATCGCCGAGCCGGCCATGGCCTTCGCCGTCGAGCCCAAGGCGAAGGGCGACGAGGAGAAGATCGGCGAGGCGCTCGCCCGCCTGATGGAGGAGGACCTCAGCCTGCGCGCCGGCCGCGACGCCGAGTCGCACGAGCACCTGCTCTACGGCGCCAGCCAGCAGCACATCGAGATCGCCGTCGCCAAGCTGCGCCACCGCTACCACGTCGACGTCATCCTGCATCCGCCGAAGGTCCACTACCGCGAGACCATCCAGCGCCCGGCCGAGGGGCACGGCCGCCACAAGAAGCAGACCGGCGGCCGCGGCCAGTTCGCCGACTGCAAGATCGCCATCGAGCCGCTGCCGCGCGGCGAGGAGTTCGCCTTCGTCGACCAGATCTTCGGCGGCGCCATCCCGCAGAACTTCCGGCCCGCGGTCGAGAAGGGCATCCAGGACGCCCGCCGCCGCGGCTACCTCGCCGGCTACCCCGTGGTCGACTTCAAGGTGCGGCTCCTCGACGGCCAGTATCACGACGTCGACTCCTCCGAGTTGGCGTTCAAGATCGCCGGATCGCTGGCGTTCAAGGAGGCGATGGCGAAAGCGAGCCCGGTGCTGCTCGAGCCGGTGATGAAGGTCGAGATCTCGACCAGCGAAGACTTCATGGGCGAGATCATGGGCGACCTCTCCCACCGGCGCGGCCGGCCGCAGGGCATGGAGTCGAAGAACACCGCGCAGGTGATCCGCGCCCAGGTGCCGATGGCCGAGATGCTCGACTACGCCCGCGTGCTGGGCGCCATGACCCAGGGCCGGTCGAGCTTCCACATGGAGTTCTCGCACTACGAGGAGGTGCCACGGCAGGTGCAGGAGAAGATCGTCGCCGAGGCGGCGAAGCACCGCAAGGAGGAGCAGGAATAGGTAGGCAGGGACTCCGAGGGCAACGGACCCACTGCCCAGGACCAGGCAGCGCGCCTCATCTACGCGAGTAATAGGCCGCGATGGCCGCCTCGGCCTGGCGGCCGAGGAAGCGGAAGTCCGCGGCGGTCTCCTCCCGCCGGCGGCGGGCCGCCGCCGGCCGGTCCGCGGCCGCGGCTTCGCCGCTGAAGGCCTTCCACACGAAAGCGCCGGCGAGCCAGGGAGGATGCCCCAGCGCGCCGAAGAGCGCGGCGTAGGCGGCCGCCTGGTCCGCCTGCGACGGCGTGCCACCCTCCCGGTGGGGCGCGGTCCAGGTGGCGCGGCACGCCGCGAAGCCCACCTCGGTGAGCAGCAGCGGCCGGCGGTGAGCGTGGCTGGCGGCGGCGAGGCGCGCGACCACCGCGGCGGCACCGCGCGCCAGCTCGGCGCGCCCGGCCGCCGGATCGGGCGACAGCGGGAAGTAGGCGTCGACGCCGACCAGGTCGAGCTGCTCCCAGAACGGCGCCCGCTCGAGGTCGCCGCTCCAGTTGCCCGCGTAGGTGAGCGGGCCAGGGAAGACCTGGCGCACCGCCGCGATCAGCTGCCGCCACTCCTCCGCCCGGCCGAGCGTCCCGGAGAGCTCGCAGCCGATGCTGAACAGGTCCGCCCCCGACCAGCGGGCGAGCACCGCGTGATGCAGGACATAGCGGCGGTAGTCGCGCCACCACTCCCGCCACGCCGCCTCGTCGCGCATCGCGACGTCGCCCGGCCAGCTCCCGCCCCCGACCCAGATGTGAGGTTTGTAGAGCGTACGCAGCCCGTGCGCGCGGGCGCGGCGCACCGCATGGATGAGACCGACGTCGGTCTCGCTCTCGGGGCCGCCGCCGAGCAGGTGCAGCCGCGGCGCGGACGGGCCTTCCTCGAACGCGAACGGCATCAGCGACACGGCGTCCGCACCCATCGCCGCCAGCCGGTCGAGCTGCCGGTCGAGCGCCGGCGCGTGATAGCCGCCTTCCAGGCTGTTCTCCATCGCCAGCGACACCCCGCGCAGGAACGGCGGCAGCGCACGCGCCGCCTCGCCGCGGGCATCGCCGCGGGCGTCGCCGCCGGTAGCCCGAGCCGCGGTGGAGGTGGCGGCGGGGTGCGCGCCCGCCGCCGTGGCAGCTGCCACGCCGGCGAGGGGCTGCCGCGTCGCCAAGCCCGCAAGCCACGAGTCGACTTCGCGCGGCGTCAAGCGGCGGACGGCCGCGAGCTTCGCCGCCAGCGTCTCCCCCGGCTGGTGGTCGATGAGCGCCGCCGCCACCGGCGTCCAGAGCACGGTGGACCCCTCGGTCGGCGTCGCCGGCGCCAGCAGCTCGGCGCCGGTCGGCAGCACCTCGGCGCCGGCCAGCCAGGGCAACCATTGCCGGTAGGGCCGGCCGTACCAGTCGCCGGCCAGCCACAAGGCGGCCCCGCGCTCGAGCCACGGCGCCGTCGGAGGCATGCCCGCTGCCCCGCCCAGCCCGGCGCGCGCGATCAGCCGGCCGGCCAGGGCGACGCGATAGGCGAAGAGATCGTCGGGATGGTAGACCAGGTGCAGCTCGGCGCGGTCGCCCGGCGCCGCGGCCGGCACCGCCTCGCCGATCTCCCCGGTGTGCCGCGCCTGCTCGACGAAGTCGTCCTCGACCGCCACCACGATCGGCGGCTCCGGCTGACGCGGCTCCCGCGCCGAGCCGTCGAGCAGCCGCGGCGCCATCGCCGCCACCGCGCCGTCGAGCTCCGCGGCCAGGCGTTCCAGCTCGGCTCGGCCGTGACCGGCCAGGCGCGCCGGCGACGCGAGCAGGGTGACCCGTTCGCCGGGCAGCTCCCGCTGCGCGGCAGCCGCGCGCTGCCACTCCCGCAGGTCGTCGCGCTCGCTCGCCGGGTCGACGACGACCGCACCCGCCGCGTGCCGCCACTGTCCGCGGCGTTCGAGGCGCGGCGCTTCACGCACCATGAAGTCGAAGCCGAGCGCCCAGGAATGCGGCCCAGCGTTGCGATCGCGGTCCGCGCGGCCGCCGCCAGCTCCGCCGCCGGCGTCGCCAAAGGCGCCAGCCTTGTCGGCCAGCTCGAAGAGCAGCCGGTCGGCGAGCGCCACCGCGCCGGCCGCGTCCACGCCGACCACCAGCCAGGTCGTGCGCGTGCCGGCCGGCAGGCGTGCCGCCACCGCCTGGCCGGTCGCGTCATAGCGGCTGCCTGCCAGCTCGACGGCGCTCTCGGTCACGCGCAGCGGCAAGCCCGCCGACCGCGCCGCTCCGGCCGCCATCGCAGCCGGCGCGACGTCGAGCAAGATGTCGACGCTGCCTGCCGCCGCCGGCCCCACCTCCACCCGCACCCCGACCAGGCGCGGCAACGCTCGGCGGTAGAAGCGTCCGGCGCGGATCGCCGCCGCCAGCCCATGGTCCCCTTCGCCGGGAGGAGTGCGCACGGCCAGCACCACCGGCCGCGGCCCGACCTCGCCGGCGCCGCCCGCAGGAGCAGCGCACGCGACGGCAAGTCCCGCCGCCGCGAGGCAACCCGCCACGCAGCCTGGTCTTCGCGACGGCCGCAAGGGGTGAGCTCCGATTCAGCCCGGCGGCGGCGGCTCTCTCGGCGGCGCCGCCCCCGGCCGGTCCGCCGGCGGCGGCATCGGCGGCAGCGGCAGCGACGGCGGCAGCGCCTTGACCACGTCGAGGACGATCTTGAAGGGGCCGTCCCCCTGGCGTTCCCAGACGCGGAAGTACAGACCCGGCTGGCGGATCCGTCCCGGCCTGCCCGGCCCCATGACCGCCGTCTTGCCGTAGGTGTAGCCGAGATCGCCGCTGCTCGCCACCACCGCCGCCGTCGGCTCCCAGCTCGTGGACCGCTGGGCATAGGCGCCCAGGAGCCTGCCCACGGCCTCGCGGCCGACGGCCGGCGGCGCACCGTCACGGTAGCACCGCGCCTCGTCGGCGATCGCCCCCATGTAGGCGGCGCGGGCGCCATGGACGGTGGCGTCGCCGGCGAAGCCGCGGTCGGCTGCCAGCAGGGCGTGCTGCGCCGCCTCGGCCCGCTCCGCCAGGCCCTGCCCGCCTGGCGCTCCGCCGCCGATGCGCCCGTGCTCGACCCCTCCACCCGCCGCGGCATCGGACCCGGCCGGCGCCGGCGTCGTCGCGCCCAGGTCGGCGACCACCTTCCATGCGCCGTCGGCTTGCCGGCGCCACACCGTGACGTAGTAGCCGTTCTGCGTCTCCCCGCGCTGTCCCGGCCCCGTCTCGCGCAGCACGTAAGGACCGGTGGTGTAGCCGAGGTCCCCCGACGCCGCCACCTCGACGTAGACCGGCCACCAGGTCAGCTCGACCGGCGGCGACGGCCGCGCCTCGATGAACTCCCGTCCGGGAACCGGTCCCGGCCGGAACAGGATCGCGTCCTCGGCCAGGTAGGCGAGGAACGCCGCGCGCACCCCCTCCCGCTGCGACAGCCGCGAGAACGCCCGTTCGGCCTCCACCAGCGCCGCGCGCGCCGCGGCCAGGTCCCCGCCCGCCGCCGGCGCCACAGCAGCTCCCGGGGGCGATGCCGGCGTCGCCTGTCCACTCCCGGAAGCGGCCGCGCCCGCCGGACCCGGCAGCCCCAGGGTCGCCACGGCCAGAGCCGCCGCCAGGACACCTCTCCCGGCCACGCGCCAGGCAACCGCACTCACCGTCCGCCGCCGGACCCGCCTGCGCCGGGGTTCCTCGACGCCGGGGAGGGTCGGGGAAGAAGGACCGCTGGCAGGGGCAGAAGGAGTGCAGCTCAGGCACATCGCGACTTCCTCCCAGGCTTGCCCGCGGCCCGCACGGTGCATCCGCCCGGGCGCGTGACGCCGCTCTCCGGCGACTCTAACCCGACGAGCACACGGGACGCACCTCGGCCCCGAGCCCCAGCTTGCGTCATGATCCTGCCTCCTCCATAATGGAGGAAGCTTGGAGGAAGCCATGGCGACCTTGAATGTCAAGAACTTTCCCGACCCCCTCTATGAGAGCTTGCAGGAGCGCGCACGGCAAGAGCGACGGTCACTGGCGCAAGAGGTCATCTACCTGCTCGAGAGGGCTGTAGAGCCGTCTCTCGGCCGCTCGATCATGGAGCTCCGCGGCCTGGGCAAGGAATGCTGGGAGGGAATCGACCCGGTATCCTATGTACGGGCGGAACGCGACTCGTGGAGCTCCTGACCGAGCTCGGCCAGGGGCCGGTGGGCTTGGACAGCTCGATCTTCATCTATCTCATCGAAGAGCACGGCGTTTACCTTCCCGTCGTCGAGCCTGTTTTCTCCGCGATCTCGGCCGGCAACCTCACCGCCGTCACATCGAGTCTCACCCTCCTCGAGGTCCTGGTTCAGCCCCTGCGTGCCAAGCTTCCGGAACTTGCCGAGAAGTACGAGAAGATCCTCACGCAGAGCGCCGGAGTAAGAATGATCCCCCTTGACGTGCGGATCCTACGCGCCGCCGCTCAGCTCCGCGCGGTCACTGCGATGAAGACACCGGACGCCATCCAGCTGGCCTCCGCCCTGGCGGCAGGATGCACGGCCTTCCTGACCAACGATCGGCGGATTCCCACCGTCTCGGGACTGCCGATCCTGCGCGCACAGGACTATCTCCATCGGGCGTAGCCCCTCCTCCCCGCTTTCAACCGCGCCCGCGCTGCTTCCCTCACTCCGCCAGCGTTTCCGGCTCCTTGGATGCCGCCGCCGCGTCGCCGAGGGCATCGCCGGCCGGCAGCTCCGGGGAGCGGGTGCCGCGCAGGATGGATTGCACGACGGGGATCTCCTCGCCGCCGGTGGCGCCGAGCTCGCGGAAGCGGCGGGCCTGCGGGAGGACGCGGCCCTCGAGCGAGCCGACGGCCTGGTTGAAGGCTTCGACGCTGCGGTCGAGGCCGCGCCGCATGGACTCGAGGTGGGTGGCGAAGACGCGCAGGCGGTCGTGCAGCTCGCGCCCGAGCTCGCTGATCTCGCGGGCCTTGTCCGCGATCCGCTCCTGGCGCCAGCCATAGTGGATGGCCTTCAGCATGGCGATCAGCGTGGTCGGCGTGGCGACGATGACGTTGTGCTCGACGCCGAACTCGAGCAGCCGCGGGTCCTGCTCCAGGGCGGCGCTGAAGAACACCTCTCCCGGCAGGAAGAGGACGACGAAGTCCGGGGCGCCGTCGAGCTGGCTCCAGTAGCTCTTCTCGCTGAGCTTGACCAGGTGCCCCCGGATCTGGCCGGCATGGGCGGCGTACCTGGCCCGCCGCAGCTCCTCGTCTGCGATGTCGAGGGCTTCGAGATACGCCTCGAGCGGCGCCTTGGCGTCGACCACCAGCTGCCTGCCGTTCGGCAGCCGCACCACCATGTCGGGGCGCAGGCGGCCGTCCTCGCTGCCGATCTCGGACTGCATGACGAAGTCGCAGTGCTCGAGCATGCCGGCCATCTCGACCACCCGCCGCAGCTGCATCTCTCCCCAGCGGCCGCGCGCCGCCGGGGTGCGCAGCGCTTGCACCAGGCGGCCGGTCTCGCGCTCGAGCCTGGACTCGCTCTCCCGCATGCCGCGCAGCTGCTCGCTCAAGCCGGCGTAGGCCACGGCGCGCTCCTTCTCGATCTCGAGCAGCTTCTGGTCGACCTTGCCGATCGACTCGCCGAGTGGCCGCACCATCTCGCCGATCGCCTGCCGGCGCAGGTCGAGGTCCTGGCGGGCGCCCTGCTGGAAGCTCTCGAGAGTGGTCTTGGCGAGGTCGAGGAAGGACTGGTTGTTGTGCTGCAGCGCCTCCGCCGACAGCAGGCGGAAGGCGTCGCCGAGCTTGACCTGCGCCTGCTCGAGCAGGCGCAGCTTCTCCGCCGCCTGCTGGCGCTCCTGGTCGAGCGTGATCGTCAGCTCCGCGACCCGCGCGCCGAGGTCGGCAGCCTCCCCGCGGCGCTCCTCCACCTCGCGCTCGCGCGCCGCCAGCCGCTGCTCGATCTCCTCGAGCCGCGCCTCGCGCCCGCGCAGGCGCTCGGCGAGCATGGCGCGCTCGGAGTCGCTGCGATGGCCGCGCTGGCCGCCAAGCAGCCAGCCGACGGCCATGCCCGCGGCCCCGGCCAGGAGCGCGATCAGGACGACGCTCGACGCCAACTAAGACCTCGCCAGCAGATGCCTGGCGATCACCAGCCGCTGCATCTCGCTGGTGCCCTCGTAGATGGTGGTCACCCGCACGTCGCGGTAGAGGCGCGAGATCTCGTAGTCGTCGTGAAAGCCGTTGCCGCCGTGGATCTGCAGGCTCTCCTGGCAGGCGCGGTTGGCGGCCTCGGAGGCGAAGAGCTTGGCCTCGGCGGCAAGGCGGCCGGCCTCCGGGGCCTCCGGGACGTCCGTGGCGGCGCCCGCGCCGCCGGCCGCGATCGCCGCGCGCCAGGTCTTCAGCCGCGCCGCCGCCAGCTCGGTGGCCATCTCGGCGATGCGGAAGCGGATCGCCTGGTGGCGGGCGATCGGCACCCCGAATTGCACCCGCTCGCGGGCATACGCCACGGCCAGCTCGAGCGCCCGCTGATGGATCCCGACCGACTGCGCCGCGATGCCGATCCGCGAGTGGTCGAGCGTCGCCAGCGCGATCTTGAACCCCTGGCCGGGACTGCCGAGGACGTGCTCGGCGGGTACCCGGCAATCGTTGAAGTGGATGGGCGCGGTGCGCGAGGCCCGCAGCCCCAGCTTCTCCTCCGGCTCGCCGACCGCGAAGCCCGGCGCATCGGCAGGCACCACGAAAGCGGTCATGCCGCGCTTGCCCGCCGCCGGGTCGGTGCGCGCGATCACCACGTGCCAGCGAGCGAAGCCGGCGTTGCTGATCCAGGCCTTCTCGCCCGAGAGCACCCAGGAGTCGCCGTCCCGCCGCGCCGCGGTGCGCAGGCTGCCGGCGTCGCTGCCGGCGCCGGGCTCGGTCAGGCCGAAGGCGCCGAGGGCGCCGCCCGCCAGCTCCGGCAGGACCCTGCGCTTCAGCGCCTCGCCGCCGAAGCGAGCGATCGGCCAGCAGCACACCGAGTTGCTGACGCTCATCGTCACCGCGGTCGCCGCGCACACGCGCGCCAGCTCCTCGACCACGATGGCGTAGGTGAGCACGTCCGCGCCGGCGCCGCCGTACTCCTCTCCGACCAGCATGCCGAGCAGGCCCATCTCCCCCATCTCGCCGACGATCTCGGCCGGGAAGCGATGGGCGCGGTCGCGCTCCTGCACGCCGGGCCGGATGCGCTCCTCGGCAAAGCGCCGCACCTGCTCGCGCAGCAGCTCCTGGTCCTCGCTGAGCCCGAAGCTGGGGCCGCCGGCGCCGGTGGCGGCAGGTGCGGCGGGGGCGGTGGGGGCGATGGCGGGCGGCATCCGGGCTCGGCCTCCTCTGTCAGAGACGGGTCAGGCCTTGTCGAGCACCCAGTCGGCGATCACCATCTTCTGGATCTCGCTGGTGCCCTCGTAGATCTCGGTGATGCGGGCGTCGCGGAAGTACCGCTCGACGTTGTACTCGCGCGAGTAGCCGTAGCCGCCATGGATCTGCAGCGCCTTGTTGGTGACGCGCTGCGCCATCTCGGACGCGAAGAGCTTGGCCTGCGCGGCTTCGAGCGTGTAGCGCTTCCCCTGGTCCTTGGTCCAGGCCGCCTTCCAGGTCAGCAGGCGCGCGGCGTCGATCTCGGTCGACATGTCGGCGAGATAGAACTGGATGGCCTGGAAGTCGGCGAGGTGCTGGCCGAACTGCTCGCGCTGCTGGGCGTAGGCGAGGGCGTCCTCGAGCGCCGCCTGGGCGATGCCCACGGCCTGGGAGGCGATGCCGATGCGGCCGCCGTCGAGGGTGGCCATGGCGATCTTGAAGCCTTCCCCCTCCTCTCCGAGGCGCTGCCTGGCCGGCACCTGGACGTCGTCGAACCGCAGCTCGGTGGTGCCCGAGGCGTTCACCCCGAGCTTCGTCTCGTGCACGCCGCAATGGAACCCGGGCGAGTCGGTCGGCACCAGGAAGGCGGTGATGCCGCGGTGCTTCTTCTCCGGGTCCACTGTGGCGAAGACCAGGGCGACGTCGGCATGGGTGCCGTTGGTGATGAACACCTTGCTGCCGTCGAGCGTGTAGCCGTCGCCCTCGCGCCGCGCCAGGGTGCGCAGGCTCGCCGCGTCGCTGCCGGCGCCCGGCTCGGTCAGCCCGAAGCAGCCGAGCTTGCGGCCCGAGGCGAGTGGCGTGAGGAACTCGCGTTTCTGCTCGTCGGTCCCGAACTTCAAGATCGGATCGCAGACCAGCGAGTTGTTGACCGACAGGATGACGCCGGAGTTGGCGCAGGCGCGGCTGATCTCCTCGATGACGAGGCTGTAGGACAGGGTGTCCATGCCGCCGCCGCCGTACTCCTCGGGCACCGCCACCCCCGCCAGCCCGAGCTCGCCCGCCTGGTCGAAGAAGCGGCGAGGGAACTCCCCGGTCTTGTCGATCTCCTTGGCCCGCGGGCGCACCACCTCGTCGGCGAAGCGCCGCACGTTCTCGCGGAGCAGCAACTGCTCTTCGTTGAGCTGGATCTCCATGCGTGCCCTCTGAGCGTCAGACCGGGGGTTCGTGGGCCTGGGTCGTGCGTGCCAGGCTCAACAATGCGCCGAGCCGCAGGTCGTCTGCGTGGGAGGCCAGAGATAGCCACCCTTGACCTTGTGGAGCCACCCGGGCTCGTCGAGGTTGCGCAGGGTCTCGCGGTAGACGACGAGCTTGAGATTCTTCGACGACTGGTTCTTGGTCATGCCTTTCTCCTTCTTCAGGGATCGGGGCCGCTTCGTTTTCGGGAGGACATCCCTCCCGTCCTGCTACAGACTACTGGCGCGCTGGCACGCTGGCAAGCGGCAGTGCTGGTGGGTAGTGGGGCACTACGCCGAGCGGCCGCGCTGGCGGGGGGCGCTGCTTTGGTGCACAATGGCGCCGCCATGACAGCGAACGAGCCCCTGGGGTACACCGAGGACGAGATCCGCAGCTTCCTGCCGAGCGGCTGGCGCCTGGGCGCCGCCGACCCGGCGAACGCCGAGCTGGTGCCGCACACCTTCGGCCACTGGGACGCCGGCAAGAACGTGTGGCGGATGCGGATCGTCGACAACGTCGACTTCGCCTGGCCCCTGGTGGTCAGGGCCGCCGACGCCGGGCTGGGCACGAACGGCCGGCTCGAGGCGCTGCGCCGCGCGATGGACAAGCTCTACCGCGAGCGGCTCGGGTAGCCCGCCCGTCCAGATCTCGTCGCCTGCGCCTGCCTACCGGCCGGCAGTGGGTCAGGCTCACGCTGAA
>Ga0307477_10001809_pt1 | contig 17330 bp, 14 predicted proteins | sample atmos_gasesECM2C_FD_203316 | JGI IMG/M metagenome (GOLD analysis project Ga0307477, IMG submission 203316) | Hardwood forest soil microbial communities from Morgan-Monroe State Forest, Indiana, United States - atmos_gasesECM2C_515 | ecosystem: Environmental > Terrestrial > Soil > Temperate...
CGGGAAGCGTTGTCGCAATGCTTCGGCGAGGCTGTCGCGGTCGTCGCCGAGGGCCGTCATGCAGATGCCGCGCTCGGTCGCCGCGACAAGCGCCCAGCCGAGCGGTGTCGCAACGGTGACGAAGCGGATCGTCTCGCCGCTGCCGCCGCGGCGCCGCCTCCCGGGGGTCATGCCGAACCCGGTCGGTGCGGCCTCATAGGCGCGCGAGCTCGATCCGAACCCCGAGGCGTAAATCGAGGCGGCGATCGGCTGGCCGGAATCGAGCCTCTCGCCGAGACGGCCGAGCCGGTGGCTGCGCGCGTAATCGCGCGGGGTGACACCGGTGATCTGCTTGAACACCCGGTGGAAGTGAAAGCGGCTGATCGCCGCCGCGTCGGCCAGCTCGGCCAAACTCGGCATCGTTTCGCCGGTCCGCAGCAACGCACACGCCTTTTCGATCGCGGCCAGATGCCGCGAAGCGGCCGAGCCGTCCGCCGGACGGCAGCGCTTGCACGCCCGGAACCCGGCGGCTTCGGCCGCGGCCCGGGTCTCGAAGAACACCGTGTTGACGCGCAACGGCAGCCGCGAGGCGCAGCCCGGCCGGCAATAGACACCGGTCGTCCGCACACCATAGAAGAACCTGCCGTCCGCGCCTGCGTCGCGCTTCTCGACCGCCGCCCAACACTGCTCTGCGTCCAACATCGCGACCTCCTCCGCATATGTGGTGAGGCTAAGATGGAGGAGGCGGGATCTCCGCTCTATCCGATGATTGCTTTCTAATTCTGGGAGGCAGCGTAGCGCTTCGGTAGCATCGCGTGGATGCCTTTGTTGCCGTCGACGAGCTGGGTTACCCGCATGTCGACGGTGAGACTGCTGAACATGTAGGCGTCTTCGGGCGCCAGACCGAGACGCTCGCCGATCAAGGTGATCATCTCACGCAGCGCGGTCTTGGCCGCGTCGTCGAGATCCTCGTTGAAGCCCATCGTGATGTGGTGCGACGGGGTCTCGGCGCGGGGCAGGGCGAATTTCAAGTCCTTGCGGAGGACCAGGCGAAAGGTACCGGTGAGTGCGGTTTCGAGTGCGGTCACGCAAACCTCGCCGTCGCCCTGGACGCCGTGGCCGTCGCCGGCCGAGAACAAGGCTCCCGGTGCCCAGACCGGCAGATAGAGCGTGGTGCCGGCGACCAGCTCCTTCAGATCCATGTTGCCGCCGAATTCGCGCGGCACGATCGAGGTCACGGCACCATAGACCGGAGGCGGTGCCACACCCATGACGCCGAAAAATGGTGCGAGCTCGATTTCCGCCCCCCACGGCACGGTGGCGATACCGCGCTGGCGGTCGATCGCGGTATGCCAGATCCGGCGGATCGGAAAATCCTCGGGCAAGGTGCCGGAAAGCGGCCGGATTCGGGTGTATCCCCAGTTCTGCCGCGGGTCGATCGCCAGGATCTGGATCTCGAGCACGTCGCCAGGCGCCGCTCCCTCGACCGCGATCGGCCCGGTCAGGATGTGCGCGCCAAGGCGCGGCTCGAGCCCGCGGTGGATCGCGAGGTGATCGGGGAGAATGTCGAAGGAGCTCCCTTGCGGCAGCACGTCGGCGCCCCCCGAGACGCAGTCGACGGTCACCGTGTCTCCCGAGGCGACCGACAAGACCGGCTTCAGCCCGGCATCGAAGAACCCCCAGTGACAAGTCTCAGGGCCGGCGCGCAATACATGGTGCTGCGACATCGACAAACTCCCGCGTTACAAGCGGATCGATCCTAACGCGAGGAGCCCGCCAACTCCTAGAGATCGGTTTCCGCCGTCTGGCCGGGGGCGAGAGGAACTCGGCTCCAGCCCGACCAAGCACCGGGAACCGGATTGTTCGGGTTGCGATCGTGCCGCCAGCAGATGCTCTCGGCGTTCGGCGCCTCGATTTTCTGGGTGTGGCCCTTGGTCATGACGAATTGTTTGGTCGCGACATAGTCCTTGCCGCGATTGTCGCAATCGGCGCTGTTCGTGATGACGGCCTCGACATTGACGCGCTCCCAGGTCGGATTGTCGAGGATCAACGTCGCCGTTTGGCTCGAACCCGAAGAGCACGCCGACAACACCAGCACCGCGGTAAGCCACGCCGGATATCTCTTCACCGTTCCTTCCCTGTCGCAGTCGCAAGACGTTTAGAAAGCCCACCCTCGCCGTGCAAGCAGAATTCCGGGCGGCCGGGGGTTGCGCTTGACAGAAGCGCGGGCCGTGAAACAATCCCCGTAACCATGTCAGCGGTGAGTTGGCCCGGAATCAGGGCTGCGCCGCGCCGATAGTGAGGGAGGAAGTCGATGGCCCTGTTGTTGAGCAAACCCGAGCTGGCGCGGACCGAGCCCGCAGACCGCGCCGCGTTCGCGTCGCCGGTGCCGACCCAGATCGTCTCGAACGGCGAGTTCAACCCGTTGCCGCAGACGGCGCAGCAGCGCCGCGTCGAGGAGCGCATCAAAGAGATCGCCGATACGATCGCGCCGAAGCTCGGCCTCGACCGGCGGCAGTTTCTGCGCACCGGCTGCGGGATGGCGGCCGCCTTCCTGGCTATGAACGATGTCTTCGGTCCGCTGTTCGCGGTCGACCGGGCCGAGGCGGCGGAGCCGGGTGCCGCGGCGGAGCGGGCGAACGGCCTATCCGGCCAGTTCATCTTCGATGACCAGGTGCATTTCGTGCGCGACGATTTCCAGGGAGAGAAATTGCTCGACCTCGCCAAATACGCGTCGGTGCATTGGAACCCCGACATGCTGAAGGATGCCGGGATGAGCTTGGCGCGCTACAAGTTCGACAATTTCGTCAAGGAGGTTTACGTCGACAGCGACACCAAGATCGCGTTGTTGAGCGGCGCGCCGTTCGACGACCCCAACTGGTGGTTCCTCAGCAACAACCAAATGGCGCAAGCCCGCAAGACAGTCAACAGCCTAGCCGGATCGCGGCGGCTGCTCGCGCATTCGCTGATCACGCCCAAGCAGCCGGGCTGGATGGAGGAGGCCGATCGCTGCATCGCCGAGGTCAAGCCCGAGAGCTGGAAGGGCTATACGATCGGCGACCCGCTCAATCCCCAATCGACCAAATATCCGTGGCGCCTGGACGACGAAAAACTGATGTACCCGTTTTACGAGAAGGCAGTAAAGGCGGGCATTAACACGATCTGCATTCACAAGGGGCTGCTGCCAAGGGATTACGAGAAATCCGCCGCCAATGCGTGGCACTATGCAACGGTCGAGGATCTTCCCAAAGCGGCAAAGGACTGGCCGCGGATGAATTTTGTGATGTACCACGCCGCATTGCGGCAGTTCCTCGAATCGCCGGATGACGATCTGGCCGAGTTCGAGAAGACCGGATACATCCGCTGGGCTTCTGACCTTGCGGATATTCCGCAGAAATACGGTGTCAACAATGTGTACGCCGAGGTCGGCACGGCCTTCGCCAACTCGGCGGTTGCCAATCCCCGATTTGCCGCGGCGCTAATGGGTACATTGGTCAAAGGTATGGGGTTCGACCATGTCGTTTGGGGAACCGACTCGGTTTGGTACGGCTCGCCGCAATGGCAGATCGAGGCATTCCGCCGGCTCGAAATTCCGGCCGACATGGCCCAGAAGCATGGGTTTGCCCCGCTCGGGGCCGCCGATGGCGCGGTCAAGAGCGCAATCTTCGGCTACAACTCCGCGCGGCTCTACAAGCTCGACCTGCGCGCCGAGCTGCCTCCGATCAGCAAGGATAAACTGGCTGCGGCGCGGGCGGCCTCATTGCACGCTGCGACCCGCAGCAATCTCGCCTACGGCTACATTGCGCGCCGTGCGTGATCCGATTGACGGTCCGCGAAGTAGCTAGCAGTGTCGTCACCTCTGTTGGGCAAGGAACTCTCGCGAGAACGCCGCCGTACTGTCAAGGATCCGCGATCCATATTCGACCGAGGCTTCGAGCTCGCTGCCTTCGTGCCACTCGTTCCATGAAGTGATCAAGACCCAATCCGGCGCTGCAACAATCGCCTCTTGCCAGAGCACACGGTAGGTCTCCCCACCCCACCGATCCGTGACCGGACGCGGCGGCAGGCGCCAAAGGCTTCGGTCGTCATAACCGGGGATAATGGTCACGGTGGCTATTTTTCCGGAGCCTGCCGCCGCAACCATTGTGGGATAGGTGGCATGGGCCCAGGCGCGAATCTCCGACGGTGATTTATGCTGCGTCTGGCCGGTGATGTTGTAGGTGCTTGCCCCGTCGAATGTCGAAACAAACTCATGGTCCAGTGAATCGGCGATAAGCGTGACGCCGCTCGGGTTGTCACGCCCCACCTGGGCAATGACCTCCCGCCAATCGGCTGGCGAAAGTTCGCGCAAGGCGCGGCCGTAAACGAATAGGACCGGCTTTCCCCCGGCGCGCAGCCATGCCTTGTCGCTGCCATACTGGGTTAGCAGATAGTTGATGTCGCCAACCGCGGCCTTGATGCGGCTCGCGGCATTGTCGCCGGCAATTTTTTCGTAATAGGCGGAGACCGAGAGCTGGTGTTTCCCCGCGGCGGCAAGCAGCAGCGGCATTCCGCGATCCTCGAAGCTGTCGCGCCCCCACCAGCTCGCAATAAAGCCAGTAATGCCGGCGCCGCGCGCTGCCTCGGCTTGCCGATCGATGACTGCCGGGTCGTGACTGTCATACGTGCCGTATGCCGGAAAGTCGGTCGCGTTATCGACCCGCTTGTTGACCGGATCGACATTTTTCCAATGGCGCCATTCCCCGCTTACCTGCGGGTTGCCGTACCACCCATAATAGAACGCCAGAATCTCCGGTGCGACGCCTGCAGCGCAAACGATGCGCGGAAGCGCGATGCAAGACGTGGCAGCAACGAAAAGGCTTGCCAACACGCAGCGGCAAATGGTCCGATCTCTCAGGGAAAATCGCGTGCGCGGGAAACCCGGGCGGAGCCTACAAATGAGCGAAATCGATAACATCAGAGGCCCCTCGCTACTAGTATGACTTATCAGATCGTGCCGATTGCGGAAGAACATATCTCCGGTTTTCGCGGATGTATTGACGTTGTCGCGCGGGAAAGGAAGTACCTCGCGTTTTTGGAGGCCCCGCCGCTAGAGGATGTGACGAGGTTTGTCCGCAACAACATCGAGCAGCGATATCCTCAATTCGTGGTGCTGAGCGCCAACACGGTGGTCGGCTGGTGCGATGTGATTCCCAACCGCTCCAGAGTCATCTATTCGCATTGCGGAACTTTGGGGGTCGGTCTGTTGCCGCTGTTTCGTCACATGGGCATCGGTCGGAAGCTAATGCGACGGACGATCGACGCGGCGTTCGCCTTTGGTCTTACCCGCATCGAGCTGACCGTCAGGGAAGAGAACGTCAATGCAATGGCGCTTTACAAAAGCCTCGGCTTTGCGATCGAGGGGTTTCACCGCAACGCTGTCTGCATCGAGGGACAATACGAAAATATATATTCGATGGCCCTTCTGAGGGCTTAGCCTCCGCCCGTCTGCCCTATCGCTCAAAATGCCGTAGCAGCCACTGCAGCGTCTCCTCCGGTACCTCTTCGGGGACGTAATGGCCGCACGGCAGCGCACCGCCCCAGGCATCGGTCGCGTAACCACGTTGCCAAACTGTGAGCACGTCGCCGTGGACATCCTCGGTGTGGCTCTTCGCGCCCCAAATCACCAGGAGCGGAACGGTGATCTTACGCCCGGCCTCGAAGTCGGCCTTGTCCATTTCAAAGTCGCAGGTTGGGCAGGCACGATAGTCGGCGCACGAGCCTTTGATCGTCTTCCAGTTGAAGCAGCGGACATATTCGGCAAATGCCTCGGGATCGAAGAAACCGAGACCGATGCCGGGCTTCGACAATTTCTTTTCCATGTACCATTGCGCCGGAACCGCGGCCATCATCCGCTCGGGGAAGTCATAGGGCTGGGCCATCAGGGCCCAGTGCCACGAGCGCAGCGCCCATTCCTTCGAGGTGTGGGTCCAAATGTGGTGGTTGGGCAGGATGTCGATCAGCGCGGCACGCTTCACCCGGTCGGGACAGTCGAGGCACATGCGGGCAGTGGTGCGGGCGCCGCGGTCATGTCCGGCGACGAAGAATTCGCGGTAGCCGAGCTTCTCCATAACCTCGACCTGATCCTGCGCCATCGCGCGGAACGAATAGTTGACATTGTTTTCGCCGCCATCATCCGGTCCCACACTGTCGCCATAGCCGCGCAAATCGGCAGCGACGACATGGAAATGCTGGGCCAAGCGCGGGGCGATCTTGTGCCAGGAGACATGGGTCAGCGGGTTACCGTGCAACAGCAAGAGCGGCGGGCCGTCGCCGCCGTGCCGCAGATGGATTCGCGCGCCGGTCGTCGCGATCTCGGTCCTCGTGAACCCCTCGAACATCGGTTACCTCCTTCGATCGGGTCTCAGCGGCAGCCTAACCCAACTCACCCTTTCTTCGCGACCGTGACGCAAGGTACACTCGGGCGGCACCGAGGGGAGTGGTCGCGTTGGGGGACCGCCGGTTCGTCGTCGAGCTGATCAAGCCGTCGCATTACGACGACGACGGCTACGTGATCCAATGGTGGAAATCCTGGATCCCGTCGAACTCGCTCGCCTGCCTTTACGGCATCGCGACCGATCTCGCCGAGCGCAAGGCACTCGGCGCCGAGGTTGCGATCGAGATCAATGCCTATGACGAGTGCCACACGGTGATCCCGATCCGCCGGATCATCCGGCGGATCAAGCGTGCGGATGCCGGGCTCGTCTGCCTCGTCGGCGTGCAGTCGAACCAGTTCCCGCGGGCGGTCGATCTGGCCGCCCGGTTTCGTGAAGCCGGCATCCAAGTCGCGGTCGGCGGGTTCCACGTCTCGGGGTGTCTGGCGATGTTGCCCGAGCTGCCGCCCGATCTCGAAGCCGCACGGCGGCTTGGGGTGACCCTGTTCGCCGGTGAGGCGGAGGGCAGGCTCGCCGGGCTCTTCGCCGATGCGTGCGCCGGCCGGCTGCAGCCGATCTACAACTACATGAACGATTTGCCCGGGCTGCAGCAGCAGGTCACGCCGTTCCTGCCGCTCGACATCGTGCGGCGCTACGGCGAGACGATCGGCGCCTTCGATGCCGGGCGCGGCTGCCCGTTCCAGTGCAGCTTTTGCACGATCATCAATGTGCAGGGACGCAAGTCGCGTTGGCGCGACGCCGACGATGTCGAGCGGCTGGTGCGCGCCAATCTCGCCCAGGGGGTGTTCCGGTTTTTCATCACCGACGACAATTTCGCGCGCAACCGCAATTGGGAGGCGATCTTCGACCGGCTGATCGAGATGCGCGAGCAGGAGGGCCTCGGGCTGCAGTTCATCATCCAGGTCGACACCTTGTGCCACCGCATCCCGAACTTTGTCGAGAAGGCGGCGCGCGCCGGCTGCAAACGGGTCTTTATCGGGCTCGAAAACATCAACCCCGACAATCTGCTGCAGGCCAAGAAGAAGCAGAACCGGGTGCACGAATACCGCCGGATGTTCCTCGCCTGGCGCGCCCAGCGGATCATCACCTATGCCGGCTACATCCTGGGCTTCCCGGGCGACACGCCGGAGCAGATCGCCCGCGACATCGGCACCGTGCAAGAGGAACTGCCGGTCGATCTGCTCGAATTCTTTATTCTGACGCCGCTGCCGGGCTCGGCCGACCACCAGGCGCTCTACAAGAACGGGGTGTGGATGGACCCCGACATGAACAAATACGACCTCGAGCACGTCACCACCGGCCACAATCTGATGACCTCAGGCGACTGGCAGGAAGTTTATCGTCGGGCCTGGGATCTCTATTACTCGGCCGAGCACATCGAGAGGATCTTCCGCCGCGCCAAGGCGTCCGGCATCAAGCCGGTGCGTCTCTTAAACCATATCCTGCAATTCTATTTCACCTTCCTGCAGGAAAATGTGCATCCGCTGCAGGGCGGCTATTTCCGGCGCAAATTGCGGCGCCAGCGCCGCGCCGGTTTGCCGCGCGAAAACCCGCTCGTCTTCTATGTCAGGCGGGTCCGCGAAGTCCTCCAAACCCACGTCAAGCTCGCTGCCTTTTATCTCTATCTGCACCGCATCCGCCGCCGCGTCGAGCGCGACCCGCATCCATACACCGACGCGGCACTGGCGCCCCTCGACGGCGACCCTTCGGCCGCGCACCGCAAAGAGAAGGTGCTGACCCGCGCCGCGGCTTGACAGGTCACGACGGTATCGCGCGTTCCTTGTCTGCATCTTCCTGGGAATTTATAGCGTGCTCTCGACCTATGGGGGGAAGCGCGCCAGGTAGCCGGCAAGCTCGATAGCAGCATGCAGCCGCGGGATGCATGGGTCGCAACGACTTTCATCAGGACGAAGAATCACGGAGCCGATCGCGTACGGAACCAGTCGTGGCGGAGATTCGATTCGATCCGTCTGCCAGCGTCACACGCCTCATAAGCGAGCGAGATTGGTCACAAGGTTATATGCGAACCATCCGTCATGAGTGATAAAAAATTGAGGTTTCGCTGTTGCAGCTTCTCGTGTGATCCCGAAACCGTCACTGAACGGGTGGAACGACACTACTTTTGTGAACGGAACGCGGAAATCTTTGTGAGAACCGGTAAAGTATATATGCTTATTGGTGACGACAACCCACCCCGTGTCTACATGAACCCGCTCGGTTCGATCAATCGCGCGGCCTTTAAATCCTCCAACATGGTAATATACCCCCTTCATTACTCGGACGCTGACACCGCTCGATCCGCCGACATACTGCCTCCGTGTTTTGTCTTCGAGGTATTCCGAAGCGTTGAAAGCCCATACGATCTGCTCCCCCTTTTGCAGGTTGAGCGACAGGGACAGGTTCCCCTCCAACGACATTCGCCTCGGGATCACCCCGTTCAAAACATCTCGAATCGTGGCTGATTTTACGACCCGAACCCACGCACCTGTCGCTTCCAGACCTGATCGCGAGAGGGAGAGCGCTTCCTTTAGACCGATCAACCGCTGTTCTGCTTCGTCGCTAAGGATCCCTCCATGGAGAGAGTGGTCCACAGCCTCAGACCATGCCTTAACAGACAAGGTGTATTGTTCATTCTCCAAGATAAACGACCGCTTAGCGATCTCGGTGATCCGGCTAGCTACGTCTTCGACCAAAGTCGACGAAGTGGGGATATTCAAAATAAGATCCTCGATCTCGTGTTTGCCGTTCTCGTGTTTCCGGACACATTCGGAGTGTTTGCTATGAAAGAAGCCAGCGGGTTTACCGCAGAATATGCATACGCTCATTGCCCGCTCCGAACTTAAGAAATCTCCCAGCTCGCTGCTACGCGAACAGGGTGCTCTATCGAGCCTCTTTGGCTACGCGCGGACCTGCTGTCCGTCCTCCGAGTTCCTCTCGGGGTGTTCGGCTTTTCTGGAAAGCGTCGCCGAAAGCGGCGGCAAGGATTCCAGTCGGCATGGCGATTAGCCCAATACCGGCTATTGATGTTAAACTACCGCAGATTTTGCCCAGCACACTGTGGGGATAGATATCCCCGTAACCCACAGTTGTGAGGGTACAAACACTCCACCAGAGCGCTCGCGGTATGCTGCCGAAGGCCTCAGGATCATTATCGGCTTCAAGCAAGTACATGCCGGCGGCCGAGAATATTAGGATTATGCTCGCGAGCAAGGCTCAGAAGCAACTCTTCGCGCCGCTCTACAACCGCGCCCGTTAGATGGCGCATCGCCAGAGAAAACCTCCCCAGTCTGGCGAGACGAAGTATTCGTATCAACCGGAAAATGCGCAGTAACATAGGACTCGAGATCCCCGGCGCAACGAGAGAGGGCAAAAACGAAGCTAGATCGATAATCGCCGCCGGGGTGAACGCATAGCGAATCCTTCCGCCAATTCCGCCAAATCTAGGATTTTCGCCTTCTACCCAAAGCCGAGCGCCGTACTCGATTAGAAATAAGACCGCGAGCGTGCGTTCAATATAGGCGAATGTCTGTGGTGCAATGCCCTCGATGGTCGGCTCCGTCTCGAGAAGGGCAAGAAGCGATGAGAGCACGACTACCCAGACGACGAGCATATTTGTCGGCGATAGTCCGTCCCCGTCATAGGCTTCGGGAGCGAGCTGACGCCACAGGGTGTTTCGTAGACGCATTCTTCTTCCTCGTCGATCGGTCATGCTCGCGAAGTTGTATTTAAAAAGGGTATCTGTTACGATATATTTTGCAATCTAAAAGGTACGGTATCTCATCTGTAACAACTACAGAGATTTATTGCTGTCCGCGTACACCGTCGCGGATCGCAGCAACCAAGATCGGATGAAGCATCCGACGCTGCCTCTCGTAGTGCCGGATGTTCCTCGCCTGGCGCGCTCAGCGGATCATGACCTATGCCGGCTACATCCTGGGCTTCCCGGGCCACACGCCGGAGCGCATTCCCCGCGACATCCGCATCGTGCAGCGGGAACTGCCGGTCGATCTGCTCGAATTTTTTATTCTGACGCCATTGCCGGGCTCGGCCGACCACCAGGCGCTCTACAAGAACGGGGTGTGGATGGACCCCGACATGAACAAATACGACCTCGAGCACGTCACCGCCGCGCCGCTGACGCAGTATGCTGCGGGCTCCACTTACAGGATAGACTCGCCGAACGGGATACCGGGCTCGATCGCGATCACCAGATACAACTCCGCATCGGCATAAATACCGGCGATGTGATCGTCGATGATCGCGACGTATGCGGCAACAGCGTCAATATCGCGGCTCGTCTAGACGGCCTCGCGGAACCCGGCAAGATATACGTCACGCGGGGTGTCCACGATCAACTGCAAGGCCATCCCGACCTATCATTCGAGGACAGAGGAGACCGAAGGGTAAGGAATTTCGAACGTCCGATCCGCGTCTATCGCGTCACGCGCGTTCCAGACCTACACCGGGAAGCTTTGTCGCAGGGCTTGGTTGCCCGCGCTCGACGTGTTTTCCGCACCCAGTTTGGTCCGCACCGGCGGTCAGCCGCTCTGATGGCCGGCACGTTAGCGGTAGCAGCCATCGTTACGGTAGCGACGCTGCCGATCCGGCGCGACTACACGCTCATGTCGCCTCGCGCATCGATCATGGTGCTGCCGTTCCGCAATGCGAGCAATGACCCGGAGCAAGATTATTTCGTCGACGCGGTGACCGCCGATCTGACTACCGATCTGTCTCGTCTGTCCGACACATCGGTGACTTCGCCCCCCACGGCTTTCACCTACAAGGGCAAAGCCGTCGACCCAAGGGAGATCGGCCAGGAATTCAGGGTTCGCTACCTGTTGCAGGGCAGCATCCGAAAAACCGAAACGAAGGTGCAGACCAACGCACAACTCGTCGATGCGCGTTCGGCCGCGCAACTTTGGGCCGATCGTTTCTACTACGACTTTACCGACCTTTCCGAGCTGCATGACGCTGTCGACGTCGCAGGCTAGACGCGAATGTTCGAGATTAACTTAACGTTACACGGGATTCGGAGCGCCGCCGATGGATTTCGCGCAGGGCGAACCGACTGCCCTTTGGCCGCTCCTTATTCAGCCGAACCGGCTGGCTGCGAACGGGACGATGTCGATTGACGGAGGCCGGCCGGCGACGAGGTCGGCGATGATTTTGCCGGTCATCGGCGCCGCCGTCATTCCGACATGGCCGTGCCCGAAGGCGTAGAAGACGTCCGGCGAGGCGCGCGACGGACCGAGCACCGGCAGCGAGTCGGGCAAGCTCGGCCGATGGCCCATCCACACCGAGATCCGCTCCTCCGGCTGGGATGCGGCGAGGCCGGGCAGCATTTTGCGGCCCTGGGCAAAGAGGATCCGGGCGCGCCGCCAATCTGGGGGTGCGGTGAGACCGGCGAGCTCGACGGTGCCGGCAAAGCGCAGCCCCGTGTCCATCGGCGTCGCGACGAACCTGCCGTCGGCATCGGCCGTCGGAATTCGCGGCATTATCTCGGGATCGCGGATCATCAAGTGATAACCGCGCTCGGTCTCGAGCGGCACGCGATCGCCAAGTGCCGCGGCGAGCGGCTTCGAATGAGCACCGGTGCAGACGATTGCGGCATCGGCCGGCAGATCGCCGGTGTCGGTTTGGATCGCGAGGAGCCGGCGACCGTCGAGGCGGAACGCGTGCGCCCGCGCCTGCACGATTTCGCCGCCCGAGCGTACGAAGTGCTCGACCAACCGTTGGACGAGCTCCAGCGGGTTCGAGGTGTGCCCATTCTCGCGCACCAGAACGCCGCGGACATAGTCACGCGATAGGGCCGGTTCGAGCTGGCGCAGCTCGTCGGCGTCGAATTCGTCGATCTCGACGCCATTCTCGCGGCGCAACTCCCAGGCGAGGCGGTCTTTTCCCAAACTTCCCTCGGAACGATAGACATAAAGGTGGCCGAGCCGATGGACGAGATCCTCGGCTCCGGCGGCGCTGACCAGCAGTCTCAACGCCTCGAGGGTCGGGCCGACCAGCGGGCGCAATGCGCGCGCCTGCGCGCGCACCTTCTCCGGCGTACCTGCGCGTATGAAACGAATGAGCCAGGGAGCGATCGCCGGGAGGTAGCTCCAGCGCAGCGACAACGGACCGAGCGGGTCGAAGAGCCAGCGCGGCACGTTTCTGATCACGCCGGGCATCGATACCGGCGTTACCGAAGAGCCGTTGAAGCAACCGGCATTGCCGAACGAGGCGCCGTGACCGGGCTCTCCGGCCTCGACCAGAAAGACGCTGTGGCCGTCGCGCTGCAGCCAGCTCGCCGCACACACCCCGACCATCCCGGCGCCGATCACCCCTACGCGCTTTGCTCTGGTCGCCGCCATCGTCTCGCATCCCCATTCTTACCGGTCCGCCCTTATCGGCGCGGCCGCGCCAGGAGAACTTTCCCGTGTTTGGTGGACTGGCTGGGCGCACCCACGGGACGCTGGCCTAACCTCCGGCTAAAATCGACAAGAGCAAGGGATCTTATTTTAGGATGGGCATCGCCGTGCTGGCGAGGCTGTGGGACAGTGTTCTCCTCTGGCGTCGGGCGACGGGTGTGTTCGCCACGCTGTCGCTGGCCCTTCTCGTGGCCGCGATTATTGCTCGCGAGCCGCCGGATTTTTCGGCGATGCCGGTCATCGCTATCGTGCGCGACAGCGAGCAGCACCCCGTCTGGGCGATCCGCCTGGCGCGTGCCGCCCACCAGATTGCTGCCGACAGCCTGTGCCCCCAACCGGTCCCGGCGGACCATGTCTACCAGCTCTGGCTCTTGGCATCCGATGCCCCAGCGCCACGTCCCATCGGCTTATTGCCGCAATCGGAGCGCAAGCTGATCGCGGTGACGCCGGAGAATGCGCGCCGGCTGGCGGGCGAGGGCGAGCTCGAGGTCACGCTCGAACCCGTGGGCGGCTCGCCCAACTCGGCGCCGCGCGGGCCCATACTGTTCCGGGCTAGCCTGGAGGGCTCCGGGTGAGCTGGCGACCGGCATGCTCAAACAACTCGGAATGGAGTTGCTCAGAATGATGCGGGGCACCTTGCCGCAGAGGGCAGGGCGCCACACCTAAATATCCGCGATACGCCAGGCGCCAACAACGCCGGGGCCGGAAGCGAAACGGCACGTTGAAAAATGGACGACTCCGTCGTCCCTTGGTGGTCCAACGATATTTTCAACCTGAAGGCGAGTTTTGCTGCAGAGTTGCTGCAGATGCAGCCACGGCCGAATATCGACACAACTGTCGAGTGCGGCTGGTGGCGGCCCGAAGCGCCGGATAGGTAGGACTGTCGGGCCACATCTGCCACCGCGCCTGCGCTCGGTCTCTATTGACCGGTGCGAGCTTCTGGGAGGGACAAATGATGACGCCGCGCGGTTCGATCGACGAGATCTGCGTCAACACCATTCGCACCCTGTGCATCGATGCCGTTCAGCAGGCGAAATCGGGCCATCCGGGCACCCCGATGGCAATGGCACCGGTCGTCTACACGCTATGGCAGGACTTCCTCCGCTTCGATCCGGAGGATCCGATCTGGCCGAACCGAGATCGCTTCGTGCTGTCCGCCGGCCACGCTTCAACCCTGCTCTATTCGATGCTGCACCTGACCGGGGTCAAATCGGTCGACGAAAATTACGAGCGGCTCGGCACCCCTACGGTGTCGCTCGACGATCTGAAGCGGTTTCGACAGCTCGACAGCAAGTGCCCGGGTCATCCGGAATACCACTTGACCTCTGGTGTCGAGACGACGACCGGGCCGCTCGGCCAGGGGGTCGCGACCAGCGTTGGCATGGCGATCGCCGCGGACTGGCTCGCGCGGTATTTCAACAAGCCGGGTTTCACGTTGTTCGATTACGACGTGTTCGCTCTGTGCGGCGACGGCTGCATGATGGAGGGGGTCAGCAGCGAAGCTGCCTCGCTCGCCGGCCATTTGCAGCTCGGCAACCTCTGCTGGATCTACGACAGCAACCACATCACGATCGAGGGCAATACCGCTCTTGCCTTCAGCGAGGACGTCGCCGGGCGATTTCTCGCCTATCGCTGGCATGTGCAGCGCGTCAGCGACGCCAATGATCGCGAGCGGATCGCCGACGCGATCGCGATCGCAAAGCGCATCGACGATCGGCCGAGCCTGATCATTGTCGAGAGCCACATCGGCTATGGTGCGCCCCACAAGCAGGACACCTCGGGTGCGCACGGCGAACCGTTAGGCGACGAGGAGGTTCGGCTCGCCAAACGCTCATACGGCTGGCCCGAGGACGCGAAATTTCTGGTTCCGGATGGCGTATACGAGCACTTCGCCGGAAAACTCGGCGACCGCGGAAAGAAGCTGCGGGCCGAATGGATGGCGCTGTTCGAGCGCTACCGGAGCGCCTACTCCGAACTCGCCGACGCGTGCGAGCGCATGCAGCGGCGCGACCTTCCCGAGGGCTGGGACAAGGACATTCCGGTGTTCCCAGCCGATCCCAACGGCATCGCCAGTCGCGACTCCTCGGCGCGGGTTTTGAACGCGATCGCACCGCGTTTGCCATGGCTTCTCGGCGGTGCTGCCGATCTCGCGCCGTCGACAAAAACGCGGCTCACTTTTGAAGGCGCCGGTGATTTCGAGGCCGATCACTATGGCGGTCGAAACTTTCACTTCGGCGTCCGCGAGCACGCCATGGGGTCGATCTGCAACGGTCTGTCGCTGTCGAAACTACGGCCGTTTGGCTCGGGGTTCCTGATCTTTTCCGATTATATGAAGCCGCCAATTCGGCTCGGCGCGATCATGGAACTACCGGTCGTTTATGCGTTCACCCATGATTCGATCGGGGTCGGCGAGGACGGTCCGACCCATCAGCCGGTCGAGCAGCTCGCCGCGTTGCGCAGTATTCCCGGGCTGATCGTATTGCGTCCGGCCGATGCCAACGAGGCGGCCGAGGCCTGGCGAGTGGCGCTCAGCCTCAAGCACGAGCCGGCCTGCCTGATCTTGAGCCGGCAGAACCTGCCGACCCTCGACCGGACCCGCTATGCGCCGGCGAGCGGTGTGCGGCGCGGTGCCTATGTGCTGGCGGACGCCGCGAACGGCAAACCCGAACTGATCCTGATCGGTACGGGAAGCGAGGTGGGACTCTGCGTCGAGGTCTATGAGAAACTGACCGCCGAGGGGGTCGCCGCACGGGTGGTCAGCATGCCGTCATGGGAATTGTTCGAGCAGCAGGACGATCGGTATCGCGCAGCGGTCTTGCCGCTCGACGTCACGCGCCGCATCGCCGTCGAACAGGCCTCCGGGCTCGGCTGGGAGCGCTATACCGGGCTGCGCGGCACGATCATCGCGATGAGGACCTTCGGCGCCTCGGCGCCGTTGAAGCAGCTGCTGGTCAAATTCGGATTTACCGGCGAAAACGTCTATGCAGCGGCCAAGCAGCAGCTGGCCCGCAAGGAGTAGGAGCCATGGCCAATCCTTTGAGAACGCTTCAGGAATACGGGCAATCGGTGTGGCTCGACTTTGTCAGTCGGGATTTGTTGAAGAGTGGCGGACTTGCCAAGTTGATCGCAGAAGACGGGCTGCGCGGCGTCACCTCGAACCCGTCGATCTTCGAAAAAGCGATCGGCCACGGCGACGATTACGACGCGCTGATTGCCGCGGCGGAAGCGTCCGGAGATCTCGATCCCGGAGCGCTGTTCGAGGATCTCGCAGTGCGCGACATCCAGGAGGGCGCCGACGCGCTGAATGCGGTTTACGAGCAGACCCAGCGACGCGACGGCTTCATTAGTCTCGAGGTCTCGCCCTATCTGGCTATGAATACGCACGAGACGATCGAGGAAGCGCGCCGGCTCTGGCACGAGGTCAACCGCCGCAACCTGATGGTCAAGGTGCCGGGCACCAAGCCGGGGCTCACGGCGATCCGCACGTTGATCGGCGAGGGGATCAATGTCAACGTGACGTTACTGTTTTCGCAGCAGGTCTATGCCGATGTCGCCGAGGCCTACATCGCGGGGCTCGAGGCGTTCGCCAAGAAGGGCGGCGACCCGCACAAGGTGTCGAGCGTGGCGAGCTTTTTTGTCAGCCGGATCGACACGCTCGTCGATGACGAGCTCGACAAGAAGATCGCGGCGGCCTCTGACCCGACTGAGAAGGCACGGCTGCAAGGCCTGAAGGGCAAGGTGGCGATCGCCAATGCCAAGCTCGCCTATCAGCTCTCCAAAAAGATCTATGCCGGGGAGCGCTGGCAGCGTCTCGCCCAACAAGGCGCTCAGACGCAGCGACTGTTGTGGGCGAGCACCGGAACCAAGAACAAGGCGTATAGCGACGTCCTCTATGTCGACGAGCTGATCGGGCCCGACACGGTCAACACGATGCCGCCGGCGACGATGGACGCCTATCGCGATCACGGCCGCCCTCGCGCCAGCCTCGAAGAGAACGTCGATGGTGCCAAGGCCGACATGGATGCGCTTCCTCGGGCCGGCATCTCGATCGACGCGGTGACCGCAAAGCTCGTCGATGACGGCGTGCGGCTGTTCGCCGACGCTGCCGACCAACTCTACGCTGCGGTGCAGAAAAAGCGCCGCACCGTGCTCGGCGGCAAGCTGAACGCAATGAGCTATAAGTTGCCGGAGGAGTTGGAGAAGGACGCTCAGGCTGCGCTGGAAGATTGGCGCAAGGACGGCAAAGTCAGGCGATTGTGGGCCGCCGACGCTTCGCTGTGGACCGAGACCGACGAAGCCAATTGGCTCGGGTGGCTGGAGATCGTCGACAAGCAGCTGAAGGGTATCGCGCACCTCCAGGACTTCGCAGAGGACGTCAGGCGCACCGGCTTCAGGGATGTGCTGTTGCTCGGGATGGGCGGGTCGAGCCTTGGTCCCGAGGTGCTCGGCGAGACCTTCGGCAGCCGGTCCGGCTTCCCAAATCTGCACGTGCTCGATTCGACCG
>Ga0307477_10001810_pt1 | contig 17311 bp, 17 predicted proteins | sample atmos_gasesECM2C_FD_203316 | JGI IMG/M metagenome (GOLD analysis project Ga0307477, IMG submission 203316) | Hardwood forest soil microbial communities from Morgan-Monroe State Forest, Indiana, United States - atmos_gasesECM2C_515 | ecosystem: Environmental > Terrestrial > Soil > Temperate...
AAATCCCGCAACAAACTCCGCCCGAGAACTCAAAAAATAAATGATAACCAGACTACGATCTACACCAGCGGAGAACTGTTGCCCAACGGAACAAACATCGATCTGCTTCAAGATGCCCAAGCCGGGCGCCTTGGCTTGTTGCTTTCTGACGGGAAAAAATGCCGAATAGCTCACGAGTTCGAGTTTGACGGCAGTATATATAAACCTGCAAATATTAACCACTCAATATCACAGGTTATGAGGTTGCCGTCGAAATGCGCCCATTTCGAACCGACCGGTGAATTATTTGGGGCGGTTCGGGATTTATTCACGAGCCGTGGATTTCCCAAACACATTGCACTGCCCATCACATATTTTAGTTTTGCCACATGGTTCTCGAAATTTCTGCCAGCCGCCCCTTGTGTATTAATTGTGGGACCGCGGCCAGAAGCAATGCTCCTGCTCGAGCTCCTCGCCTGCTTGGTGCGCCGTCCGTTGCCTCTTGGCGAAGTCAGTCGAAGTGGCCTCTGTTCGTTGCCGATGCGTTTGGAATTGACTTTGCTGATCGATCAGCAGCGAATTAATCGTTCAACCTGGGGATTGTTGGGTACTTCTAATCACCATACTGCCAACATCCTGGGGAAAAACGGCCTGGTCAATATTTTCTGTGCGAAGGCAGTTTTTTGCGAAGATACAGCATACGTTGGAAATGTTGGTGATGGCACTTTTAGAATCAATATCCCACCGTCACGTGGACGGCTCCCCGTTCTTAGCGCGACGGACAAAAATGAAATTGGCACAGCATTCCAATCACGATTTCTCGCTTATCGCGCTCGGAACATTTGTAAAGTGCGCGATTCACAATGTGATTTCCCGGAATTCGATTCAACAATCCGAATGTTGGGTCGAGTCTTGGGAGCTCCGATTGTCGATGCGCCAGAATTTCAGGCTGATTTGATCCCTCTGCTGCGTAACTATCAGGACGCGGTCCGAGCATCAAAGTTGCTTGATTTGCGTTGTGTCATCATCGAAGCTCTGGTTTTTCACTGTCATGAAAAGTCGGCAGTGAAACTGCACGTCGGCCAGCTCACAAAAACCGTCAATCTGATCTTGAAGGGTCGTGGTGAAAAAACAGAATCCACACCCGAATCGATTGGGGCGATTGTAAGAGAACTCGGCTTCTCCTCCAAGCGAGATCGCCAAGGATACGCCATTCCTTTGAATGACAGCAATGGACGCTTCATTCATCAACTGACCTATAGGTTTGGTGTGGCGGTCGTGCACGACGGTGTGGGGAAGTGCACGCACTGTGCGGAAATCTCGGCCAATGACGAAAGCGGAAATCAATGAAGTTCGCCATGAAACGAACAAAACAGCGCTGGCGCGAGGTTGAGAAGATGTACGAATGTACGTTATGAACGTGGTTGTTGTATAGCACGTTCTGGACGTGCCCGAAGGAATATTCTGGGCACCGGACAACTAAAGATTGCGGAATCTGAAAGCCGTCGGATTACATAGAATAGAATGTATAACGCATCTAAAAATATCTCAAGGAGATACCACCGTCATGAGAAATCTAATATCTCGAACAACGCAAGAAGAATATCGTCGCCTCAAGGAACTGCACTCCCTTGGGGTCCTGCTGGACGAGAGCGTACTGGAAGAAATGAGTTCTGTTTGCCGAGGCATAGCCATATACCAATCGGGCACCATCGTTGAGAACGCTATTTTCGATTTGGATTCAGGTGGAGCGGGATACATGTTGGCCGTAGCGATCTACAACGATTCTGACAAGATCCTTCGTCCACAGGAACCGCGATTAGAAATTGCTTGGCCCGAATCGCATTTCCGCTGGCTTGAAAATCCATTAGGAAAAGTACCGCGCGAGTACACGTACTCGTTCCCCCCTCCCGGGCCAGCCGGATTCGATCCCGACGCCGTGCTGAACCACCTTCTCCGACCCGGCAGAAAGCTTTACCCTGGTGATTTGCTCGAAGGGTTGCTGTTCGGAGTGGGGCAGGCGTCCATCCCAGCTCAGTACCTCGACCGGCAAGCCCTCCAGATGCGACTATCAATTCTGGACGGGCGAGGGAACCGCTACTCATCGGACGTTACACTTAGGGTGAGCCGTGAAGGGCAGTTGAGGCGCCGGCAAGTCAAGGAGAGTCTGTGCAGCGGAAGGAAACTGTCCAGCATGCATGCTCAGCCAGGACGCACACTGAACAGGAAGGTGACAGTGTGAAAGTTCCAACGCGCGCAAGGAGTTCATACGGAGTACATTATAGAGTTGATACTACAACTTAGTTATTACGGCTAATGGAGGTGACTCGGTAGGCTGTGCTCGGATGTCGTCTCAATGGCGCGGTACGGGTGCGGCCATGCGATGGCCGCACCCGCGCAGGCAGTTGCGTTGCATGCGAAACTGCAAAACGAACTCGGCCAAGTCATTCACACTAAAAGTGTTAGTCACACGACTCGCGATGAGATATCGATATGGTGAGTACAAAATCTGTGGAATAAGTGTGGAAGATAATGCTCTTGACAGGTTCGTGCTGGGTATGTAAAAAGGGCTTTGTGAAGGGCGTCATCTCCATCTCCTAGCTACTCTGGAGAGGGAAGCTGGGATGATGGATGACCCCACGTGGGTCCGACGCCCTTCTTAGTCATTGTTTCCTCTTATTCGCTCGATCCTTCGTGATAGTCACGCAGCTGTAAACTGTCCCGCGTATCGAATACTACAAGATCCCGCAGAGTTTGGTTGGATACACGAATGCGGTCCGGCTAGGGCAGGGAATTAGAACGTGCCGAGGACGCAGACCTTATCTAGTAGCTTGTCCTTAGGTCCTCCAACCGTGTCCGCCGCTGGCAGATTACGGAACGAAGGCAACGGGTGCCCAGTCGGGACAACCTCATCACCGGGACTGTTAGTTCTGACAGTGTGCAGGTACCTGAAAATCGCTAGGTTGGGAATTGAGCTTCCAGTTGATGGCTGATTGGTCCGGCGTTTGGGAGTATTCCGCCAGGTAGCGAAGGACTTCTAGATTCGCCCGACTTTCAGGGAGATTCATGTATGCCCGTCTCGAGAATTGCTACCCTACATGAGGGCCTGAAGTCACGACTTCTTGAAGGATTGGCGCCGCGCGAACTTGAGATTATCCGTGGAGCTGCAACAGAGCGGCGATACCTCGCCAACTCTGTGATCACAAACCAGGAAAACCCTGCAGATCATTTATTCCTATTGGTCAGCGGCCGCGCCAGATATTTTTTCATTACGCCGGAGGGTCAAAAAACTCTTCTTTTCTGGCTTACGCCTGGCGAGATCATTGGCGGCGCAGCATTCTTATCCGGACCTGCTAAGTATTTCCTCAGCACGGAGACGGTGAAAGATAGCTCGGTCCTGGTGTGGGACCGCGCCACAATCCGAAGTCTCGCTGCGAAATACCCAAGGCTACTGGAGAATGCATTATTGATGGCGTCCGACTACCTGGCTTGGTACCTTGCTGATCATATAGCTCTAACTTGCCATACGGCTCGCCAACGGCTTGCTCAAGTTCTGAATCGTCTGGCCGGAGTTATTGGCCAAAAAGTTCCGGGCGGTATTGAAATTGATGCCACAAATGAGGAGTTGGCCAGCGCCGCGAACATCACCGCATTCACCGCAAGCCGGCTGTTGAGCGAGTGGCAAAGAAACCGCGCTGTCGTAAAGCGGCGCGGCGGGATCCTGCTCCGGTCTCCCAAACGGCTGCTCCTGAACGTTGTTTAGCCCCCCTTAGTGATCTCTTTCCGGCCATAGCAATTCCTGATTGCCCTTGCGCAATTTCATGGGTGCTCTTGGGCAACGACGAGCCCAGTTGCAGGTGCGATTCTGACAGGCGAAGAAATCCGTTCGATACAGGTGGAGAAATGTTAGGAGTCATGAATCTTGAATATGCACAGGAACGGCCAGTGTCAGTAGCTCGTGTTCTCATCGTGGACGATTTTGAACTTTGGAAGGATTTCGTCATCGGGCGTTTGAAGGAACAACCCGATTTTTCCATCGTTGGCATCGCATCGGATGGGTTGCAAGCGGTCCAGAGAGCGGAAGAACTGCAGCCAGATTTGATTTTGTTGGATATGTTTCTCCCAAAGCTGAATGGGATAGAAGCTGCTCGACAAATTCGGAAATTGGCACCCAAGTCGAAAATACTTTTCGTAAGCGGGGAATCCGCCTCGGAGCTGGTACGAACTTCTTTCCGTGTTGGCGGGCGCGGTTACGTCTGGAAGATGCACGCGGGGACAGATCTGCTGGCTGGAATGGAAGCCGTTCTCAAAGGCAAGCAGTTTGTCAGTCCCAGCTTAGCGGATCTTCGTGATGTGACCGACGCGAAGGGGTCGGAGTTCGAAGACGAAACGTCGGCATCTGGAACGGATAGCACTTCATAGAGTTGTGCTTGAACACCGTCGCCAGCAGTCGAAACAAGGAATGCTGCCCAGAAATGCCTGGTGCAGAGACTCTCGGGGCAACCTCGGGTTCTTCAGCGTAGGGTGACATAAGAATTGAACACATCATTTGTCCGGGTCCTGATAGTGGATGATTTTGACCCCTGGCGGAATTTTGTCCTTGAGCATCTGCGGCAACAGCCCAACGTGCTCATAATCGGCTTTGCGTCAGATGGTTTGGAAGCTGTTAAGAAAGCGCAAGAACTTCAACCCGATTTGATCTTGCTGGATATCGGCCTCCCAAAGCTGGATGGCATAGCAGCAGCGGGACAAATTCGGAAGCTTGCCCCCAAGTCCAAAATGCTCTTCGTAAGTTCTGATTCTGATCCTAGAGTGGTGCGAGCTGCCTTTTACGCAGGTGGAGGCGGTTATGTTCTTAAGACGGATGCCACGATAGCGCTGCTGCCCGGCATGGAAGCCGTTCTACTAGGCAAGCGGTTTGTGAGTCCCAGCCTTACGGAGATGGATAACATGACCGACGTGGAGGAATAAAGCTTGGGAAGGATGACGACTGGTAGTTTTGACAGTTAACTGCTGATTTTGCACCCACCTATACTTGACCTGTCGCGCGGAGGAGAAGAAATGCAAAAGGCGACGAAGGTCATTTTCATGTCAACCGCTATTCCTATTGTCTGCCTACTTCTTCTGGCCAGTCTCCGAAGCGTCGCTCAGGACCGCCAATCGCTCAACGAAGAATATCAGGCTCAAGCGATGGGTCAGGGCACACAGATGGGGCAGACTTTTAATGTGACTATCCTCATCCAGGAATACTCGACACCAGAAGAACGGCAAGTTTTGGTAGATGCGTTCACCAAGGCCGGCTCGCAGGGCCTGTTCAACGCGTTAAACAAAATGAAGGCGAAGGGACATATCGCAGTTACTGGTACCTTGGGATACGACATCAGCTTTGTTCGAAAGCTACCAACCGCGGACGGTTTCAAACTTCGCGTGCTTACCAATCGCCCAATCACGTTCGGGGAGGCTTGGACGGATAGCCGATCCATGGACTACAACCTTTCCGCCCTCGAACTGGACCTCAGCAATGAGAAAGGCAAGAACACAGGCGTATTGCTGCCTGCCTGCCAGTTCAAGATCGACAAGAAGACACAGGAACTGGGAATCGATAATTACCAAAATCCCTGGAAGCTCGTGGACATTCTCGATCGAAGCAAGAAATAGGCCGCGCTGGGGGGAAGCGATGCCGCGGGGCATCATTCTACTATGTGGGTTATGCCTTGCCAGTGTGAGTCACGCGCAGGACCTGGCACCTCGAGCCTATGTAATAACGCCAGTGCATGCCAACGCGATTACGATCACCTGGGCCTTCTATCATGGAGGCGTGGACTTCAACGGAACCGTCCCGATAGGTAACGCAACGGGCACCTACTACGTACCGATCTTCAGCTACTACCACTCGCTGAATTTCTTTGGACGCTCGGCAAACATAACGGTTTCGCTGCCCTATGCAGTGGGAAATTTTCAAGGCAACGTCTCGGGGCAATCCAGATCAATATACCGTTCGGGCCTGCTGGATTCCAGCTTGCGCTTTTCCGTGAACCTGATAGGCGGCCCCGCGATGCAACCGAAAGAAATGGCGAAGTGGAAGCAAAAGAGACTCTTGGGAGTGAGCTTGAAGGTGGTTGCGCCCACTGGACAATATAGCGGCACGAAACTGGTCAACTGGGGCAGCAATCGGTGGGCTTTCAAACCGGAGCTTGGGTATTCCGAAAGCTGGGGCCATTGGGTGCTGGATGGTTATGCTGGAGTGTGGTTCTATACGACAAACCAGGCATCTTACGCCGGCCCAGTCACCAAATCACAGAGTGAAGCCCCAATTGGCTCTCTGGAGGGGCATTTGAGCTACGACGTGAAGCCGCGCTTGTGGCTCTCGTTGGACGGGAACTTCTGGCGGGGCGGCATTACCAGCTTGAGCGGCATACAGAACCTAGCGACCGAACAGACCGGCTCGCGCGTTGGAGGCACGGCTTCATTCCCGATCAGCAAACACCAATCAATCAAACTCAGCTATAGCAACGGCACATACATTCGCTTTGGCGGAAACTATCAGAGCGTTTCAGTGGCGTGGCAGTATTCCTGGCTGGGCAGACCCAAGTAGGAGCCTCGCAGTTTTTCCCTGGTCAGGAGCGCGAGCCGACACGAAGTCGTCAATTACGAGTTGAGCTTCTTAATTAGGCGCCCTGCGCTTTCCCTTCGGCGAGTTTGCTGCCGTGGGCTTGATCAAGATACTTAATCAGCAAAACATCGTTGCCCTTTTCGTCGTAGATCAGCTCATCGACGAGTTCTTTGGCAAGCAGAACACCGTAGCCACCCGGACGCAAGCCTTGCGTTTCACGGTAGGCGGCGTGGCGTAGGGGGTCCTCGGGAGGATTGGCCAGGGCGGTGTGGCGGATTTGATCCAGTGAAAAACCTTTACCGGGATCTTTGACGCGGCACATGACCATGTGACGTGCGCGAAGGTAGGAAATCTCGACGAACTCGTTGGGATCGAACTGCCCGCCATGCTCGATCGCGTTCCAAAGTATTTCGCGGAAGGCCGTGGCGACGTCCTCTCTTTCGGCGTCTGGGAGATCGGAGATCTCGTTGATGAACTGGACCAAGCGTTCAGCCGTCTTCGGATCGCAACTCGCAGCGAGGCATATCCAAGATGGTGTCGCGGAGAGGACCTCGATTCCTTCATCCCAACAGGGACCTTCGGCGGCGGAATGAATCATATCCGCCAGCGATTCCAGAGAGAGCGGTTTGGAGAAATAGCTGAAAGCACGCGCACGCATGGCAGCGATAACGTCGTCCGGCGTTGTCTGGTCCGTGAGAATAATCAGCCTGGTATGGGGCCGAACGCGCCGGATCTTGCGTAGTAGTTCAACATCTTCCTTGCCCGACGTCTTTTCGCTTGTAATGATGAGATCGCAGGGAATGGCTTCGGCAAGTGCCAGCGCAGTTGCGTTGTCGGAGGCGTGCCGGATACTCCAACCCTTGGCGTGAAGTGCGCTTCTGAGGACCGCCTCGACCTGCGGATCCGCGTCAACCACGAGCGCAGTCTTTACTAGCGACGGTCGAGTCCCAAGGGGCGGAGCGAAAGCCATACGATGTCACCGACTGGACTGTATCGGGGCTGGTTTCCGAAAAGTACTGTCATTTTTACCAGATGCGTCGCGCCGGCCTGCGGCCTAGCTCTTGGGCCGCTTGGGTTTTCGGCACATGGCCGAACAGGCTTCTGTGAGTGAACGCAGGCGAAATCTGACGGTATACCCGTTTGGCCGCCGCTTCACTCACTTAGCAGTCGCGTTCAAAGTTTCGGGCAGGTCACTGGCACGATCCATCATCCTCAAACTGGCCAGTGGCAGCCATAGACGCAAGAGAGTGTGCGCAGCTCACGATTTTCTGGTTCAAAGGATCGTTCTCGAGAGCGTCGGGAGCGATGTAAGTCAAGGATTGGCGTGCAGCAACGTATTGATTGCTCAACTTGCTCATGTTGTTGAACTCGCTGCTCAGTAATTGAAAAGCGTTTCGATCGGAATCGGTTGAGACTGCGACGGATGTCAATCGGAGGGCGGTAGCGGCCTGGCCGCGATAACCCGCCAACCAGTCCTCGGCAATTGGAAATCCATTCTTGATCGCGTTAGCAAGCGCACTTCGCCATTCCCTGATTGCCGTCATTTGTTCGATGCCAGCCTTCAAGAAGTCTTTGGAGAATCCTGGATTCGCCGGCGGGCTTGCTGAAGGAGCTCCAACCGGGGGCGTACTCGCGGCACGAGGCAGCGTCAGCGTGATCTGATTACCATTAAATCTGAGGGAGCCATTGGCGACGCGTGCCAGCGCTTCGAGATCGACATATGAGCGGCCGTTCATTTGGACAACGTTCACTTGTCCGGGCTGACCGTTCACGATAAGCGTCCGGGTTTCCTGGGCGGCTTGGGAAAGAGCCAGCGCCGGCACAACGAGGAGCATCACCAGCATGAGAGGCGCTCCCGATGATTTCCTATTCATAAGCCCACTCCCACTGAGATTACCGATTTGCGGACAGAGGAACACTATCGTTTCGCAAAGAGCAATGCAGACGAGACAGTTCGTTGAAGCTTGGGCGTGCCGCCTCGCGGGACGAAAGGAAACCAGGGTCCACTTGCCACCTACAGCGAGCTTTATTCTAACAAGATTTACGCGGAGGCATTATAATTTTAATGTAATATGAGGATATTCGGAGACCTAGCGGGCAGGAGTGGGACTTCAACAAGTAAAGAGTTTCTTGCCGGTGGGACAATCGGAGCTCGCCGGAGGCAGACAGAGAAGAGTTTCCCTTTTGTCCCTGCATGTTAGTAATCGAGCCTCGGATGGTGGGCGGAGGGGTCGTGCCTTGCCTGCTACGAGGGTCGGAGAATTAACTCACGGAGATGCCATGAAACTACCCCGCGTCATGCTGGCGGATGACCACACGCTCATACTGGAAGCCTTCCGAAACCTCCTGGAGCCTCGCTGTCAGGTGGTCGGTGCTGTTTCAGATGGTCGCGCACTTGTGGAGTTGGCATCCGCGCTTAAACCCGAGGCAGTACTGGTCGATATGGCCATGCCACTGCTGAATGGCCTGGATGCCATCCGACAATTGAAGGCGAAAATGCCTGAAATCAAACTGATCTGCCTCACGATGAACGAAGACTCTGACCTCGCGGATGAGGCCATGCGCGCTGGGGCGTCCGGATATCTACTGAAGACGTCGGCTGCCAAGGAACTATTTCATGCGATTCAGGAAGTGCTTCGAGGAAGAACTTACGTGACCCCTAAAATCGCCCGCGGAATGCAGGAAGCCTTCATTCGAGATCCTCGGCCAAAGCAGAGGGCTAAGACTCTGACTCCTCGTCAGCGCGAAGTGACACAACTCTTGGCCGAAGGAAAATCTTTGAAGGAGGCCGCGGACGTTCTTCACGTGACTCCGCGTACCGTAGCTTTTCATAAATACCAAATCATGGGCGAGCTGAGGCTCAAAACCACCGCCGATCTCATCCGATATGCCGTAAAGAACCACCTCGTTTCAGCCTGACACGGCGCTCACGCTGCTCGATCCGCAGTTCGGTGAGTACCGGCCAGGCACAACACCAAGACTATCCGAGCAGCAATGGCACTGCTCCAAGTGTTGCTTGTTCATTCGTCACGCGGGGAACGGAATTCGCGATCGGCCCCGTCTGCGCGCTGAACGGCGTTCTTCGCACGGCGCAACTCAATTGGAGCCGGCTTGGCCAGCTCCAATCGACGCATGCCAATTTACGGTTCTACGCTCTCTTGCCTGAGGAGAACACTGGTCGCCAATCAGCCTTTCGGAATGGCAAGACGTGAAACAGTGCCACGGATTGCCATTGTGAGCAGCGAAATACCGCAGAAGAGTACTCCAAGCAAACCGATCAAGGGTAGATCGCTCGCTGTTTTGGGAAGCTTGGCGGGCGCCGGTTCGGCAGCGGCCGTTTCGACCGGAGCAGGCGCCGCTGGAGCCGCTACAAGAATCAGAATCGCAACATCTGGTTTTGGCGGTGGCGGAGGCGGTGGCATCGTTCCGGTTCTCGTGATTTCCTGTGCGACCACAGTTTCCGGCTGCTCGACTACCTGTTGGGCATCTATCTTCATCCCTTTCTTGAGGCCCCACGCGTCTGTTTCTTGTCCGTTGACGGTGAATTTCTGGCCCTTGGGGATCTTGAACTGTTGGTTCTTTCCGTTTTCGAGCGTCAAGGTAACCGAAGTGGGCGGACTAACGTGCCATACGGTGCCAGTAACGGTTTTAATGGTGGTGATCATCCTTGGAGTGGTCGTGGTAATGACTTGTCTTTCTATCTTCATACCGGGCTGGACTTGATGGACGTTGAGTTGTTTTCCGTCCACGGTCACCGTGACGCTATCAGGAACGTTGTCGAAATGCTGCAACGATCCATCCTCCATTTTGATAACGACGCTGTTACCAGAGACGTAAACGATTTCGCCGCGTTGGACCTTGATCTCCTTTGTTGGTGCCCCTGCTGCCGCTGTTTTCGTCTCGGTTTGCACTTGCCCTGACGCTGTGAGAGAGAAGGCGATGCAAAGAACTCCTCCACCTAACAGGCCACGCAAGATAGCTTTCGAGAACCTAGTTGACATCATCTTGTTTTCTCCTTGTTGTTGGTTTTCTTGCCCGTGGAAATCGAGTTATTCGCTACACTATCACCCGGCTGGGTAGATCTCTCTAAAGACGCCGTCACGACGTACCGTTTGGGAGCGTCGCCGACGAAATAAAAAGGAAAGCAGGTAACCAGCGTCAGAGTGGGTGACGGCGTCGAATCCAGAACATAAACGTCTTCAGGTTTGACGATCTGAACTTGGGTTATGACGTACTGGTCCGTCCCTCCGGGCCGGATGAGTTCGACGACATCGTTGCGGCCGACGTCCTTGAGGCCGCGAAAAAAGCCGTCCCTGTGCCCCGCTATGCCAAGATTGCCCGGCTGCCCGATCTGGGCAGTACCAAGGATACGGCCTACTCCGCGATTCAGCGTGAGATCATCGGTGTCGTTGAACACCGGCACCTCGAGATTGATCTTGGGAATGCGTAGAATCGCCAGAGGAAGATCTGTCTTTGCGGAAAGGCTGTCCCGGTAAGCTTTGACCCGTTTGGGGTTCCACAGCGTGAAATCCGCCGCGGAGTCAGGTACGGAACCAGCCCACGCGGGGGCACTCGTGCCGAGGCTCGCCACTGCATCAGCACGGAATCTTTCGATTGCCTCACGAGAAGCAATGCTTCCGTGAACTCTTGCCAATACCCAGAAGGCCAGAAGCGTCAGGCCGATGGCGAGTAATAGGCGCTCGGTTTTTCGAATCTGCATGGCAGCATGATAATTCATCTTGAGCATGCCTTTCCAGCTCCTGCCGTGTTACTTCTCGTTGTCTCCGGGCCGCCTCAATGACGGCTTTCCGTTGGTACCGAGGCTGAGTGATGCCGAGCTGAGCCGTCTTCCCTGTTCGCGATTCCTTGCTTCATCCCGCCCGTTTCCAGGCACAAACCGCTTCAGGCAGAGAGCGTTTTCAAGACATACTCCGGCTGGCATGGGGTCACGATACGTAATTCGCAGGCGGTCGGAAACTGTCAAAAGTAACAGTCAGGAATAAGATCTGGCCGGTACCCCGATAGGCAGGAAGGACTCATTATAGCTGCAGTTCTGCCACCCAGACGCCTTGTCTAACGCCGACGAGGGGAAAGCGCCGACATTCTGAACCTGAGTAGATCTGAGTCTATCTAGGCCAATAAGGTCGCATTACCACTGGCGATGTCGTAATACCCGGCCAAAAACCTTTGTCCGCCATGAGCGGACCAGAACTGCCTTGGTCGAATAATCAGAGTGTCGCTTGTCGCCGCCTTTCTTGAATTATGAGGAGTAGCCATCCACGGTGGTTCTCCTCTGCTCTAAGGCGGATTCTTCTGCGCAATGGGGAACCAAAAGTCAAGTAAGCGCGTATAACCGCTACGCGAGGAACTCAACAGCTCCCGTTTCGAGGTTATACATCGAGCCTGCAATCTTTATGCTGCCGCTGGATTCAAGGTCCCGAAGCACAGGGCTCTTTTCCCGAATGTTGGCGATAGTCAATGACACGTTCTCTCGCGCTACTGCGTCTACGAACGCGTAGTTTTTGGCCGAGCGCTCCCCCGTGTACTGAGTGGCTTCAACAGCCGGACGGATCTTCGCCAACAACGCCGTGAGATTGCCAAGCTGCACCGCGTCAATGGCACCCTTGATAGCGCCGCAGCTGGTGTGGCCCATGACAAGCACGACTTTCGAGCCTGCCACCTTGCAAGCGAATTCCATGCTGCCCAATATATCCTCGTCAGCAACGTTGCCTGCCACACGACCGCTGAAGATATCGCCGATACCAAAGTCGAGAATCAATTCGGCGGGTGCTCGCGAGTCAACACAACTGAAGACAATCGCGGCAGGATACTGTCCCTTCGCAGTCGCCTTAGCTTCGCGCATGAGATCGCGATGCCGCGGTTTGCCGGACCGAAAGCGTTCGTTGCCAGCTTTCATCTCCTGGATGATTTCGTCCGGCGTCATCTTGTCACGCTGTTCCTTGGTGAGGTCCGCGTGGGCCAACAGGCTCCCCAGGCTTGCCTCTACTACCCCGACAGCGGTTGCAACGCCGGCAGCCTTGCAAAAGGCCCGCCGGTCAAATCGATCTCTTCCATCGCGTAATTGTGAATGCTTCATCGCCGCGCTCCTTCGGTCTGCATTTATCTAATCCTATTTTTCAATGAACTTGTTCGACAGGGTATCTTCAATTGGCCTTATGGGCTGCCCACATTCATAGCGGCTCTGTGCGAGGAATATCTAGGGTAAGTGCATACCCAGCGTTACTCCCGCCATGGCTGGAGGGCGCGTGCCAAGCGTTCGCAGTTCCTTACTTTCCACTGAGCCTTTTGTTGTAGAGACCCAAAATATCCCGAGTTGATTCGACGCTTTTGCCGGTCGCTATTTTTCGGACTATACCGAGTTTCATGCCGCCGAAATCTGGCATCCGCGAATCGTTCATCTCGATCAGATAAAACCCCGGTTTGTCCGGGTTCTGGGTGTCGGGGACACAGTAGAACACTTGTAGAGCGATGCGGATGTAGCGGCTGGCATACAACTGCTCGTTTGTGACCACATATTTGACAACGCCTACGCCTTTCGGAAACATGGACACACGATTCACGCGGATTGTGGGCCCCTGCCCAAAATCGATGTCCTCCCAGTAGAAGAAATCCATCGCGCCGGGTAGTTTTCCATCGGGATACTCGAGAACGTGTTCATAGATGCCGCCGGACTTGTCCTTGGGCAGGTAGTAGGAAGTGTCCAACATCGATTGCATGTTCTGATAGAGATTGAAAGGCTTATCGCGGTCGGTGTAGCTGCCAAACGCCTTTAGGCCGCCGGAGATGTACTTGGTCACGCCGTCGTACGCCCGCTGGCGGAAGATCTTGTTCACCTGGTCGTATTTATCGCTCGCGTTCCAGTCGATCTGCTTCTGCAAGGCAGTGACGTCGAACACCTGGAGATCGCAATCGTTGGGCTTGCATTTCTGCAACGCGTCGATATCCTTGCGACCGAATGCCAGACCGTCGAAGTCGGAAAGTTTGGGTGGCGAACCGACTTCGTTGAACGCTTGTACGGCTAGGTATACCTTATTCTCAAGGAGTTTCTTCACGTCGCGGTAGGACGCGGCGAATTGTTCGATCGTGGTATTCATATAGACCCCACCAAACACCAGGACCCCGTACTTCTTGTCCCCGGATTCAAGGACCTTGGTCACCACTTGACCTTGATCCATCTTCTGAATATCACTGTCAGACAATCCGATCTTGTTCTTAAAGAAAGTTTCCGGCTGTCGTTGGGCACATGCGATCGTAGCGCCAAAGCCCAGACCGAGTGCGAAAATACCTGCTGCGAGAAGTTTGCTAGTCAATGTAGTAGCTCCTATTCTTTTTGTTACTGCTTAGTTTGTTCGATGTCTCCCGAACGGGCATGCGATACCGGGGAAGGGAAGGGCTCTGCTTCTCTTTTGACTGCCGTGCTCAAGGCTGATGCCTGAGGAGTCCCGTTTGAACAAACGGAACACTGTGTTCGAAACCCGCACAATCTGGTTCAGGCTCAATCTCGCCAGCACAACGAAGAAGCTCCTTCGCTATCCCCCCTAACGGAGTGGAGGCGGTACCTTCAGACAGATTGGAAGGTTTTGCGCCGCTTAATCGGACGACTCCTCCATCCTGCAGAAAGCTATCGTTCAATGGGAAGGATGGTAACTGACAAAACTAACAGGTGGGGCGCATGGGACGAAAAGCAAAATACAGCCGCCAGCCATGGTGGCGCATTACGGCGTTCGATCGATTCTATTGTATCCGCGTTTGTAGTAGGGAATCCCGTATCCCGCAAATTTATCCTTCGGGAGCAGTTCCAGGTGGATCTTATGCCAATTGTTTTCGCCCAAAGGCACTGCACTCGACTGCCCTCTCCGGGTCGGCTTGTAGGTGAGAACGTAGCGATATCGCACTGCGAGCCCGATGGTCTTGACGATCCGCGGAAGATCATGCAAATGGTGGGCGGTAAAAACGCCGCCCCCGGTTACTTCCGTTAGTGCTTTCAAGTTATTCGGCCCACGGCGTTCCGCCGGGCCGATGTACTCCTTCTCCTCAACGGGAATGGGAAGACGAGAAAAAGGTGACTTCGATTTGTTTCCCAGCCCAGGGTCCTGTTTGGTTTTATTCTCTGGCGGAGAGAAAATGCTCGGAAGCTCGAAAGAGGAACCTGCCATCACGGCAAAGACCGGTACGTCTGCCTCTTCCAGAAACCGTTTCGTCTCTCGCAAGTTGTACCGACTGTGGTTGTCGCCGCCATCCGAGATAATGATTACGGCGCGCCGATTGTTCATTGCCTCGCGCTGGGCGGCAGTCACCCCCGCATAGATTCCGTCAAAAAGCGCAGTGCTCCCATTGGTGGGCGTAAGAAGCAACGGGAGTCTCCGCTCAAGGTCCTGTTGATCACGGGTAAAGGAGACGAGGCGCTTCACCCGGGATTCAATTCCGAACAGAGAATATTCGTCGCGGTACAGATCCAGCGGCTGGACGGGGTCGATAACCGAGAGTGCCGCTTCTTCGACGAACGGAATCTTTCTCGTCATGCTTGAGCTCAGGTCGGCAAGAATGACGAAAGAAACCGATTCCCGCACCCTTTCGCAGTAGAGGAGCTGTTGTTCAACCCCATCTTCCGAGACACGAAAGTCGCTCTTGTTGAGGTTGGTAGCCACTGCACCTTTGTCATCGAAGACGATAACAGGTATTTGCACCAACTCAACATTTGTAACGATGCGCACGTCTGGTCGTGTCTGTGCAACCGGCCCACGAGACGGGCACACTAACAAGCCCGCAGCGAGAAGCAAAAATACTTCTCGGTTTGCTGCCATAGACCCCCCGAACCGAAACAATTGCCGTGAGGTATACGATGGAGCACCGAATATGTCAACAGCGGAGGGTGGGGGATAAACCTCTTTGCTTTCCTCCCCCGCTGGGCGAGGGTTGCGACACAGCAGCCGAAAATCCGCAGACAATCATGTCTCGACCGCTGAGGGTCGCGCCTTGGCGCCGGATCATGCGATCAAATGGAGCGGGGGCCGGCCAATCAGGAGCGCCCTCGATCCTCAAGCTGAGGGCCAGATAATGCGGTAAGATGAATTCTTATTAATGATTGACACCGCTCCTCAAGAGTGGTTTATGGGACGGGGATGTCTCCTCCCCGGATATCTAGAAATTACAGTTCGATTCGGGAAAGGCTGGGGCCGGAGTGTCATCCGTTCGCGTTCTCGTCGTAGAGGACTTCGCACCGTTTCGGCGATTCATCTCCTCAACACTGGGAGAAAGGAGCGACTTACAAGTCATCTGCGAGGTGTCCGACGGTCTAGAAGCGGTTCAGAAAGCGGTTGAAACGAAACCAGATTTGATTCTGATGGATATCGGACTCCCGAGGTTAAGTGGAATCGAGGCGGCTCGACGAATTCGCAAACTTGTCCCGGAATCCAAAATAATCTTCGTGAGCCAGGAATCTTCCGCGGACGTGGTGCAAGAAGCTCTTCAATTGGGCGCGTGTGGCTACGTTGTGAAAGCAAAGGCCGGAAGCGAGCTGCTCACTGCGGTGGAAACCGTTATCTCCGGAAAACAGTTTGTCACTAGCGCCTAGGGAAAGTGCAGGTTCACCCTTCAGTTCGAAGTGCAATCCCCGGATGGGTTGCACTTGTTCGAATCGAAACCGCGGGGACCCTGCCAGTTCGACCGCGTCGCTTTCCGTTTACTCGGCCACCGTCTCTTGCTTTTGGGGCAAAATTGTTGGGCCGCACCGCGGTCTCAGACTCCCTTGCACCCGTGCTGCGGGTCGCTGTGCCTTACTGCGGTCCAGCGGCCTTCCTCATTCTTTTCCTCTCGATCCCGACGTCCTACTGGTTTATGCGCTCGCTGGGATTGAGGTTTCATGCGCCGAAGTAAATCCGGAAAGCAATGCCAGTTCAGTTTTCGGGGTCGTAAACTGTGAGAAGCCACAATCCAAGCAGACCAAGAGGTTTGGGAATGCCCAGACGCCGGGTTTGTTCAGATTCTTGTGCCCAGGAAAATGGATGACCATCTCGGCCGTCAATTCCGCCTGTTTGACTGATCCGCATGAGAGGCAAGTCATAAACACGCCCTCCACGACTTGATGTATCCCTGGGAGTAGAAACACCCGTTGCCACCACTCCCCCCACGGATGAAACATATAATCGAACAGAGCGCGACAGTCTGTTCAAAAATGAACACACTCCTAATATACCCCTGCCTGCATTCTCTCGGGGCTCACTAGGGCTCAATCAGAGGAAGTGAGCTCGCCAGCTGCAGATCGATCATCATCTGAACCCGCCGGTCGAGTTGAAAGAACATTGCCGTGGTTTTAGCCGATAGCACCTTGCGGAAGATGGGAATGTACCTGAGTCTAAGTTGCAGGACAGATTCGTCCACGGCGAGCCACTGCTTGGAGAGTCTATCGGTCTGCTCCTCGGTCAGGTTCGTGTTCTGAAGATACTCTTTGACCAGATCGTATTTTGCGTTGTTGATCTTGACCAAATCCGCTGTGTATTGCTCATAGAGCGGCCAAAACTTCTCTGCCTCGACATCGGTCAATTTCATATTGGCAGCGATGACTTGCTTCTTGTTGGAGCGCAAGTCCGATCTCAGCATCGCGATCTGTTGATCAATCGAAGATGCGTCCTCCCGGCTAGCTGCAGTTTGGGCAGCTTGAGCCAGGGTATTCTGTGCGAAAAAAGTTCCGCTTGCCCA
>Ga0307477_10001811_pt1 | contig 17297 bp, 13 predicted proteins | sample atmos_gasesECM2C_FD_203316 | JGI IMG/M metagenome (GOLD analysis project Ga0307477, IMG submission 203316) | Hardwood forest soil microbial communities from Morgan-Monroe State Forest, Indiana, United States - atmos_gasesECM2C_515 | ecosystem: Environmental > Terrestrial > Soil > Temperate...
GAGTGCAACGAGAGGGGTGACCCACGCTATCACGGACACTCGGGACCTCTGGCTGTGCAGGACAGCCGGTCCATGCATCCGCTCGTCGATCACCTGCTTGAGGCGGGTGCGAAATCGGGCTATCGCTCCAATGACGATTTCAACGGGGCCTCGCAAATGGGGATCGGACGCTTTCAGCTCACTCAACGCAATGGAGTTCGGTGCAGTAGCGCTTCTGCATATCTCCACCCCGCGCGCGAACGGGCGAACCTCGAAGTTTTCACGGACAACCTCGTGCTGCGGTTGCTTCTGCAGGGGGACCGGGCAATCGGTGCGTCAATCCATCGGGACGGCCAGGAAAAAACTCTATTTTCCACTAGGGAAATTATCCTTGCGGCCGGAGCCTATGGCTCACCACAAATCCTCATGCTGTCAGGTATCGGGCCGGCCGAAGAACTGGCCCGGTTCGGCATTCCTACGACCACCGACCTTCCGGTCGGAGCCAATCTTCAGGACCATCCGCTGCTGGCGATGACCTATTTCACCGACGAGAAGTCACTCTTCGGCGCTGGCTCGCCGGAAGATGTGGCCCTCTACCAGGAAGGCCGCGGACCCTTGACCTCAAATGTCGCCGAGGGTGGCGTGTTTCTGTCAACGCGTGGCGATGAGAACGTGCCGGACTGCCAATTTGAAATGGCGCCTGCGATGTACTTCGATGAAGGGCTGTCGGCGCCCATCGATCACGCCTTAACTATGGTGACGACCATCCTGAAGCCGACCAGCCGCGGCAAGGTGGCCTTGCGGTCGGCGCGCCCTGATGCGAAACCGCGCATCTATCACAACTATCTAGCGACCGAAAAAGATCGCGCGACAATGGTCGCGAGCGTCCGGCTGGCGATGGGTCTCTTCGCTCAGCCCAATCTGTCGAAGGTGCGGCGCGCGCCCTTCTCGGTTCCGGCATCTGGCGCGGAGAGCGACATAATGGCTTTCATCGAGCAGCGAACCGGCACGAACTATCATCCGACGAGCACGTGCGCAATCGGCAGCGTCGTCGACGCTGATCTCCGGGTTTTCAATACTGAAGGTCTGCGTGTGGCTGACGCCTCAGTGATGCCGTCGATCGTTCGCGGCAACACGAACGCCGCCGTCATCGCAATCGCGGAGAAGGCAGCGGACATTCTGCTCGCGAACGAGCCTACAGAAGTGCGGTGATCAACCCGCGCTTCTAAGTCGCAACAAATCATCTCGGTTGGATGGAACATGGGCGAGACTATTCTGTCCAACCAGATAGCAACGATGAGGAAGGCGGCACGAAGACCGAGGGTGCTCATGCGCTCGGCGTGATGGGCGGCAAGTTTTGTGTTGCTGTGGGTTGAGAGCCGCGGAGCACGGCCATGGGAGAGAGAAAAAATTCACTCTGGAGCGAAGATTGTACCCTATCAAGAAATACAAAAGGGTACCTCGTCCAACCGACGATCTGATGGCTGAGGAGCAGGGTATATGACGGGCGAACAGAGTGTAGTCGTAACTGGAGTTTCAACGGGAATCGGATGGGGTATCACGAAGGTCCTTATCGCGAACGGCTTCACGGTATTTGGTAGCGTGCGCCAGCAGAGTGACGCCGATCGGCTTCAGGGTGAATTCGGAGAGGCCTTCACTCCGGTGATCATGGATGTAACGGACAGACAGGCCGTAGAGCGGGCTGCAGCTAAGGTGAGCGCACAGCTTGGCTGTTTCAACCTGGCCGGATTGGTCAACAATGCCGGTGTGGCAGTTCCCGGTCCACTTCTTCATCTGCCTCTGGAGGAGTATCGCCGTCAGCTCGAAGTAAACCTGACAGCCCCACTTTCTGTGACGCAGGTCTTTGCTCATCTGCTGGGTGCAGACTTGGCTCGGCAGGGGGCACCCGGACGGATCATCAACATCGGTTCGACCGCAGGAAAGATCGGTATCCCGTTTATGGGAGCATATGTTGCGTCAAAACATGGACTGGAAGGTATGTCTGAGGCGCTCCGGCGCGAAATGATGATCTACGGCATCGATGTAATCATGGTCGTGCCTGGACCGGTTGCGACCGCGATTTGGGACAAGGGAGAGGCTACGGACCTCAGCGCGTATGAAGGTACGATCTACGGCCCGATAGTTGAACGCTTCCGTAGATACATGATTGAGGATGGCCGAAAGGGTCTAAAACCAGAATGCCTGGGCGAAACTGTGCGTGTCGCACTGACCGCCCGGCGCCCCAAGACAAGCTACGCTGTAATTCCAAAACGCTTCAAGAACTGGACTCTGCCTCTGCTTCTGCCGAAGAGGATGCTCGACACGTTGATCGGAAGACAGCTGGGGCTGAAACGGACGCCTCAGCAAACTTAAGGTGTATGGTGTCGAAAATCTTCGTGTGCCCGACTCCAGTTGGTCGGCCCCGAGCTGGCGTTAGACAGAACATTTGGAGAGTAAACGTGGATGAAGTTCTTGATGTCGTCACCCGTGCTTACGAGTATCAACGTGTACGCCCCGCCGTAGTTGGAACGACGAGCGGCCTTGAGACGGTGCAGCTTACTTTGGAGGGTAAGCTACCGACTCCACCGATCATCGCCACGTTGGGCATCGCGCTTGTAGAGGCGGCCGAGGGCCGCGCGGCCTTCGAGGGTGAGCCGGCCGAGTGGCAATACAATCAGCTCGCAACCGTGCAAGGAGGATGGCTCTCGGCGCTACTCGACTCGGCGCTCGGGTACGCGGTCCAGAGCGCGCTGCCCGCAGGTCGCGGCTTCACCACCCTCGATTTGCATGTTCGGTTCGTGCGCGCCGTAACCGAGGAAGTATCTCGACTACGCACGGAGGCACATGTAACCCACGCTGGAAACCGAACCGTTACCGCCGAGGGTCGCATCGTTGGCCCTGATGGGAAGGTATATGCCATGGGAACCACATCGTGCCTCGTGCTGAAGATGGAGCAATGAAGGGGACTTACCGCGAAGCGGAGCTGGTCGTCGGCCTTGCGGAAGCGTGCGACCCTCGGCCCGCCTTCTTCTGTTCCTAGTGCCAACGGCGGCCGATGCACGGAGGTCACCGTCGAACGCGATTTGCCCAGCGGCAGATTGCCAACTCCCGAATCGTCGGCAAAACAAGAAGTTATCCAGAAACGGGCTTCTGGGAAGTGAGTCGGGGGAAGCGTCGATCCGCCGTGCAACGTTCGCTAGTTAAATTAAGAAGGGGCGGCTGGCCGACACCGCCCCGCTGCTAGAACGACTGTGCGAACCGGGCCTCCAGGAATTCTCCCAACTTGGCTGTCGCCTTGAATTGAGGAATGGGATCCAGTTCCTTGAAAGCCGACGTGAAGGCATTGGAGAGGCTCCAGATTGTGCGGGACCGGAACTCCTCATACTTCGGCTCAAAGTACAGATTATGCACGCTCCGCGCAAGATGCTTAGGCGCTTCCAGTCTGCCCTCGACGAATGCCTCGTAGATGACCACCTTGGCAGTGATATCCGTCAATTCACTCCTCTGCCAGGCTTCCACTTGCTTTCGCATCGGCTCAAAGCTTCGCTGCATACGATCGACACCAACAGAAATGCAGTCGATCAGCGAAAACGACTTCGAGTGTTTCGCGAGCACCGGGGTAAAGTCTCCCGCAACCACCATGTTCGAGCAGATCAACACTCAGAAGTCGCCTCAGCGTGATCCCATGGTGCGGGTCTAGGGGCTCAACCAGCCGAAAATCATATCGCGGACTATCGCGAGACCCGCATGTTTACTGCACACTCTAAAATTCCGGAGGAACGAAATTCTTATGGGTGCCCCAATTGGGTGCCCCGACCGTGGCCGGTCGAGTGGACCTAACCTTTATTGAAATCGATACTTAAGTTGGGGCACCCATAAAAGGCGCACCAGGGGCTCAATTTGGAGGATTTGCAAAATCGTAAGCGATTGAAAACAATTGGTCGGGGAGAGAGGATTTGAACCTCCGACCCCCTGGTCCCGAAGATTGGTTTCACGAGGAATCAACACTTTAGCTCAGTTTGGATACGTTCAGATTGACTAGTAAAAATGCGGGTTTCGGCACTGCACCCCAACTTGGAACTCAACGCATCCAAGCGGCCACTGGGCACAATTTTGGGCACAATGCGACTGGGGTGAACCCCTCGATTGAGACAACTAGGTTGGCACACCTGCCGTGGTTTGGTTTTCTGACCGTCGATGAGCACCTTAGCATTTGTTAACATTTTCCGACACTTCAGCAAGGTGCAAATGCCCTTGGAATACTGATACGGTCTCAAAGATTCACCTTGCTTACGGATACTGTTTTCAAGGCAGTTATCAGCATTGGGACTTTCGTCCGCTTTTCGCGGTATTCGTTCAAAACCGCGACCAATTGACGCCCTAGCTGGCGGAAGTGCTCCGGGCAGCGTCGAACCTGCAGCCGGGTTTGCGTACCAGCGAGGAACCCGTAGCGTTATCCGGCCCCAATTTGTTGCATACTTGCACTATGGACAACTCGCCGATCTGGTCGAAAGATTCAAAGCCACGTTGGGCGTTTGTTAGCATTTTGCTTTCCTTTGGCGCGTTTCTGGCGATCATGTACAGATTTGTGCCGGACGCAAACTTGTATTTTGTGTCCCTTCTCGACCATACCTTCACTCTGTTGGCAGGCTGCGGAGCAACCGTCATGTTAGGGTTGCTTCAAAAATATGTCTTCAAGAGACCGCTATCGCTAAAGTGGGAGTTGGCTATATTGGCGGCATTCGTGTTTTTCGCCGGCTTTGAGGCGTGGCGCGATCAACTACATTCCGTGAATGATGATGGGCAGCAAATAAAAGAATTGAAAGCGAAGCTAGACGATCTCACGTTGCCACAACTCCAATCAGGCAAAATGCCAGTCAATCTTTCCTGGACCGGAGATAAGGAACAAGACACGTTAATTACAGTGGCTCCCCTGATTAAAAACAAGGGCGCTCCTACGGTGCTTGATAATTGGGAGATTGGTGTCGAGTTCGATGACGGACGGCGCTTTCAAGCCCAACTGCTTCAGGCTCCATTGCCCAATGACACTCTAACGTTTGATTTCCCAGATAAGTGGCATAAAGTGATTCTAGAGGGGCGTTTTTGGCTGCCATTTGTTACGCAGACTGACGCTGTAACGCCGAGCCATGCAGCACGGGGATGGATGTCTGCCCTCGTAAAACATTTGAATGCACAAGAACTAATTGATAAGCAAGCAGTCGTTGTAGTCCGTTGCAAAGACGTAAATGGGAAGCCATTTGAGATGCGCGAAAAATTAGATAGTGCCAGTCCTCCAGTAATAAATCTTAACGACTTGCCCGGAGCGGTAAAAAAAAGGCAGCCATGAAACAACCTGAATACATCGAAGGCCCGAACGCAACGCATAACTAAACATGCAGTGTAAAGGCCGAGAAGAAGAAGCGGAAGGCTTCTGGGGCTTCGCGCCTACGCAAACCAAAGATTTCCGACAAAGACTAGAAGTGGAATTCGTCGCACATTTTGGACATCTCTTCCCACGTCCTTGCCGGGTCGTGGCGCGGCGGCGAATACTGTTCAGTCACGAGTTGCGTCTCTCAGTCCGGTGCCCGAGGAGCAAATGAAGTGATCCCTGGTGTGGTCTGCGAATCTATTTGAATCTATTTTAGATTCATGAGGCACAAGGAATAAAAGGCTTTAAGCCACATTCCCACAATGACTTAGCCTTTCCACAAGTCCGACGATCGGACTTTGAGCGCTGAGCACCGATTTCTCGTATCACCGTTTCGAAGCAACACCATTGGCAGCGTTTGCGCTCGGCCTTAGGTAACCTGGAGTGCGTGATAAGTGGAATACACCGAGCGCGGACACGCTCACGATAGAGTGAAAATTCCGATGATCGGAAATTCTGAAAGACTAAGTCATTGCGTCGTCGCGACTTAAACGGAGGAGTCTGCCCCGTCTGCCTCCATCAGTGGACTGAGACCCAGTGCCTCGCTTGCAGCCGAAGGTCGCCCGATTCGGATCGGTATGCGAAGTGAAGAACTCCAATTTCGCCGGGTTCCTTCTACAGCGAACCGATGCGTTCCCATCCACCGGGATAGGTGGTCACCAAGCCAAGATCATCAACGACGATCTCAGCCGAGAATCCAGTGTTGCTTTCGTAGCGATACGTGTTCTGAGCAACCCGCGTGTAGCGTTGAGACAACGGTTGAACCGTAAGCTCAGGGAACTTGACCCAAGCGGCAATGACCGACTCGCTGCCCCTGACTTGAAGGCTGAGACGCCTGATCGCAAGAGTGTTGGTCGCGGGCGTCACCGCGAGATCAACGTCGTCACAGCCCTGAATTTCGCGTAACTCCTGACCCGTACTGCGCCACACGCCGCGCTTCTCCACGCTTAGGCTGAGGGTCTTCACATCGTTTCCGAGTGTGCGGTCAACTTGAACTCGGTGGGTGAGCCAATTCTCATCGCACTGGATTTCATAGCTCGCCAGCAGCGGTCGCTGGTCTTTGAGGACTCCGACGACTGTGCCCTTCAGCAGCCAGCCTTCTGCGGTGTGCCAGAGACCACAGTAATCCCTGCCGTCGATGAGCAGGTTTTTCCAGACAACTGTACGCTTCAGATCGTCTTCCATTGAGCAATTTCCGTCGCACGTCAAATGCGTGGTTAAGCAATATGCCATTTAAGTTGTCTGATCGATGGGCGAAGTCGCTGCGCAGGGGGCGGGCGCGCGAGCGTGTACCGGGCATCGGGGCTGAGGAGATGCGATTCTCAGTTGGTGTAAATCGCCCAATTACGTCATGTACTATTTACGGCCACCCTGAGACGCCGGATCAGGAACAAGCCTTACTTGAGGCCTATGAACATAACGACACCTGCGGGCTACCGGCTCTTTCGGGCTTGGACATTCAGCAGCTCAGAATTGTCGGCTGTCTGGTTTTGTCTCAATTGCGAGAATGCTGCGTCGAAATCCCGTCGATGGATGAAGACGGGCGTGCGGGTACCCACGACCAGTGCCAGCGTTCGCGGACGCCGGCGGTTAGATTCGTCACACTATTGATCAACACTTTTGCTAGGATTGCGAATCGCATAAGCTGTTCCTCGGCAGCAGTGGTAGAACGGCCCCACGTGGACGTTACCCCCTGCACTAGCGGTACCGTAAAGACGACCCTTATGTAACAGCAGTCCCGCTAAGGGAAGTTTCCCGTCTTTTCCACCGGTGAAGTCGTGCACTACAGGGTTTGTCGTGCTCAAATCCGCTATGCTCAGATCCAATTTGAAAACCGTGCCTTTGCCAAAACGTCCTCCCCGCTCCGTTGTGCCATATACACTATTCTTAGGGCCAAACGTCAACTCCGCGCGTGGATATTTTCCGTCCCGCCCGCCGAAGCTATACAGGACAGTATGTTTCTTGTTCTTGTCTATCATGAACACGACACCGCACCCGAGAGTTCCGCAGGCGCCGCCCGTCTTCCCCCCCATCATGGCTGTACCGTAGAGATTGCCTACTGAATCGATCAGGAGGCTAGCCATAGGGAAGCCACCATCCACTCCTCCGGTGAAGCGGTGCAGTACCATCTGAATTTTTCGCTTTAGGTCAATCTTGAATACGACGCCACATCCCGTGTTTCCGCAATTCCCCCCGGTCATGCCACCATTCATAGTAGTGCCGTAGATGTTTCCCTCCTTATCCAAGATCACACTGGCGGCTGGGGCCCCGCCGTCTGCGCCGCCGGTAAACTGATACGGATATGTCAAATTCACGAACGTATTATCAAGTGCGAACACCGTCCCGTTGTTGCTCACTCCCCCTCGGAGAGTGGTTCCGTAAAGAGTATTTGTCTGCTGGTTCAGAACCACCCCGGCGATGGGATTGGTTCCGTCCGTTCCGAGAAAGCCAAGAGCTGTTGCCATATAAGTGTTTGTGGTAGGCGAGTACATGAAGATTACGCCGAGGCCGGTGGGCCCGCCATCTACCGTTGTGCCGTACAAATTGCCCATCTTGTCTACTGTCAGCGCATTGGGATGGATACCTAAAAACCTACCTGTAGGCGAATTTCTTTTAAACTGGGCGACTCTGCCAAACTTCCCGCTACTATCTATTTTGTATATAACCCCTGAGCTGTCTTTGCCACCAAATGTTGTCGTTCCGTAAAGGTTCCCAGTGTTAGCGTCGTACACTAAGCCTGCGCGCGGCATACTGCCACCCGGAGCATTTAGTTCCTTGAGGAATCCGTGTGTGCATACACGTTCAACAACCGCAGCACATAAATGCCCTGGTTGGAGAACCACTTCTTGGCCGGGGGCGGCAACTGCCAGCGCGATCGCCAACACGAGAGCCGCTCTTGCAACTCGTCCCCCTATCTCCGAGATCAAGCACCGATATCGGCCAAGATTTGACATGGCTCTCATCCTCTCAATTCCCGGAACGATTGTTATTGATCAGGAGGAACGAGCACGTTTCGAATTCCCCTAGTTGTTCTACGTCCGCAGGCAATCACCTCATCCGTGCCCCTGAACGCACTTAAGGTACCACGGAACTTACTTCGATAGCGTAAATTGAATTCGAGCTTGTCGCAAAGCAGGAAGATCCAAGTCCGCGTCTTTCCACAGCTTAAGACAAGTCTCATATTCGATTTGAGCCTGGGGTGTGTCGTTCGAAAGTTTATGAGCTTTAGCCAGTTGAAGCTGGGCCAAGGCCCCGAGCGGACTGTTACCCAGACGGCCGCGGTGATTGAGCATCTTCTCGAACTCGGAAGCTGCAGCAACACCCTTTCCCTGCATTAGAAAGGCCTCGCCACGAAGGTAGATGGGATATAAAGTGTCCTGGGCAAGAGGGTATCCTCCGGTCTCGTATGCTCTCGTTACTTCCAGGTCCACAATTGCTGACTGCGGATTCTTGTGGGTGATTGCGATCGCAGCGCGGATGCTAGGCAGCGAGTAGTTGTTCAACAGAGTATCGCTAGGGAACTGCTCCTGTAGCTTGTCCACAATCATTTGGGCCCTATTGATATCACCGGCCCGAGCAAGGGCCAGGGCTGCTGTAGTCTGCACGTCTTTCGTGGGTGCCAAGGCAAGTGCAGCCGCCGATTGTTGTCGGGCTCGGACCGCGTCGCCAAGTTCAGCCTCGAACAGCGCGGCGTGAGCTTGCCATCCGGCTGCCGCTCCCTTCTCTCCATTCCGCAATGCTGAATCCACCGCGCGGCGCGACAGATCGCGTGCGTTACGCATTCGTCCGTGGAGTGCCGCAGTATCAGACTGGTAGGCCAGTAGCAGGTCTTCGCTCCCGGGCTTGCCCGCAGCGGCAGAAGCCCATTTCTCCATCTCGGTGGGATCATTCTGCATGAACGACAGAAGGTAGAAAAGCAACGGCAGGGCTTGGTGATCAAGTTGTCGGGCACGCACATCTCGAAGGACATCCCGGGCCTTATCTGGCTGATTCAGATTGATGAAGCTGGCAGCAAGCATCACGTAGTTGTTCACATCAGTCGGCTCTAATCGCAGGGCTTCCTGAAATCCTTCTGCCGCGTTATCGTAACGTCCCATCTGCGCGTCATAGAGTGCCAGGAAGGCATATGGAAGCTGATCGCGAGTATATATCTGTTTCCATTGCTGATAAACTTGCGCTTCTTTGTCGAGTTCGCCTGTGGCATAAAAGTAAGAAGAATCAATGTAAAGCCTTTCGTGCTCCGTCACTCGTTCCCGCAGGTCATGGGCTTTTTCGGCCGCTTCAACGGACAAAGCCATCTCTCCGAGGTTGGAATAAACATTAGCCAGTTGAGCATAGGCGATCGCAAAGTTCGGATCGAGTTCCACGGCTCGCTTCAAGAGAGGTAACGCGGCCATATCTCCGCCAGAGTACTCAGTACGCACGGCCTGGCTGTATGCCTGCAAGGCCTCGAGGGAACCCGTGGTTGTTTGCTGCAGCGGCGTGTCATATTTGTGAATTGACGCGAGCGATTCACCTAGCTTCTCGCGCATGGACGTCGCCGCTTCGCGCAGCTTGGATAGGACTTCTTCCTTGCCGATCGCCTCCATTTGCTCACTGTCCAGCAAGTCTCCGTCCTGACAATTCTCCGCATTGAGCCCGACCACGTAGTGACTTCCGATTATGGAAATCGATCCCAATAACATTGCCTTGCTCCCGGCGCGCAAACAAATCTGTCGTGCAACATCCCGGGTCAAAGTTTGGTCCGCGGGGAGCCGCATGTAGGAAAGCATCGTTGTCACGTTCTTCTCTGAAAGGATGTTGAGATAAGGGGATTGTTTCAGTGCCACCGCCAACCCTTGCTTGAGAGCATCATTAAAAACAGGGTCCCCGGTAGTATTAGTGAAGTCAGCCAGCACGACGCTGTCTCTACCAGTGAGCACATGAGCAGAGCGTCTGTAATACAACCCTCCGGCTACCAGCGCCGCCGCCGCGAAGCCTAAGCTCACTAGCCCCACAGAAAACTTCCTTCGTTTTGCGATGGAGCGGGCTCTACGCCCAATCGTTTTGGCGAAACGGAGTTTTTGCGGCAGCTCCCGATTTCCAACTTCTTCCGTATACAGGTTATAGAGATGGACTATGAGTCGATGCTTTACCTCGGCCTCTCCGAGATCGTGCAAAAGTGCTTTCCACTTGCTCACCTGATCGAGTACATCGGCCACGCTCGATGAGATGAGGATGTGCCCGGCGTCCCCACAGTCCATCACCCGTTGCGCAATGTTGATTCCGCCGCCGGCTACGTTGAGCGCTTCATTGATGTCTTGCACCCGATATATCGGTCCGGTATGAATGCCCATTCGCAGCCGAATCTCCGGCCAACGCCGCAAAATGCGGTGCAGTTGGAAGGCGCAGCAGGCGGGAGATTCGACGTTGTCAAAAAAGACCAGTGCCATCCCATCTCCTGCGGGCAATCGAATGAGTTTACCGTTGGCCTGAGCCCGGGCAAATTCCTGCGTTTCACGGACTGCCTGCTGCAAATGCCGGACCGCTTGCTCCTGCTGATCCATGGGAAGTTGAGAGTATCCCACGATATCCATGAATAATACGTGGGCCATTTCTAGACTGTGGTTCGACTCGGAACTAGAGGTCGGCACCGGTTGGGATTCGGTAAGATTCGGCATCTTGGGCACATCACTCAAGAGAGGACTGTCCTTTGGTGGCTACATAGTACGGACGTGGATTAATCGACAGGGAGGCCTTGGGGCCGACGCAAGGTGGGCGTTGGGGTACCGATAATCCGTACCTGAAAAAGAGAGCCCTGTCAGCAGCCTTCGAGGACTCAGGGACTCCGCACAAAGCCGTGTGCCACCCTGGTTGCATCCACGTAAAACCCAACGATCTCACCGGTTGAATTGATGCTTACGCCCACCGTTCCCTGAAATTTACTCGTACCCGCACCTGGAACATCGAACTTGCTAATCGTGCCGGCCGCCGCGCGCACGAACCCGTGAAGTCCATAATTCTTGTCAATGTAGGAGCCCGCGACCATACCTGCTGAGTTTATGCAGGTCGCAACCGTGCCTTGGCCTACCGCATTACCGGCCCCCACAACATTGAAGAGCTTTATCGTTTTATTAACAGCGCGCACAAAGCCGTGATAGACATTTTTATCGTCAATATACACGCCTGTGATAACCCCAGACGAGTTGATGCTTCCTCCGACGGTACCGTTAAGCGTACCCGGACCAGCTTCGAAGCTCGCTATCACACCGCTAGCGGAGCGCACAAAGCCGTGTTCCAGACCGGTTTGACCGCTTGCGTCGACGTAGGTTCCCGTCACCGTCCCAGAGTCGTTAATCGCCAAGGCGGCGGTGCCTCGATTAGTGGTGTTCCCAGCGCCGGGAGCCTCGAACGTCATGATCTTGCCAGTCGCAGCACGGATGAAACCGTGGTAAACGCCTTTCGCGTTGGCCGAGTATCCAGCAACCGCTCCCGCTGTGTTGATGCTAAACCGAGCATTTTTGTTTTCCCCGCTCGGACCTCCGAACGGGACACCGGGAGCGCTAAACGTGGTTGTCATACCGTCAGCCGCGCGGACAAAACCATGACTCACGTTGGCTCCGTCGATGTACCACCCAGAGATCTCCCCGGCGTCATTGATGGTGCAGGGAAAGGTTCCTTGGTTCGGCATCGTGCCTGCACCGACAACATCGAAAGAAATTATCGTGCCATCGGACGCGCGTACAAAGCCGTGAGCCACGTTAATGGCGTCAACGTAGTATCCGGTGGCCGCTCCGGTCTTGTTGATGGCCAGAGCGAAAGTGCCCTGCCCATTTCCCGTGCCTGCTTCCGTGACATTAAACGTGGTGATTGTAGCAGTGCCTTGATCGGCGGCATCTGGAGTCTGCGCGAAGGGCTTCGTAGCACAAAGCAAGCAGAGCCAAAGCGTCGCCACTTTGGCAAGCCCGTTTCGAGTGGAGCGGGGCTCGACCTCGCCACGACGGTGAAACTGCGTCACCCGTAGACGATCTCCAACATGCTTCTTCATATGAACTCCTTTTCAAATTGCAAGCTTGAAAAGTGGCAATTCCGATAGTGGTTTGGTGGCGAGAGTTGATACTGTGTGGAGTTATCTCTTGGGTCGGCTGCCTTGTAATGAGACGGAAACAGAAAGGAGGACTTCTGTCTTCCGCGGAATTGGCTGCTAATGCAATGTACAGCGCTGAGTTCATTACTAACTCCTGCGCTCACGGGCTCACAACAATATTAGTACCGCGTTTCGCAAGTTCTTAGATCATAGCTGTCGGGCCGTCAACTCTACTTGGGTTTGGCTGACACGATTGAGCTCATGAAATCAAAGCTAGATAGTTTTAGTCGTAGCCCGAACTGGTACCGTGTAAACAAATCTAGGATAGCGAGAGCCGAATTTGCCGACAGGAAGCATTCCAGCGATTCGGCGAAGGCTACAATGACAATCATCGGTTGTCAAGCCGAAAACAAGTGCAATTGTTGGCTTGGAATCCCTAGCTCAGTAACGGATGGAACTTGCGTTTCCGTATCAAGTTGGAATCCCACGGCGTCCCGTTCCTGGTTGCGAACAGCAAAACCGAGGGGATTCGGTCACCAGATTCTCAGGTACGCCCTGAGATGTTCCCGTGGCCGGATCTCTCTTGAAGCGATAGGTTGAAGGGTTTGATTTTTGCATACCAGCAAGTGGATCTCGACCACTACCAGCATGCGGCCAGAATATCCAGCGCGATCGGCGCCCGCACTAGCGCATATTACGGTCAAGTGGGAAAGCACAATAGCCTCTATTTGGCTGCTGGTCTAGTGAAACCCCAACCAGTTCCGCCAGCGCCTGCCAGTGCCGTGGGTGTGGCCGATAACCCTCCCGGATGCGGCCAGCGTACCAGCGCGAAACGGAGATTTGTCGAGCGATAGCGGATGCTGACATCGAGGCGAGAAGCGGTTGAATCTTCTCTGAATAGAACCTCTTGGTCAGCCATGCGGGCTTGTCCGAAGGCTTCCACGCATGCTGTGCTAGAGCATGTCGACGTTGAGTGTTCGCCCGCTTTAGCTGAGCTTCAGGACAGTTAGCGATTTGACGTCCAGCATGTGCAGCATCGTTCGATCACACGATGACTTCAGTGGTTTTGCCAATGAGGACAGGGAGAAACTATCTGAACTACACCAGCTTTTTCTTCTCGAAACTTTACCGAAGTACGCGGAACGGGACAAACAGGCTGGATTTGTGAATGCTGTGATTCATCAGCTACATGAGCGCGACCAAAAAGTTGAATCCTATATACCTGAAGAATTGAAGTACGCAATCGAGCCACGCGATAAAAGGCGGGCTTATTTGGGCATGGCGGCGTTGCTCGACTTACGCGACCAAGGGTGGGACTCCGGCCCGGCTGGGGTATTACGACAACTATCTGGTGGATAACCACAGTTGCGAGATCGTGGGAGTGCAAGCCACTGCCGCCCGGATGAGACAGGAGACGGTGGCCGCACAAGACATGCTGGCTCGCTTCGCCCGATGGCAAGGACGCGATCCCGATTCGGTGGTTGCTGATGCGACTTACGGCAACGGCGAGTTCTTGCAGTGGTTAACGGAGCGGGGGATCAAACCCTATATGCGCACTCGGGACAGCGCTCTCCGCAAGAACAACCCACTCTACGGTCCCGAGCGTTTCACCTTTGTTCCAGAAAGCAACAGCTATCTCTGCCCCGCAGGTCAGCCACTCAACCTCGTCGGTTTGAATGTCAGGAATCGAACCCATGCCTACATCGGAAGCCGCAAACGTTGTGGTGCGTGTTCGCAAAAGTCGCAATGCACCACCGGCCAGTACAAATATCTCGCCATCCACATCCACGAACCCGCCCGGCAACGCGCCCGCGACTTGGCCAACACGCCAGGCTTCGCGAGCGCACAACGGAAAAGGAAGAAGGTGGAAGCGCTGTTCGCGGAACTTAAGAATCAGATCGGAGTTCGTCGCCTACGCCTGCGGAGATTAAAGTTTGTTCGCGAGCAGTTCTTCCTGGCTGCGGCTGCGCAAAACATCAAGCGATTGGTCCGCTTCCTCAGCCAAGGGCCACAGCCACCGCTCCCTGCAACGACTTAGTTGGCTCGCAGCAAACTTTCCCTCGCTGCACGCTACTTGCACAACACCCATAGCTCTTCCGACCGGCCCTTTTTCAACACCCACAGGCGATTACACCAGTTGAGAATTGCCGATGGGTTTCTATTTGACAACCGTGCGGGGAGTAGGGGGGCCATCATTCTTCGGGTCGGCGAAACTCGCTCCAACTGCTGTGCGACGACTTTTTATGAACCATGGTTACGGATTCCTCCCCTCGCGCTCCCAGCCCATTGTTGGCAAGCCTGACTTCGAGCAGCAGCAAAATCTCAGGGTCCTTTATCTCCTGAACCTGCTCCAAGGCTGTGCGAGGAGAGAACCGCGACGCGGCCTGTACAAGCCGCCAATAGGCAGAGACGGAGGGCCACCAGGCTTTCAAGGCCAGATTCGGGTCATCAGGATCGGCGTCCTCACTTCTCAGTTTGTCTGCCTGTTCCATCCCTGATCGAAACAGCTTGACCGCCAGATCAACGTCGCCCATCTCTCTCGCCATCGTAATTCCCTCAAGCCAGTTTTCCGTCGCGTGGTAGGAAGAGGCTGCGTGCTTCAGAGACGCTGCCATTTCCTCCAAGGCGTCCCTGGCGGCGAAAGGGTTTTTCTTCATCGTCGTGCGAGCGATTGTGAGGTAGGCCTGAGCACGCGGAAACTCCGGCCACCACGACGAGCCCACTGACTCGGGCACTGTGGCGGCGGCCGCAATCGCCTGGCGAGGATTGTCCTCGGCCATGCGGCCGATCTCTTGCACCCGACCTTTGGTCGTTTGCAGAACCTGGTCCATCTCTTTCGGAGCACCGAACGAGCCGCCAAGGCCTTGCCCCTGCTCACCTTCTTTCAGGGGTGTGTCTGTGATAGTGGGATCGATGGACTGAACGCCGTTCGGGAACTGCTTGAGCTGAATCTGGGCCTGTTGCGAGTCCTTCAGTATTTTGTCCGCTTCGTCGTCATCCAGTTGCCTCAATACAGGCAGAAGCTCAAACACACGATAGTCATACTCGCTGGCGAAGCCCAGCTTTACGGAAGGTGCATTGAGAGTGACGCCGCGGCCGTCCTCGGATCGAGCCCCATCGAGCACCTGGTGAATCGCATCCAACGCGAGCGCGGGCGGAACGTGCTGCCAAAAGCGCACGATCATGCTGGCGAAATCATCACTACTGATGTTCGGGGAATGCCATTCATGGTCACTCGCCATAGCAAGTCGGAAAATTTCCTGCTTATCGCTGTCGCGCTCGGGCGGGAGTTCGAGCATTAGCTGGGTGGCTTCGTCGTACGGAAAGTTCTCTTTGGTTGGTACCTGGTTCAGTAGTTTGAGTGCACGGTCGAATTTCTTGGCACTCATCGCACGGTAGACCATGTATCTCAGGAGAGTTGCCCTAACATCAGGTAAAGCCTGCGACAAGAGCGATTCGACTTTCGATTCGTCGACTGTGAGCAGGGCGTTCAACGCGGCCTCTTGCAGTTTTCGCTTTGTCTCTAAATTGTAGAAAACTTCTATCGTCGCCTGGTCAGGCCGCTGGCCCTGCGAGGCGAGCCGGTTCTCCTCTTCCTGAGTTTCGGGCATTGCCAACATGGGTGGGCGCTTGGCGCGCCTGCGTGCGCGCGATACGTAGCCTAGGCTATTCCCGGAACACGTTTGCCCTGTGGTATTCGAGAAAATGCGACTGTTCATTGCTGAAAATGCCCACGTTCAATTCCAGCGGAATCCCCCAGGCTTGCAGTATCCTGAGATCCAAATGGGGGGAGATCAACAAAGCACCAGAGTCGGTAAACGAGAGTAGCCCCTTATCAAACAGATGATCTACATGCGGAGCTAGCAGGAGGCCATTGCATCCGTTTAGCTTCTCCTCGTCGGAAGAGTCCTTCCACGGCTTGATATGGCTTGCCCGCAGGAAGTTAGGGTTTGAAACACCGGTAACTCGGCAGAATTTCTCGTTCAGCCTCACGTTTGCACGAAAAATTCCTTGACCGCGCCTTGCTTTAACGAGTTGCTCCTTTGCTGTCGACCCGATGTCCGTGCGACCTTTGATCACCCCTTCCTGACTGTCTTCCGAAGCAGAGTTCCCGATTTCATCCGAGAGACCCTCCAAAACCACCTCGTATTGTTTACCAAGAAGACGAATCAGTTCGCTCGCCATGAACTCTGGCACTTCAGCTAGGTAGACGGATTGCAATCCATCACCTTTGGGTTGCAGGGGTGAGTATTTCTGCGGCAAGTGAGGCCGAAGCTGTTCAATATGGTCCTTGGGTCGAATCGGGCTTCCCAGTTCTTTGAATTCAACAGGCACGAGCCAACCCTCTTCCGACCAGGTCTCGCCTGCCTTTCCAAAGTCTGGCTTCGGAGCGGTCGCTGCTCGATCAGTCGCAAGACCCACCGCTTTGATATAGGTATCGCAAAACGAAAAGATCACATCGCCCGGCTTGACCAGACGCATGTTTTCATAGAAGCGATTCTTTGCCCCATCAGCTTTGGTCTTCGGGGACCAAAGAAAGCCACCGGGAACTTCAGCTTTGTAAGTTTGATTCTGATTAACCCACCAATACCGCATGAACGATCCCCCGCACTACCGACTTGTACCATATTCTTGGAACGCGACAGGCGGCGTGGAACTCGGATAGTTATCGTAACGTCGCTGTTGCACCGCCAACCCGATTGTGAGTGTCAATGCCTGTGGGTGTTGAAAAAGTCTGTGATAGGAGCGACCTTTTGGTGCCGAACAGAGCTGCTGCGAGTTCTCCTTCTCTGCTCGGCTAGGCGGGGACTCTCTCAGCAGGGG
>Ga0307477_10001815_pt1 | contig 17275 bp, 17 predicted proteins | sample atmos_gasesECM2C_FD_203316 | JGI IMG/M metagenome (GOLD analysis project Ga0307477, IMG submission 203316) | Hardwood forest soil microbial communities from Morgan-Monroe State Forest, Indiana, United States - atmos_gasesECM2C_515 | ecosystem: Environmental > Terrestrial > Soil > Temperate...
ACGATGGCGGAGACATGTCGCTGCTTGCTGGCACCAAGCCGGCTGCTCCAGCCATTGAAGATGGCCCTGCAATTGGCAACCGCCTTGCCGTAGTTAGTTCGCGTGAACTCGCTCTCCGCGGCGTTGAAAAGGCTCATCGCGTGCTTGTCGTCGGCTGCAAACGGAAGCGTTAGCTCTACCAGGCGCACTCCGTGACGGTCAAAGGCGGGGAGGACTGCTCTGATCCAAACCGTGGGGTCCACTTCGAAAGCGGCATCGTCAATCCTCGTGTCCCAAAAGATCGACGGCTGCGAATGCAGGCCGAGTTGGTGCCCGAAGGGATCGGGAAGCCCCGATGCAGGCTCTCCGAGGGTAGTAATTGTGGCGACGCGAGCCGAAAACCGGATGCCGAGGTGGAAAGAGCTCGGGCTCGACTGGTGGCGCATACGCTCGAGCATCTCAATGTCGGGGACTGTTAGCGGGAACTCAAGGAACACTCGCTGATCCACGTGCCCCTGGGGCAGGGACCTGCAAGGGAGTCCCTGCCAGAGGTCGACATCAAGGGAGTGAGCAATACGGAACTGGTTTGCGAGACGCAGCTCGCCGCTCAACCGAACGAGCGCAAGCATCGTGTCGGCGGGCCGGTTGTGGAAGTGGACGTGAACCGGGACGATGAGGTGAGGTCGTCGCAGAGTACTGTCCGCCGAAAGCTCGCCAGGATCGATGGTGATGCGCCCCACAGTGCGGCTGCCGAGCTGGATATCTTTGGTGCAGCTAGTGGCCATGGTGCTTGCTTTTATGCCTTATCCGACGGGCACTTCGGGCCGGGTCTCCTCAACGGGTGTGACGTCGGCAAGCAACTCGTCTAAAAGGCGACGGTGGAAGCGTGCTTCGCCCGCGATGACATCTCGGGTCATGCCTAGCTTCGACTCCATGAGGTCGATCGCCTTCGTCAGGAGTGTTGGCTGCTCGGGCTCTCCAAGTTCAATTGGTTCGGTATTCCGGCCCCAATTTCGCGCTAGGTGAACCTGCGCGCGCTGGTAGCCATCGTCGCTAAGCGCGCCGAGTGTCTTGGCCCTATAGAGAAGGGCCTGGAGAGACACGCGCCATCGGAGCTTGAGGTCGAAGTACGTAGGCCAGCTCATCCTTTTCGGGAATTCTCGGGTGATAGTCTCGGCCGGCATCAGGAAGGCGGCCGCGAAGCGATGGGCCTGTCGCTCGACGAGGTGATGTGCCGCCTGGGTGTGGCGGTGGACTACCAAATGGCCGAGCTCGTGACCGGCGTCGAACCTTGACCTTGCTGCGTCTTCCTTGTCGCTGCCTAGAACGACTACAGGTCTTTTAGACAACCATGTCGAGAACGCATCGACGCCCCCGGTGCCAATAGCTGGTCTGACGACAATGACGCCCCTCGACTCCAGAAGTCGGACGACGTTGTCGATGGGTCCACCGCCGAGCCCCCACGCCGAACGCACAGCGCCGCCGGCGGCCTCCGCAGCTTTGTCGTCGGTGACGCCGATGTCGACGGTGGGGAGGACGACCTCGGGGAGGCGTACGTGGCCCTCGACGCGTGCCAGCACGTCAGCAAGCAGCTCGAGCCGAGCGAGAAGCCGGCCGCGTTCGAATTTGCTCGTCGACCGAAGGCTCCGGAAGTGCGCGGTACTCTCGTCGACCCGGACGTGGTCATCGCCGCGGCGCTCGAAGAACTCTGGGGGGAATCCCAGCTGCAGCGCCAGGGCCGCCAGGGTGGCCGGGCTCGGCTTCGTGCGCGCTTGCTCGTACTGGCCGACGACGGCAGGGGTGATGTCCAGCGCACGCGCTACGTCGACCTTCCGGTAGCCACGATACAGCCGGGCCTGGCGCAGCCGGTCACCGTCGAAGAGCGCCGCTGCGAGGCGCGGCGGAGCTGACAGATTCACGACGGCTGCGCCGCATCCTCGTCGGCGGCGTTCTCACGCAGCTCGACATCGGGCTCCGGGGTGATCTCCATGTCGGCAGCGATGTCCTCGCTGCTGATGTCGGGCACCGACGGGATGGCCGCCCCGGCCGATACGTCGAACAGCGTGTAGACGGCCTCCCAGCGCGAGATCGTGCCGTCGAGGGCACGCTGGCTACCGACAGCGTGCAGCCGGACGGCGCGGAGGCCGCCGTCCGGATTGCCGTAGCTGCCGAGCACCCAATCGAGGTACACGCGCGTCGCCGCGTCCTCGTCCTCTGGGATGGGCAGGTCGAGCTGCACGGCGCCGGTGCGGCCGATCATCCGCGCGGCGGGTCCCGCATGGTTCGGGAAGCAGGCGCTCGGGTTGTCGAACTCGCTGTCGCCGAGCTTGTGATGGCGCATCTCAATGTCGCCAATGCGCAGCGCGAGCGACTGGTTGACGATCTCGGCGGCGCCGCCGGCCGCGACGATGGCGGGGCCGAGGAAGTGAACGCCGCTGCGCCAGATGTGCACCCCGAAGGTCAGGGCGTCGTCGCCGAGGTTTGCGTCATGCCGCTCCTGGCTGATCTCGTAGGTCCGCTGCAGCGCCCGCACGAGGCGGGCCTGGAGCTCTGGGTCGCGGAGGTGGTCGGGGAGGTGCTGCTCGGACGACGGCATCGGCGTTCCTTCAAGTGCAAGCGCGGAATCCTTGCGCGGAACTGTAGGGGATGCGCGGGAATCCGTCAAGCCGTCCGCGGGGCGAGGGTTTTGCCCGGACAACCCATATGACTTTCTTTTCAGAGGCACATGCATGAGCTGAGGTTCTTGGTTCCCGGGTCTGGATGAGTTACTTCCCCCTTCCGGACTTGGGAAGCAAGGACCTCAGCGGGCAGGGCGGAGAGGGGTGATGGGACAGCACTGACGCCCGGAACACCGGGAGTAGAAGATCTACACGGAGGTCACACGTATGCCCGCGACCCGGCTCACGTCCGACGACGAAGGGGACTGCCCGCCACTCCACGACCCCGATTTCCCTGAGCAGCTTCTGCGCGACTACGAGCTCGCTGAGGCCCTGCGCATCAGCGGCTGCGCGGGTCCCGCCTGGCACGCGCATATCGAGGACGTCTTCGGCTATGCGCATCGCGCGCTCCGCAAATGGGCGGAGGAGGGAACGCTCTTAGACCATATGCACGGCGACACCACGATCGCGAAGCGCAATCGCGACCGTCTGCCGACGCAGCGGCAGTTGAGTGTCTCGGAGGTCGACGACCTGGTCGCGCACCTGATGGTGACGGCGATCCCCGTCTATCGGCTGCGCTTGATGGACGGGAGCTGGCGGCCGGATCGCGGGCGGTCGTTGCGGTCGTACTGCCTGCAACAGTTGAAGTTCCAGCTCGCCCGCCGCTACTGGTCGTGGGCGGCAGAGCGCGAGGCGGAGTCGGCGCGTCCGGAGGCGGAGCTGTTGCCGACCGACAGGGTGCAGCCAGCCCTGCACGGTGACGTGAACGCGTGGGCACAGCCGATGGATGCGGTGGTGCTGGTCATGTCGATCACCGAGGAGATCGCGGCGGCGGCGCGTGGCGACGAGCTGACGCTGAAGATCGTGCGCATGAACGCGCAGGGGCACCTCGACCGCGAGATCGCCGTGGCGATGAACGTTACAGCCAAGACCGTCGAGCTGCGCCTCCGCCGCTTCCGCGAGCGGGCTGCGGCCCATCGCCGGGAGGTCGCCTGAGCCGCTCGATTTTCAAAGCGACAGCCCAGGACGTGCGACCCGACCCGGAAGTTCCGTCTATGTTCAGCCTAAAGACCTTGCGAAGGGCATGGTCAAGCCGATTTCTCGCTCTCGTCTGGTCCGCCCGGCTCATCGGCCGGCGCATCCTCCTGGGCGAGTAACTCTCTAGCCCTGGCCATACTGTCCTGGTCGCCTTTGCAAATCGTGTACAGGCGTATGGCTTGGGTGAGACTCTGATCGAGCTGCAGGGGCTCGTCACCCACGTCGAGGCCGTAATGGCGTACGGCATCAGCGAGGAGACGATTTACGCAATCGCGGACACTAAGTGCGATGTAGGTCGCGCTCGAGTAGGTTGGGCCGATGGTGACCATGCGGCTGTCGTGCAGTTCCTTGAGGACTGACAGCATCACGGTAAACAGCTGATGGGACCAATCCGATGAGACGTCGTAGATTCCTCGGTAGATTTCGAGTGCGTCCGCTCGCTTGGCCATTTCGGCATCGTTGAGTCCATGCCACGTTCGCGTACTGCCACCCAATGGGCGGGGCTCGGCGCGTCCCTCTAACGCTGCGGCAAGTTGATCGTTCCAACGCTTCTCTAGAAGCGCGCGAGCTGCCAGCATCTTTTCTTCACTGAGGCGGAAGGTTCTCTGTTCAGGAGGGAGGGTCTTTTCTTTTTCTGCGAGGATTCTGTTGCGCTCAATGACGCTGTCGGACCATTTGAGTTGTCGATCACGGCCATGCCGCGCGAACAGGTAGCCACGGTCCTCGCTGTCAGTCTGTGTAAGAGCGGCGAAGGATATGGTTCCTGCGGCGAGCGCTCTTACGAGAGGGCCGGCGTCATCAGCGTAGCCACGATCGATCAAAACAACGATGGCCGTGGCCGTCCGTAGTTGCCTCAGCAACACAACAAGAGGCACGGCTCCGCCGAAGCCTGTGCGTGGCGTGGCCGAGCCCAATATCTCAGTGACCCGACGCAGGTAAGCGCCTAAGGCATCAATGAGCTCCCTATCGCAATCGGGCTTCTGCACACCGCAAGTCTGCAAGGGGCGCTGGCTGTTAGGTTTTGGGCGCCGCGGGCCGCTCTAACCAGTACGCCGTCGAGGTATCCCGCATCGCGCGAGGTCGACTCCGCGTCTCTGAGGGCGTCTCAGCGGCACGCGTTCGGTGCGTCTGAGGATCGCGAGGCGTTTCGGCTGCCCGTGCGCTCGTGAGGGGTCGCTGAGCCCAGGGGTCGGGGCCACTCGACCGTCCGGGCTCGAGGGCCGGCGTCCGGTCCACCTATCACGCAGTGTGTCCGAGGGTTGGCCTTCGGCTTGGAAGGGTGGTTGCCGCCTGGGTCGAATACGCGCCCGGGCACGTTGGGAGCCGACTGCTGGGGCGCAAGGCAACCCATATGGCTCGCTCTGCTCGGTCTTGCACCGGGCGGCTCTCTTTCTCGGCCGGGTCGTATCCGGTCAAGTTGGAGAACACCCGATGACCAAGCACCCGAGGCCCACGCCTCAAACACACTTCACGGTGATCGTGAGGATCGACCTCCGGCCAGTCCGGTGGGTCGAGTCCATTCAGCGATCGAGGGCTTGGTGGCCCGTCCCCTGGACTCGCCACCGCTCGGGAGGGCGGTGACGTGCACCCGTACCATCCTCACGACACTGCGGCTACAGCTGCTATCCGTCGCACGGCGAACGCTGTGCTCGTTGTGGCGCCTGGTACGCGCTCGTCGACCTCTTGGTTGCGCTGATCCTGCTACTCATCTTCGCGGTGGGCATCGCCAACCTGCCGGCGATGCGGTAGCGCCCCGGCGGGACGGGGAGGGCAACGGCCCTCCCCGTAGGGACTACGCCGCGACCGCTGCTGGGGCAGCAGCGGGCCGGGACGTCAGGAACTGGATGTCGCTGGCGACGATCTCCTGCGCATAGCGAGGAGTGCCGTCCTGACCAGTCCAGGTACGTCCCTGCAGGCGGCCCGCCACGAAGACCAGACGACCCTTGGAGAGGTACTGAGCGGCGATCTCAGCGAGTCCGCGCCACGCGACGATCGTGTGGAACTGAACATCGTATGTGCCGTTGTTCGCGAGGCGAAAGCTCGTGACTGCTCTGCCGTTGGGCGTGTAGCGCAACTGCGGCTCGGTGGCAACGCGGCCGATGAACGACACGCTGTTGAGGGATGGTCCGCGCCGACGCTTCTCAGCTTGCGCGGTGTCATTGGTTGCCTCCTCTTCGGAGACGGGTCGCTGGTCCTTGGTAGCCATTGGAGTGTCCTCCGTGCAGTGGATTGATGTGCTGCAACGGAGCGAGCTGCTCCCGAGCGGAAAGGCCGAGCGAAGCGAGCCCGGCTAGAGCCTTGTAGCGGGATAGGGGGCAGTTTGCTAGACGGTGCAAGGGAAATCCACGCCGGAAGGACAGCGAAAGGCGTCAAGGACAGGCGACTCGTCGAAGACTGGAGCGACCGAACCCCGCGCAATGATTGGGCGTTGAATGTGCGTGTGAGCTTGTTACGGTTCGAAGATGGCAGCCGACGATTTTCCAGACAGATCGCCGCTCCGCTGTCGATTGCAATTACACAAATGGAGCGGATGGGCGCTTCGGCCTGTCCATCATTCGGGCGAGTACCCCTGGGATACGTGGCAGCACATGTGTCTGGGCAAGACTCGCCAATGCACAACTTGCGGGACGACTAAACGAAGCATGACCCGCGGCGTATGTCAGGGGAGTTATGTTGTCAGGCTTCCGGCACAGCCCTACGGGCCATCGTACCGAGAGCTGAACGAAGCCGCAGGCGAGCTTATGCGCTGACCTTCTAGCTAGAACCTAGAGCAGATCGAGCTGGCGCATCCAGCGGACGAGCGGTCGGGCGGCTGCGGCATCCGTTCTCGGGGCGCTGCCGTTCTCTGCAAGCACCGCTTCGCAGTGCTTCCACGAGTTGGTAGGCGGCACCACGAGTGCATCTCCGCGGGTAATTAGCGGCCGAGTAGGGCCGCTGCTGCCGCCGGGCCGGATGAGCTATGGATACTGGTCCAGCAGTCGCATGAGCAAATCTGCGAGCAACACGATTTCAGCCGCAACGAGGGGATCGCTGTAGTCGACTTCGCGATGACTCGACGGGTTCTTGAACAACCCGATAGCGCCGGCGTAGAGATTCATCACCGCATCCTGTTCGCCGGAATCGCGGCCAGCCTGGCGCAGCGGGCCCCCGCCTCCGAAGGCATCGCGAATCAACTTGACACCGATCGTTGACTCAGATGCGCCGGATAGCTCTCGTACGCGTATCTCAACTTCGCGCATCGCCGCAAACGCTGCCAGCTCAACTTCTCCGAGCAAGAATTGAGCTCGGACCCTAGCTTCGAGCCGAGGATGCAGGTCGACACCGAGACGCTCCTCGGCGTGGAAGCGCCCGAGCGGATCGCTGTCACTCACTAGCGCTCGACCCCTCGCGGTCACAAAGTAGGCGTCACCGGACGACTGGTCGGGGCGGACAGCGACAAGTCCTTGGGCCGCCAGCCACGCCCACGCCTCCGAGATTCCCCGGAGGTATTCACCAAGGTTGCCCTCAATGTGACGGCCCTGCCAACTCGGGGCATTCAGCAGGTTGTGCGAGTGAACCCAGTTCCATTCGTCGCCCGCATCCTCCGCGGCAACGAACACACGCAGCAAGCCGAGGCCCCGGACGTCGATAGGCAAGGCGGTTAGCTCCGTCGAGTGAACAGGAAGGAATCGCTCGAGCATTTCCCCAGATTGTGACCGCCCTCAATGGGGACGCGGGATTATGACCCTGGATGACCCGGATCGACAGGGAGCTCCAATAGAGCCAAGCGCCGACGTTTGTGGAACTCGGAGGACGGGCACCAATTGATCGGCGCGATACGCCGCTGCGGTAAAGCGGGTCGTCCGCCGGCTGAGTGGGCTCGCACTGGTTACTGCAGGCGTTGAGCCGTTAGAGAGATGGATGACGGCAGAGCGTTTGAGCGTTGCGCATCGCGCGCTCAAAGATCTGGCCGACCGTGCCCTGGCCGAAAAGAAGAGCAGAAGATTAACTTTCGTCGACTTCGTCCGCGAAGACGCCGCCGAGGATGAACGACCCTACGATAACGCGAGATATCTCGTCGCCAAGTTATGCCGAGTCAGGATACGAGGGCCACAAACCAGAAAGGACTCCGCGGCTTATCCAAGAAAGATGTCCTGGAACTGGTCAACCTAGCGGGAGATCTCTTTGCGAAAAGAGTTACGGTGCCGCAGATCGGCGGACTATCGTGACCAGCGTCACCGGACAATCCGAACGGAAAGTGGGAGCGTAGATCACGCCGCGATCTGCTCGTTAGCAGACTCGCAATCGAGAACCTGCCGCGCCGTACGCACTATGCGTTGGCCACTCGCCGTGATCGCCCTGACGGCATCGGATCCACCGCCGGCCCAACTTGCAACATACCCGAAGGTGTAAGCGCTGCTGTCCAGATCGATGCTCTGGCAAACGACGAACGCGACAGACTCGGCCTCGAGCTCGGCGAGGTCACGCGTCCCGTCGAAATCCTCGCCATGCAGGAGCGCGTGCGCCAGCTCATGCGCAAGCGTCTTAACCGACTGTGCTGGGCTCAAGCCCTGACGAATGCGGATCCGATGCTCAGCGAACGTGCAATCGCCGTTGCGCTCATCGCCGAACTCGGCAAACTCGACGCTGTACCCGACCGACGCCGCCGTCTTTATCAGGCGGAGGAAGACCCGGTCAGGATCTTCCCCCTCGAGACGCTCGACAATCGACGGAAGGTCGGGGCCATCCGTCTGCGAGATGTCGAAGACGTATGCGGTGTGAAATGCTCGCGCTGTGCCCGCGATGACGCGCTCTTGGCCGTTCTCGTCCTCGACGCGGATACGGGGAGCAATCGGGGCGAGGATGACGATGCCCTTCTCGCCTTTGCGCACTTGGCGCCCGAGCCTTCGCCACGTGTGGAAGCCAGCCACTTGAATGGCCTCGGGGCGCTGCAGAAGGATGAGCAGCGTGTTGCCGAAGCTGTAGCGGTGGAATCGGCCCTGCGCGTCGAGCCATTGCGCCCATTTGTCGGAGGTCGTCAGGGTGGCGATCCCCTCGCGGAGCTGGTCGAGGATCTCCGCGGTCGGTCGCTGTGTGGCCATTTGGTTTGCCTCCTTTTCAAGAGCGGTTGCGACGCGCTCCGGGAGGCGGGGACCGGCTGAGCTGCAAGCCCAAGCGTTAGCGAGTGCCATTTAGGCTTGTGGCTCGAAAAGCCGAGGACCTGCTAGGAGGTAACGCGTCAGCGGCAACCGCTTGAGAGGAGGCCGGCCACCACGCCGCGCGCAGACACTCCATCGCGACGACAGATCGCTTCATGACGCCACCGGCCAGCGCATCGGGCTACTCGGCCCTGCCGCCTCTTCATCCGGACTCGGCTACACGCGGGTCAACCTCTCAGATCCCGGCGCACAAGGCTCGAGTGACTCGCCTTCGGCTCGGCCTTGCGCAAAGGGCTCTGCGTCTCGACCGCCGTTGTATCCGGTTCGATATGGAGAAGCATCCAATGGTCAAGCACCTCAAGCGCGCCTTCCTGAGACGGCGCACGGCCGTCGTCATAACGATCGTCCTCAGGCGGATCCGCTGGATCGAACCGGTCCGCGGGAGCGGCGAGTGGTGGCCCGTCCCGCTTTGGAAGCGGCAGTAGTTCGTGGCGTGCGCTCGGCTGCCACGGCTTCCTCGATCGCCTCGAGCCGGAACTCGATAGGCGGATGCGTTCGCAGTAGGGCGCCTTCCCAACCCGTACGCGCTATCTCGAAGTCCTTCAACTTCGAGAGCGCGCTAGCGAGTGCAGGCCCATAGCCCGCCGCGATCGCCGCTGCATCGGCCTCGTACTCTTGCTTCCGCCCCTCCGACATCATTGCTGAGGCGACCACGAGTTGCAGAAGGGCCACCGCAGGCCATGCCACCATTGCGAAGAGCGATGCCCATCTCGGCCTGCTCGTTATCGGCACGCAAACGCGTGCGTAGGCATTGGCCAACAGGACCAATGGCAAGGCGCAGCCCCAAACAAAGCGCATGGCGAGCGCATCGCGCGCCGCCCAATGATGGAGCTCATGGGACATCACGGCGGCGATCTCGTCTTGATCCATCTGCTCCAGCAGTCCTTTGCTGAGGACAATGTGTCGGACGTGCGTCCACGCGCCTGGCAAAGGAACGTCGGCGATTCTCAGTTGCGGTCTGCTTGAATACCCCATCCTCGCTCTGACTTCGTCGAGTAGTGGAGTCAGAGCGCCCTCCTGCGCTCGCCGGCTCGGGCGCCGAAACTGACGGAAATCGAGGAACGTTCCTTCGAACACGAGACAAATCAACGTCATCAGAAAAGCGCAGATTCCCCCAACAAGCATGGCGGCGACGACGTGGTCTGGAGCTGACGCGATCGAGCCGCCAAATATGCTCAGGAACCCCACGGCGAAGCCGGCTCCGAACCCTCCCAGGGCGCCGAGCACAGCGAAGCCCTGGGAGGCGCCGGCGAAGCCAAACGACAGCAGGCCAATGGCAAAGAACCCGCCGATAGCACCTAGGACACCTAATACGGCGCCAACCCATACAGCGATGAAGAGGGCGCTCCAACCGCAAAGGAGTCCGGAGATGCATGCATACGTTTGTCGCTCGATTGCAACCCCCACTCCATGGACGCCTATCGAAAGCAGCTCTCGGTAATTGCGCAGTAGTGTGGAAACGCTAGATCGACCCTCTGCCAGCACGGTGGTTATCCCTCCATCTCCTCCGGTCTGTCGATTCGGACTAAGGCAACCCGTCTGTCTCTCGGTTCGATGCGAACCGCGGCAGTGCCACGAGGTAGATCGCGGAGCTCGTTGGGATTGACGCGGTATTCATCGACATGCCGAAGCGAGCCTTTTTCAGAGGTCCCCGTCGCGTAATCGACCTGGTTCGTGACTTCGACGGTCCGGCGTGTGCCGTATACCGCGGCCACCGGTTCGGAGTCTTCCGCGCTGCATTGGTGGCTTATGAATAAGCCAGCGCTCAGTAATGCATGACGTAACGACGATGCCTCGTTTGCATTCGGAAGAAATTGCGTGCAGACCACACAGCAAATGCGCGCCTCACGGGCCTGTAAGAGGAGATCGTTTAGTTGCGCTGCCTCGCGTAGAGCTGCGAACTCATCCAGAACTAGGAGTGAGTATTCCGACTTGCCTTGTCCGATTCGGCTTGCGGCGACTTGCTTGATATCCTGGGCCAGAACTCGGGCCATCAGCTCAACGTCCTCAGAGCCTTCCATCGCTGGCAGGCTGATATAGGTCATTGATCGACCAGTGAAAGCCGCTGCGAGGTCGAGCGCCGGTTGATCGGTTGGTGTTAGCACCTGCCCGTACATGCCTTGAAGCAGCGCACCTAACCGCGAGCGCATCCCGGCATAGCCCGCTGGATACGGGGCTTTGCGGTCAGCGAGATCGGAGAGGTATTCGCGGAGTTCGTCCTCTTCCGTCGGGATGCTGCGCGACAGACCGACCATGCCCTGCGGCGAAAGGGCTCTCGCCAATGCCGCAAGCGTGACCTCCCGGCCTGAGGCTCTAATGCTTCGGACTAAGACCGGGATGACCTCTTGGGCGATTTGTTTGTAAATCTCGGCGGTGTCACCAAATGAGAAGGCACCGACGAGCTTGTTGCTGATTTGGCTAGGGGTTCCTGTGCAGGGGTTGTACCGGAGGGAGGATGGATCGTCAGGCGCGACGAGCCGGAAGGCGGCACCAAAGCGCCTTGCGAATCTCGCTGCGACCTTCCTGAGTGACCCGAAGCCCTTGGCGTCAACCACGACGATTGGCCAGCCCGCAATAGCTGCTGCCTCTATCAAGCGTGCCGCGGTTGTCGTCTTGCCGCTGCCCATCTTTCCAAGCACGGTTGCGTGTTGGGCGACATCGACGGGTAGTTCGATATCCACATCACGGCGCCCCTCAAGGCCGAGACGCAGGACGCTTATTGCCTTCTGTGACTTGTCCTGCGGCGGGGAATGGTCGAGGTGCTTGCGGCGTTCCTCGAGCTTTCGCTTCTCCTTGGCGATCATGTCGCTGGGCATCCCCTCGCGCGTCCAGCGAATCAGCACGACGCCGGCCGCCCAAGCCGGTCCTGCGAAGGCCTCGGCAAGAACGCTGAGTGCGACGGTTGGGATGGCGTCGTGGAGTGGCCAATTTGTGGGTAAGAGGCGAGTCGACTGTGTGGCGAGCAGCAGCCGCCACGGCCATGCCCACTCGACCGTTGCAATCGAAATAGCGAAAACCGCGGTCGCCGTCACAACAGCGACGACACGCGCGAAGAAGGAAGGGCTCCGCCACCGCCACCAGGCGAGCATCAGTGATGCTCCGACGAGGACTCCGGGTTGCAGTAAAGCGCTTATGAAGAGAAGACCCATGAGCAGCGCGGCAAGCTGGTTTTGGGGGTGCCGCTTGGACTCGCGCAAGGTCACGGCCATCGCATCAGGCCTCCAGTGCCAAGTCGGGTCGGCGAAGCGGCGCCGTCCACGGCCGTGCTGTAGCAAAGTCGGTCAGCTGGTACCGCTCGATCAGCTTGGTCAAACGGTCTCGGCCCGCTGCGCTACGAGCGAAAAACCAGACTCCGTCGACGCTTCGGTTGGCAGCGTAGGCACGGAGCAGCTGCTCGTATTGGTCGGTACGTTTGCTCGTGAGCTCAAGCTCGACAGCCGTCCGCTTGTTACCAACCACGAGGACGCCGTCGGGTGTCCTTATCCGGACTGGTCTCGGCTCCATTCCGCTCTGCCGGTGGCGTCGGATGGCATCGCGGCGCAGCTCCCGTTCAGTGACCCACTGGGAGCCTGGGTGAGCGCGGAGCAACAGCTCGCTCAGGTCGACAAGAGCCAGGGCGTGCTCCAGTTCGGGGAGATTTAGGCGTGCCGGCGGGAGGTCTGCGTCGGCGAGTTGCGCACCTAACGGCGTGGCCATAACGACCTGCGGGCCCTGCCACCAAGTGCGCCGCCGTATGACCAGGCCAAGTCGGTCTAAAACCCGAAGCCGTCGCCAACACGCCGAGTCGCTAGAGAAAAAACGCCTAGTAAGTTGGTCGGCCGTACACACACCGTGACGCGTCGCATAACGCAACATGTCAAGGTCGCGCTGCGTTATGGCAGCGTTATGGTCCTGCCCAGTCAAGCCGGCCTGACGCAGCGTCATAACGCGGCGGCCCTGACCACAGACGGACGTAACTGAATAGGATTCGGCGGATTTATCCGCCTCCTTTCGGTTCTGAAGCGTAGATGCTTCCGTCTGGTTTTCCAGGGGAACGGTGGGGCCGTGTGTCTCCTATCAGCCCACAAACACTTGGCCTGATCAATGCCGGCTAGGCAACCCCACCAAAGCTCATCCCCTCCCGGCTCCCACCGTTCCCCTGGCAATCCAAACGAGAGTAACCAGTCCAGAACTTGCACACACCACTCAATCTCACAACACGCACAACGACAACTCCCCCCAACCCCCATCCCACACCTCGATCTCGAAATCCACGATGAGGGAGCGAGGTGCGGGATGCAGGGGGTGTCTACTGCGTAAGAAGACAGAGGGGGGACGTTGACGATGTGCGAATCCGATCTGGGCGGCAGGTGGCGGGGATGCTGACGTACCCGGGTGTCAACTGAACTGTCCTCAACACGGATACAGTCCAGAGAACAGGGGATAAGAGTCGACGACGAATCGCGGGTGAGTCGATGAACGTCTTTCTCCGCAACTTGAAGAGCGATCATCTCGGGCGCTCATGTAGAAGGATGCGTAGGGCGGTTCCGGTTAGGGCAATAACTGCAGCAGTCGAAATCCAGAGCAGCCCGGCAGTGGGTAGAGGAAGGATGGCGATCAGGCCGGCGCCGACAGTTGCCCAGGTCACCGTGAGTGCACCCGCGCCAAGAGGCATGAGCCATGCGAACCACACTCTTGGTGACCACCACCAGGCGCACACCGCTAGCGCGGGCATTAGGAACGGATCGTTGATCAGCAGAGCAGCGCTTGCGGCAAGACCCAGGCCAATCAGGCCGAGCCAAGGCCTCGGCGTTCGGTGCACCGCCTGGCGCCTGATCCTGACGACGGATGCGCAGATTCCGTTGCGCAGACGTCCGCCAACTTCGGACGCGACGGATGCGTAAGAGGCCATGGCGACTGTTAGGCGAACCCCAGACCTGCGGAGTCGCCGGCGACGAGCTTGTCGACGAACTCGTCGACCGGTGCGCGCGCCAGAGCCTGGGCGATGAGCACCATCGACTTAGCAGCTATGGGCCTACCCGCGAGAGCGGTGCTGACGGTTGCGGGACTCAGTCGGGCGGCTCTGGCTAGATCGATGGCGTCCCAGCCTCGGCGCGCCATCTCGAGGCGCAGCTGGGCAGTATTTATGTTGACGCTCATCGGATAGCCTCGAGGCACAGGCTGGCCAACCCGCCGGATCCAATCCCCGCCTCCATCGGTGTGGCCATGCCCCGCAACTGCCGCCCCTACGGGGGCCTGACGGCGGCCTGTTTATGCGACCGCATAACAACATTACGCCTAGCGCGTCAAACGTTCAACAACGAAGATGTTCGAGTATTTTCGAGTTCGTCTCACCTATCCGCGTTTCAGCGAGACGCCCACCCGTCGCCGCGCTATCAGGAGCGAAGACTCTGGCAGACCCTTAGTGCCCGCAAGTCGCCACCACTACTCCGTGGTCGAGCGGTCCCCGGAGCGGCGCGTCTTTAGCGTCATTCGTCAACTCTGCTTGAGGCGTAAGGCTACCCGAAGAGCGTCCAGTTGATCGGCGGTCCATGGCCGAGCATTCATCCGGAACGCGAGGCTGCCGTCCTGGCGAATGAAACGGACGGTGGGTTGTGGCGCATAGCTGGTCTCCATTCGGGCGAGATCCTCTACCCTGCACCGTGACGTAATGCCGAGAGCGCCCCTCTTCACCAAGACGTCGCCCTCGATCCCAAGTGACGCTCGTGCGAAGTATGCCCACGTAGCTCCGCCCGTTGTTAGAGCGGCTGCTAGCATGAAAATAACCGCGCTCCAGTTCCGTATGGCGAGAAAGCCCGCAGCAAGAGCGATTGCAAGGACATCGCCAGCCGCAACAAGAACAAGGATCGGGAGAGAGTGTCGTGGGTGAGGCCTGAGCAGAAGCTGTGACATCCCTATTCGCGGAATAGGCCAACGTGCGTGCAGAAAACCCCGATCCCGAAAATGGAGCTTAGACCCGCAGCAAGCGGTCCCCCGAAAGCAGCACTCAGACCGCCGATTGTGAGGCCACCTCCACCAAATCTCACCAGAGCCATCGCGGCTCGAAATCCGGTAGTCCCCCAGTTCGCGGGATTCGTAATACCGACCTTGCTGAAGAGGTAATCGCCCAACTTTCCAAGCGCCGCTCCTGCAACTGTGTCAAAGGCAAGCTCACCGACGTTGAAATTCTGCAACCCATGATGCTGATAGATTTGGCCGGCTGCGCTGTCGACGAATCCAGCCGCTGCGCCTCCAGCGATGGGCCCAGCATACAGAGTGGTCTCGCCTCCAACGGCTCCCGCAACAGCATCGATTCCGACTTTACCAATATCGATATGGCCCGTGGTCACTTGTTGCGTGACCGCAGAGACTACACCGCCGACAACTGCGCCGCCGACGGTAGCGATCACATCGTCGATCCCGAACCACAGTCCTGTCGGATCAGTTGCATTGAGCGGGTCGCCACTGACGTACGCATATGGACTCCGGGTTAGCGCGAGTATCGGATCACGAGTTAGGAATTGCGCCGTGGCTGGATCGTAATAGCGGGCATGCGCGTAATAGAGACCCGACTCGCTGTCCAGGTATTGCCCAGCGAAGAGGAACGGAGTCACCGCAGAGCCGGTGGAAGCGACTAGCTTGCCGTAGGCGTTGAAGGAGTATGTCGCCAGGATGCTACCGGTGGCACCGGTGAGCAGTCGAGTCGACCCGAGCTGGTCCTGATGGAACCAGAGTGTCGAGTTGGTCGAGCTGACCTGCTCTAGCGGATGGCCACCGGGGCCATCTATGTAATAGCGCGTGCCATCCGAGAGGAGTAGGGGCAGCGTGCCCGACTCGTCCCACAGGAGCAAGTGCGCGCTGCTCCCGACCCTCTTGCTCATGCGCAGACCGTCACCGTTGTACTCATACGAGGCGGATGTTGCGCCGCGAGTGTAGACAGCTAGGCGGTTCGCCTGGTCCCAGGCGTAATTCGATGCACTCGCGCTCGTCGGCGTAGCCGAGAGCCGATTGCCCAGCTGATCGTATTTGTAGGTTGTCGTCGACGAGCCCTTGGTCAGGCTCGTCAATTCGTTTGCCGTATTGTAGTTCAGGCTCGAGCCGTCGACCAAGTGCGTAAGGTTGTCCGCGGCGTCGTATGCGTACGAAGTCGAGTTGTCGGTGGTCAGCTCGTTGATCCGATTGTAGCCAAATGAGGACGTTGCGGGTGGAGGAACGGTAGTGGACGACTCCGAAGTCAGGAGGCCATCCGCGTTTCGGCCATAGCCGAAGGTCGCTACGGTGCTCGTGCCTTTCGTGTCTGTAATGCCGGTGAGCTGGTCTGCCACGTCATAAGAGAAGTAGTCGACCAGTCCCGTCGATGTCGGGAACGCCTGGCTAGTGAGGTCGCCGTCCTTGTCGTAGGTAAACTTGATGACGTTGCCCAGCCAGTCCTTGACACTGAGCAGTCGGTCGGCGGCGTCGTAGGTACGGGTCACCACGCCTACGGGGTATTTGATGCTGCTCTGGTTGCCATCGAGATCGTATCGGTAGATCAGGGTGACGCCAGCGCCGTCCTTGGACGAGGTCATGCGATGGAGCGCGTCCCAAGTCCAGGACGAGGTCCCAGTGCCGTCGGTCATCTTTACGCGTTGACCATCAGCGTCGTATGCCATGGTTACGTTGGGCGTCTTCCCGTCGCTGTATGTAATCGACACCAGCTCGTTGTTGGCGTCGTAGCCCTGTGACGTCGTCTGCCCGTCAGGGAGGGTAGTGGCGAGCAGGTTGCCAACACCGTCGTGGCTGTACATAGTCGTGTGCGAAAGCGTGTCGACCATCGAGGTCAGATGATTGAGCGGGTCGTAGGTATAGGTCGTGGCATGGCCGAGGGCATCGGTCTGGCTGACTACATTGCCGTCACCGTCGTAGCCGGTACGTTGAGAGGTCCCATCCGCTCGAGTCACCATCGTGGGTTCGTTATCGAGGTCATAAGTTGTCGTGGCCGTGTGTCCCAGAGGATCCGCGATCGTGGTCCTATCGCCGTCAGCGTCATAACCGTATTTGGTCAGGTGGCCGAGCGAGTCCGTCACCGAGCTCAGCTCGCCCTGGGTGACATACGTATCAGTGGTAACTTTGCCTTTCGGGTCGGTGAGCCTCAGAGGCCAGCCATCGGCGTTATACGTAGTCGCAGTCTTGTCGCCCAGAGGATCTATCACGGTGAGCCGGTTGCCGTAGACGTCGTACGAGTAGGAGGTCATCCTACCGTTGGGGTCGGTCATCTTCGTGACATCGCCGGGGTGGACTGTGTCCCCATAGCTGTACGAAGTGGTCGCCTTGACCGTAGTGCTGAGCGGTGTCGCGCGACTGAGCAGGTTGCCCCTTGAATCGTAGGTCATCGTAGTGGTGACCGCGTTCGGGTCCGTGACAGTCAGTGGCTCATTGAGGCTG
>Ga0307477_10001817_pt1 | contig 17267 bp, 26 predicted proteins | sample atmos_gasesECM2C_FD_203316 | JGI IMG/M metagenome (GOLD analysis project Ga0307477, IMG submission 203316) | Hardwood forest soil microbial communities from Morgan-Monroe State Forest, Indiana, United States - atmos_gasesECM2C_515 | ecosystem: Environmental > Terrestrial > Soil > Temperate...
CGCAATCGAGTGGAGCGTATTCGGCAGGCCTCGTGGCGAACGAATTGACGGCACGCCGCGACCAAATCCAACAGGCATTGACCGCCGAACAGGGACTTCTGACGGCCGACCAACAGAACCAACTCCAACAGCAGCTAGCCGAGTTGAATGCGGCTGTGAGCCTTCAGGAATCGCAAGCGACGGCCAACAACCAGCTTCAGCAGGCGATTTATAACAATAACTACAACCTCTGGTATGAGAGTCGCGTGAACCAGGGCCTTCCCACGAGCTAATCATGGCAACAGCAATGCTTCGACCCGGCGCAAACCCAGCCGCGAATCCCGTGGGCACGGGAGCGGCGCAACGTGGCGACTTGGCCCAGGCGGCGATTACCTTCTATACACAGAATCCGGAGGCAACAGCCGACGAGTTCACACAGTATCTGAGGCAGCAAGGGCTCATTACGGCCAATGAGCAGGCGACCGGAGATGCGAGTGGGAAAGTCGGCGTTAGTAATAAGTTCGATACCAAAGGGTGGCTAGAGGCCATTGCGGAGGCCGCTGGGCCGATGCTCTTGGGTGCCGGGGCGGCTGGAGCCTTTGGCGGGGGCGCCAGTGCCGCAGATGTGGGCGGCTCTGACCTCGGGAGCGCGCTTGCCGGCCAGGAGGGGCTCGATGCGGGGACTGTGGCGTCAGACCTCTATGGTCCTGGGTATGCAGGCACTAGGAGCCTTGTGGGCGCCGCTGGGCCGGAAGTGGTCGGCACAGTCGGCATCCCGGCTGGCACAACAGGTGCAGGAGTATTGAGTGGAGCGAATGCAGGGAGCGTGCCAGCGTCAGTAACTGGGCCGGCAGCGACCGCTGGGGGTGCTCAGCAGCCCTGGGCAAAGGCGCTCGGTGCCTTTAGCCAGCAGCAGGCGAGCAACTCAGCCAACGTCCTGAAGGCCCAGCAGAACGAACAGCAAATCGCGATTGACTCCCAAGCGGAGCAACAGAAGGCCCAGCAGAGTGCCTGGGCGCGCCTCAATGCGGCCAATTACGCCCAGAACCAACCTCCGGTGACTGGCACCCCCATTCCTTCGTATGCGGCGAATTGGGGCGTCAATGGCACGAATCCGGCGATGCCGAATGCGGCAACGGTTGCCGCGAACCAGCCGGGTGCTAAGGCGCTCGGGTCTCAGGCGCTCTCCCAACTTCAGTCTGGGTCGGCGCTCCCACCCAATCCGGCCACGAACGTCAATGGCTATGGACCCGGAGCCGCTTCCACCATTGCTGGCTACGGAAGCCTCGCGGCCAGCGTGCCACCTAGTGCGTGGTCGTGGCTCGCCAATTACCTGTAAAGAGTAGTGTATGCCACTCAATTTTGATTTCGGCTCACCAGGGGGCGCCGCCACGGATGCCCTGCAAGCAGCCATGCTCCAACAGGACCAACTGAAGCGGCAAGCGATGCTCGATGAACTGAACAAGCGGAACATCGAGAGTGAGATTGCCACTCGTGAGCAGCAGCGTAAGACGGCTGAGGAGAATGCCGTGTCTCTCCGTCTTCAGCGGGAGGCGGCTGCCTCGAAAGCTGCTGAGGAGGCGAAGGCTAAGGGTCAGGATGAGGCAAACAAAGTCCTCATGGGGACGCCAATCGGCACCCCCTCTACTCCACAGCTTCGAGCAACGGCCGCCACAGCGGGCCACCCGGAGGCTATCCAGGGCGCAGGCCAAACCCTGGGCTCCGTGCAGACCATGGGCGTCATGGCGCCTAACATGCTCCCCCAATCGAGTGTCGTCAAGGGCCAGGATATTCAGGGCCAGAATCCCGAGGAGCCTGCTCTCCCTCCTGACCCGATTGCGAACGCCTCGAATCGGAAGGAGGCCGTGAGGGCGGCGATTACTGCCGGCGTCCCCTTCCACCTAATCGACTCCCTCGTGAGTCAGAAGTTTGGGAAGACTAAGACGAATACGCTACTCGATGAGGCACCGACCGTCACGACTCCATCACCTGGTGTGCAGACGGAGGGCGTGTATGCAGGTCTCCCTGTCCAGGTGGCAGCCAAGCTCGAACAGGAGAACTTCGAGAAGATGGATAGGGCGGTGTCTGGGGCGAAGAGCCGCGATGAGGCGATTGAGAAGTCTGCGGGGCTCGTGCATAATAAGGCCGATGCGGACGCGAGAGACCGACTCATTGATACGAAGTTCAAGGCGAAGGAGGCCGAGGAGGCTGCACGTATCCGTGCTAGTCAAAAGGCGAATAATACCAATATCGACCTCGGGAAACTCCTCACCCCAGAGACGGTGAGCGGCATGGCGCGCTTTGAGCGAAGTGGGGGGAATGCACTCTCGGGACTTGGCTCGATGGGGACCGCTGGGCTTCAGTTGAAAGCGAAGATTCTTAATGAGGCGTTCGGGAAGGAACCGGACCTTAACCTCGGTGAGAAGCAGTCGCTCTATAAGGCGACATCGAGTGCGCTCACAAAACAGGTCGAGTCAGTGGCGTCTCTTACACGATTCACAAAAACCGCTAGTGATAACCTCGACCTCGTCCAGGCAGCGAGCAGTAAGGTGGCTCGCACCGACTCTCAATTCGTGAACGGCATCGTGCAGAACTTGACGAGGCGCGTGTTCGCGGGCACCGCAGGGAGCGGTAATTCTCTCTCACCGGAGGAAACGGCTGGCGCCCAACTCTCAGATTTCGAGACCAAGATTTACACAGCCATTCGAGAGTATGCGAAGGCGGCACAGGCGACAGGCACCGTGTCTGGGGCTGCGCTCACTGATAGCGCCACACAGGAAGCACAGCGCCTCTTGAATGCCGCTCAGACCCCTGAGCAGTTGAAGGCCGCCATCTCTGCGATGAAAGCCGACATGGCGAACATGGTGAAAGAGGGGAACTCGATGGTGGGTGCCCTTCGTAATGACCTCAAGACGATGGGTGACCAGCCGGCGCCGAATGTCGTCACACCTCCCGCTTCAGAGCGCCCCCGCTATAATCCAGCCACCGGCAAGGTTGAAACGCCTAAGTCTAGTAAGAACCCCACCTACAATCCCGCCACAGGGAAGGTAGAGTAATATGGCACAGTTCAAGACCGTCACGATTGATAAGGACTACGACGTGGACTTCCCCGACTCGATGTCGGAAGACCAAATTAATGCTGCCGCCAAGAAGTTGTATGAGGAGCGGCATCCACCGGAAGTCAAGGCACAGCCCGCAGCGGCCCCTGGGGTCGTAGCACCCTTTCCTAGCCTCAAGGATGCCATCAATCAGACGCCTATCGGTCGAGGGATTAAGGGCGCCGCCAAGAATGTGGCTGACACGGCTATCGGTATCCCGCTCGCGATTGATAGGGCGGCGCGGTATATCTCGGGGCATGCACCGAATCCCAATGACATGGGGGGCGCGGTCGGGAAGCTCGAAGACGCCCATCGCGGGCTCGCGCGCCAGGGCACTGCGGAGAAGGTGGGTGCCGGCCTCTCAGACCTCGCGATGTTCGCCGCCATGCCAGGGGCGGCTACCGATACGCTTCCTGGCGCCATGGCGTCCAATGCCGCTATGTCAGCAGCCCAGACCGGGGGCGACCCTCGCTCGATGGCACTCGCGGCGACCGGAGGGGCGGCAGGCTATGGGACCGGGAAGGTGCTGGAGGCAGGCGCCGACAAGATTCGCTGGGATACGGCGAAGGACCTCGTGCACCCCAAGATGAAGGCGGCTTGGGAGAAGGTAGGCACCGGAGTGGACCCGGCTGCGATGGAGCGAGGGATTAACCGTGGCGCCCAGTATATCAAGGAAGCCGGGCTAGAGGGGAATGCGGGAGACACGGCCCGTATCGCCGCGCAGGGCATGCCCGCCATGGGTGGCGCCACCATGAGTAAAGCCAAAGAGAAGTTCATGAAGGACCTCTCGACGGAAGTGGGGAAGCCTCGCAGTTTTACGAACGTGTGGTCGATGCTGATGGCGGCTGGGCTCATTCCGGCGAGTATCGCGCACGCCGGCATGGTGGGCGGGGTAGAAGCGATTGCGCCGCTTATTCTTGCCGCGAAGTCGGTATTGGGGAAGTATCCAGGGAAGAGCGCGAAAGCCTTGGATGAATTGGCGGCCATGTCGCCCCGTAAGGGTGGCATGTGGGCGGGCGGACTAGGCGACCTTATCGCGTCAGACCCCTTGGGTGGTGCTCTACAACAACAGGAACAGGTGAAGTAATGTGACTAAATCCCTCGTCGTCTCAATCGTGGCGCTTCTCCTATCCGTGACAGTAGGAGCCAGTCGTCCGCTCATCTTGGATTCCATTCACCCACTACGGTGGCCCAGTCAGTCAGGAGACATCTTGACCCTCAAGACTCACTGCACGACGAGTGAATATGGAACGCATTATGAGTTGACCGCCTTTCATTGTATTGCCAAGTGGGACGAGGAGGAGAATGAGCCGACTGACCAGGCTGACATGGACAGGGGCTATTATGTGGGGAACATGAAGGCGACAGTGTATGATTGGGATGCGCCCAACGACCTGGCTCTCCTCACGACGAAGGAAGCAAACCGCCACCCACTGAAATTGACAGACCATGTGGAGTATGGTGAGCACATCGAATCGGCCGGGTATGCAGAGGGGTGGACGACACCCACGTTTATTGCTGGCGTGCTCGGGAATCCTCTTCTCAAGACGGACTGGAGGGGCGACCCGGAGGCTATCTACGTATTCTCCGTCTGCCCAGGCCACAGTGGCAGCCCCGTGGTTGATATTCACAACCATGTCATGGGGGTGATTCAGGCAGGTCCTAATGAGGGATGTAGCGCCCTCGGGATTGGCCCCTCGTTCGACGTATTGCGGCGATTCCTTGTGGAGAAGGCCGTTGAAAAGTAAGAGGCGCACGATTATCGTCGGTGAGGACTATAGCGGCTTGGGATGGGCGAAGCGCATCATCGAGGAGGGGGGTGATGCGCTCTATGCGTATAAGCCGTTCAAGGCCGAGGAGGGGGATAAGCCTGATGAGAGGGAGCGATTTGCGCTCAATGGTAGCGGCATCGTCGAAAAGCTCAGTGTTGACCAGGCGCTCAAGCGGTATATGGATGAAGATGTCAACTGGGTGTTCGACTCAAATCATCTGAGCGATGTGAGTGAGATGCTACGGGAGGCCGACTGCCGCGTGTTCGGGGCATCAGACTTATCTCACACCATGGAGCATGACCGTGCGGCGGCTGTAAAAGCCGCGCAGGATGGCGGACTGAGCATCCCCGACACGCAGGAGTTCAAGACCGTGCAAGAGGGGCTCGCCTACATCCAATCCCACGAGGATGTGGCCTACGTCTTCAAGCCGAATGACTCCAACCTCAACTACATGACCTTCGTGCCTCAGCATGAGGATGATGAAGTGGCGAACAAGTCTCTCCAAGTCTTCCTTGAGAACTTCACCGAATCCACATCGAAGGGCTTCATCCTACAGGAGCGTAAGAGGGGCGTCGAGGCGAACTTCGAGCTATGGTTAGTGAATGGGGAGCCCTGGCTGGGGACGTGTGGACTCGAATCCAAGCGGCTCCTCAATTGGGATTTGGGTGAGCACTGCGGGTGTAGTCAGGATATCATCTTCAAGGTCGACATCCATAGTAAGGGCATCCAGCAGACGGTCGGCAAGATTCTCAAACCCTACCAGGCGGCTAAGTATACGGGGTTCGTGGATGTCAATGTGATATGTGGTGACCAGGAAGTGTGGTTCTTGGAGAACTGCAATCGGTTTGGGTATAGCGCACACCCCAATTTCTTCCACACGATTGCTATGCAGCCCTTCGGCGAAATCATCGACAATTGGATTGATGGGAAGGTGGACAGTGACCAATTTAGACGAGGCTTCGGAGCCTCAATCAACATCTATATCGAGCACCCACGAATGGGCTGGTCGATTATCATTGACGACAAGCACGCCCACGGCTACTACCCTTACGACCTTTATGCCGAAGGAGATGACTACCTTCTTAGCGGCTACAGTCAGGACGTTGGCGTGTATAGCTGCCACGGATATACGATTCAAGATGCCAGCCGCGACTGCCTCGACGTATTAAAGCACCAGAAAATCTGGTTCTCCGACATGGGCTATAGGACCGACTTGGCCGACTGTGACCACGGCAAGCGTGACTACCCATCTAACCCCCAACGCCGCTACGAGGCGCTCGAACAGATGGGACTCCTCTAATGCTTGAAGCCATACTCGCCATTCTTAGCCTTCTCAATGCCATGTCGCCCACGGTCCTTTCGCTGGGGATTATTGGGGGGTGTATCTGGATTATCTGGTTGCTCACCGCAAAAAAAGGACCAATGCGTCTCCTCTCAGACAATCACTTAAGTGGGTTGCCAGAGATGGCCGACACATTGGTCCGAATCGAGGAGCACTTAGCGAAGAATGAGGAGACCCAGCTACAGCTACTCGCTATTGCGAGCCGTATTGAGGGAATGCTTCGGCGCTAAGAATTGAGCACCACTTCATCATACGTCGGCCAATCTACATCAAGCGCAAGGGCCAACTGTCGTTCGATGTTCTCAGCAAAACGATGCTCGCTTCGGTAGGGAGCATTAGGGTCATCACCGGGCTCGCTTTCGTCTCCCAAATCACGATTCTGCTCGAACCCCTTATCGAACTCCGTAATCCATTCCTCGTCGACGCCACGATGCTTGCAAAGTGCAGCCTCCACAAGCTCGTGAATCCCCACCAGCAATTCATACCGCCAGTCACCCATGTCTGACACTCGAAAGTGCCAGGCGTCCCCCTCCTCCCAGTAATCGCCGCATGTCGGGTAGCGATGCTCGCTACTGGGAATCGTCTTCAGGTCGATATTCAGCATCAGTGTCCTCCTTGATGGGAATGTCTTGGGCCTGGCCGCTCGCCGGCATGGCCGAGGGCGGCACGTAGTGTGGCTCTGGGACCTTCATCGTGCGCTCGCGGAAGGCATGATAGAAGGCATTGTGAAGATTATAGTGTGCCTCGCTCTTGCCCTTTGTCACCACGAGTGTTGTGTCCTTACCGTTTGGACGATACTCAATGGAGTCCCCCTTCTCGGTGTTAATAGTGAGGCCGATGAAGACACCGTCCGGGTATTGAATGTCGATATCTGTCACTTCCACTTCGATGAACTTCTGGGGCTCCTCCTCTGCTTTTACCGCGTCGTCTGGGCGGGCATAAATAGGTCGTCTGAGCATATTATAGCCTCCCTAGCATTTCCTCGACGCTCGTGACCCTCTCGATACCGTGCGCCTTTTCATCCAGTTCGCGATTCCAGGGCCGGTCGAGCAGGAACGTGCGCGTTGATGTCGTTGCCACATCGAGCGCATTCCTATCTCGGTCGTCGATATAGGCATCAAGATTGAGTGCGCGAGCACAGAGACCTTTATGGCCTGAAATGAGCACCGTATTCTGCCTCAAGAGCGCCCCAGGCATCCACCGACTGAGCCACTGTTCCGTCTGCACTTTGGCGGTATACCCAGGCCGACTCGTAATGAAGTAGACATCGTCTCCCCACCGCATACGGTCATTGATGGCACCCAATGACTTGGTCGTGTCCGCATAGGTGGGCAGATTGAACCAGAAGGTGGAGTCCTTCTCGATACGATTCCAGATGGCCGTCTCCTCGGCCTCCGTATATCCATAATACTGGGGATAGGCCCAGCAGGGGATATCGAAGGGGCGAGGCGGGAAGAGGTCTCTCCCGGTCTCTTTTACCACTTTAAGGATAAAGGCCGTATTAAAGTCACAGAGAACTCCGTCCACATCGAACCCAAGTCTCATAGGTCCTTCCCTTCATCCAGAGACCTTCAGGGCTCTGGTCGACCATCACGATGAATGAGGCCAGGAGAATCGCGATAAAGAGGGAAGCTCGCTGAATCATTACTCGCCCGCCTTGACTAGCTCATGAAGATAGCCCATCGAATTGAACATAATAGCACAGCATAGTTCACGTTTGGTATGGGGAGCGCCCGTATCAGGATTTAAAACCGTAATACCTCGGTGCATCCTCCAGAGGTCAATCGTGTGACGAACGAGCGATTTAATGTAGGCCGTAAAGGGAATCCCCTTTTGCCAGTTATCCCCCTCGCGTAGGGAACCGTCCCGCTGCTTTCGGTGTTCGTGCATGAATTTCCCGTATTCAAAGAGCACCGAAGGACTCAAGAATGCTTCGTAATCGAACTTGTCGCCCTCGACGTTGCGAGTGGCACCCGTCTCAAATGACCGGACTACTACTGTCTTTGGAAGCTCAATCTTCACAGGGCCAGAATGGGTAGAGAGATTCCCGAGACGATTACGATGGTGTTCGCACACCCACTGTTCCCCAGGGTCACAGCCACAGAACTGTGTCGATTGTTCATTGACCGCTGCGTGCATTTAGCTCTCCTTTTGACTCTCGGTCGGCTTCGCGTGGTTCTTCTGATATTCTTCAAGGCTAATGAGGCGGCGACCCAACACCACATGGCAGGGCATCACCTGGGGTTCCTGTGGGCCTGCGATAATCTGTGACCCAGTCGGGGACACCATACCGAAATAGACTTGCTGGATTTCGTAGCCTTGGTCGTTCTGGAGGCCGGCGAGGAGGCTCGGAAGTTGTCCCACCTGGTTAATGGGTAGTGCCCACATGGCCCACTGCCACCGTGTATTGTCGTCTCTCAAGGGTTCAGCAAACATGTCTAGTCTCCCTTCGGCGGGTCCACGGGGTGCGTGCCCTTGGGGGCATTATGGTAGTTACTGGGACGTGTCCAGCCGTCGCCCTTCAATGAAAAGCTCGTCTGGCTAATTACGCGCTCCATGGGCTCGATATAGGCCGGTTCGTCATCATCATCGTAGCAACGTGGGCAGACGGGCACATTCGGGTCAGGAGTAAATTCAATTCTCTCGACCTTGAACCCACACGTTCTACACACAAACTCCCTAATCGGCATTTACCTCCCTCCCTTCACTCTCAATGGGGGCACCTTAATCACCTTCATATTCTTCACACAGTCGACGGGTATCTTGGTCAGCCGACTAATCACCAAATCATCGCACAAGTCGGCTGCCAAGATATAGTAATGGCGAGTTTTCTTGACGAGGTAGCCATAGCTGAGCACGAGCGCCGGCTTCTCCATCCACGCCTGAATCTCAGGTTCAGTGAGACTACTCCATCCGAGTGGCCCATCGCTCGCATCATACCAGAGAATGCGCACGAATTTGACGGCAAGAACGCGCTTCGCCATTAGATGCTCACATGGAGGTCGTGCTTCTCATACCGCCCATCAAATCTCAGGCGGGGCGCCCCTTGCTTATTAATCGGCATCGCACCTTCCTCACTATACGACTTATCCCAGTCAAGGAAGCTGCCTGTATCAATGTAGTGGACGCGCTGATGGACGATTTTGTCTCGCTGAGGCAGCAGTATATTCCGAGTGCCCACAATAAGCTGATGGTCGTGACCAGACATATAGAAGTCCATGCCATGGACAATCTCCTGTAGCTTCACCTTTTTATTGAGAGCACCACCGAGTGTGCCGCCGCCTCCCGTCCCGTGGTGTGCGAACCCCCAATAGGTCTGCTCGTAGGCACCAGGCTGCCGCTTACGAGCCCCTACACGGATTTTTAGTGCCGCCGAATAGCCGCAATACACAATGCCAAGCTCCTTGCAAAAGGGCTGGAGAGGATTGAATCCGAACTCCCGATACATTCGAGCTTCGTGGTTGCCGCTGATGGCGCCGACAATCTGTGGCGCATATGGACGGAAGAGTTCGAGTGCCGACTCATACTCGTCCCCGACCGATGTGGACTCGAATGGATTGCTTTTCGACGAGCGTGATGCGACATTGAGAATATCTCCCATCAGGAAGATGCGCGCGTTCTCGCGTTCCTGAACCCAGTTCAAATACCCTTTCACCTTATTCAGTCCACTGGCCGATAAATGCCTATCCCCACGGTGCATGTCACCAATGGGGATAAGGTAGCCGGTCGGTTGGTCGATATCGACTGTTACGACTTGCATGAAGTCTCTCCAGTCTCCTTTACTAGCCGATGGTGTTGTATCGATTCTAGCACTTTCCGCTGGCCTTACAAGTGACGAATGTCGCAATGGCCCCGAGCACGGCCGGGTTAGTGAAGATAGTCCCAAGGGCGCCCATGATGCCCTGTTGTGGGACAGCAACGGGGGGTGGCGTGATGGGCTGCTGGCGCGCCTCGACGATAGCCACTTGATTGGAGACCGCCATAATTTGTGCCGTAAGGTTCGCAAAAATGCGTTCCGACTGTGCGCTCAGGTCGTCATGGGAGGTGGTAATGGCCCCCAGGACGGGCGAGAAGTCGACGGGCGTGATGGGCGATACGGGCACAGTCGGGGGCGTCGTCGGGAGTGTGTCCACGGGTGCCAGATGGAGCGCCGGCAACTTCGCGTGGCTCCTGTCCGCTGAGCCCTGGTTCGTGGGGTCCGCCCTATCCTCGAAATACCGATTCCAGCCACAATAAAACCCGTCTCCAAATGGATTGATGACCTTCGTGAATCCTATCCAGTAGGAGTCGTCGGTGCGCCCGTAGAAGGCCAGTGAGGCGCGCACGTCTTTTGCCGCCTGGACGGGGTCGCACGACATCGGATGCCAGGGGTTCGTCGCGGTGCCGTCCCCAGCAAGTTGGGCGCCCAGCGGGACTACCACGAGTAGCGCGATGAGCATCGAGGCAATGACCCTCTTCATGATTTCACCTTCTTCGCCAGATTGAGCACATACGCGACGACCTCCGGGTGGGCACTCAGCCAGAGCGCCATCGAGGCTGCCGCTGAGGCGACACGGGCAAACCCCATGCCGATACGGTCCAAAACGCCTTTATTCATAAGGGAATCTCCATAAGGGGTAAAGGCAAGAATCGTGCCTATTCATCGTCCCTCGTCTCCTCAGGCTCACCGGGCACCCGGATAGACGTGAACGCCTTTGTGGGCACCGTGGGGCGCGCTAGGTCGTAGATTTGCACGTCTCCACCCAGTTGGACGAACTTCTTCCGATTGAACTTTCGTCGAGTGCCGGCAACATGCTTGAGACTGAATCCTTCGACGCGCACACCGTTCTGGAGCGCATCAAACTCGTCAGCATCCAGAAAGAGGGTCTCGACCTCTCCCTTTATTTTCTCCATGGCCGCCTTGGCGACCCTCTTCTGGGTGCTCAGTTCCTCGTAGACCTTGAGCTTCTTCATCAGCTTGGTCTTGAGTGCCGGCGAGACTTTCACTTCTTGCGTCGTCGTCGTCATTAGTGTCATGCGTCCCCCTATCATACAAATCATTCAGTGCTCGAATGCACATCGCGGCTGTCTGGACCGGTTCGAGGCGTAGGTTGACGGGGTCACGCTTTTTGGGCCGCTTCTTCACTTCATCCCAATACTCATCCAACTCCTCACGGATGATGGCGTAGGCTTCATGATGGGAGGCCATGGGCGGGTGCTTCTCGCAGGCCCGCTGGAACTCATCCCAGACTTCATCGCATAGTTCGTATCCCATCAGAACTCCTTCATGTCCGCCTGGTTTGGGCCGTAATCACCGCTCGTCTCAATTGGCACCGAGAACCCCTTTGGGGTGCGTGTCATGATGTCTACCATTTGCCTATTCAAGTCAAGCGCCACCTTCGGGTTAAACTCAAGGGTCAATGCATCGTGGACCTGGAGAAGGGGCTGGACGTAGGTGCCCTGTCGCTCGTAGGGGACAATGACCTCTTTCCAGACCGCCACTTCATTCTGTTTCATGACCCATTGCGCGCCCTCTTGGATGGGCGTCGAGAACGCGAACCGCTCGGCCTCACTACGGATAGCTTCATCGTAGGCTTTAATGCCCCCGATGTAGCGAATGCGTCCGCTAAGGCATCGAATATACCCCAGTCGTTTAGCCTCAGCAACCATTCGTGCCTTGTAGGGGGGGACACCTTTGTAGAGCGCGTCCGTTTCGTCAATCCATCGTTGCGCGTCATCCTCATCAACCTCCAAGCCGTTCTTTCTCAGTTCAGCGCTCAGTCCCTTATTCGTCATTCCCATTGGAAGGCCGAAGTTGACAGCTTTTGCCGGGAGCCGGTGCTTCGACTTATCCTGATTCGCCGGTTTGACCCCGAATATACGCTCAGCCAGTGCTGCGTGTAAATCAATAAGACTACCATCAGGATTACGAAGCTCTCCGCGAAAGATAGCAAGCATCGTCGGGTCTTGTGAAAGATGTGCGAGCACCCGGAGTTCAATCTGTGATAAATCCCACTCACCAAGTAGATGTCCTTCCTCTGCTACCCAGCCACGACGGAACTCTTTGGCGAACTTGCCGTGCTTCGGCTGCGCCAGCAGATTCGGGTCACTAGCCGCCAGTCTCCCAGTGACCACACGGGTGGTCCTAAACGAAGCGTGAATACGCCCATCGTGCGGCCATCGCCTAACGAAGTCTGGGATGCGGTCCACAAATGTGTGCTTAAGCTTGTAAACCTCCCGAAACTCACGGACGGTCGAGATAACCGGATATTCAGGATGCTCATGCTCCAACGCTTCGAGCACCTTGTCATTTGTCGAGAACCTTCCAGACTCCGTTCTCTTATAACCCTCCAGTCCAAGTCGGTCGAACACGTAGTCGGCGACTTGGTCGCCGCTATTCGCGTTAAAGCCTTCGATACCTGTTTCCTTTTCAAGGCGCACCTGGATGGAATCTATTTCTGTAGCGAGCTTCCTAGAGAGGTTGGCAAAATGCTCAAGGTCTGGTTTGACTCCAATGGTGTGCATGCGGTCGATGAGAGGATAGGTTCCAAGCTCCAATCCGTAGCAATCACGTAGCCCAAGCGAATCAATCCGTGCCGAAAGTTCTCCAGTAAGTCTCCCAGTGCCGTCCGAGTCTCTCCCACCATACTGGATGGCTTTGGAAGATTCAACGTGGTCGAGAGTCGCTTCTGGGAGGTCTCCAAGACGATTATAAGCCGCGACTCTGATGGGGAGTTGGTCGTCTTCCCACTTTTGCCAGAGCTTGTAGGGCTCACGACTGCGGAGCCCTCTTTCGACCGCTTTGTGGAGTGCTGTTCGAGGAAGTTTCGGTAGCGTTCGGACCTTTCGGCCCACCCGTTCTTTGCCCCTCTTATCAATCCATCGCTCACTTTTGAGTCGAGCAAACTCTTCTTGCTGCGCTTCTTCGTAGTCATACTGTTCAATATCCCAGAGGCTCACGAAGTAGTCATAGGCGATGCGGTTCTGCGCGTCACCCATGATATCCTCATATGAGTCCATCTTCATGTTACAGTGGCGAATGCAGAGGGGTTTGAGACCCTTTGGCTCCACTTGGAGCAAATACGCCATGACCATGGTGTCATCGAAGGGCAAGTCTGCTGTCTCGATGCCCATGGCGCGCATGGTCGTCAGGTCGTGGAGGGAGTTGTGAAATGTGACTTTACATCCACTAGCTCTAAGTTTCCTTCCGAACGCATCAACCAAGTCTGGCCGGTTAGCTCTGACGACAGAAGCACGCCCCGGAACTTGAGAAAACTGGGCAGACCAGGGTGCGCGAGGATAGCCCTCTGTATCAATCGCAACAGGGACGCCTGGAGTGATGACAATTTGGGACTCGTCAGTGATTTCGGTATAAATAGGCGATGGGTGGGGGTCATCATACAGTTTCCTCGCGACGAGTTTCCCCTCAAAATAGGCAACGAGTTGTTGAAAGTCGTATGAGACGTAGCCACTTATCTCGGGGTTGTGGAATCCGGCCGCGATGTGATAGAGCGGAAATACAACAATGTCAGCACCGTCAAAGCAAGTAGCCCAAGGAAGGCCGTGAACGTCATCCATACTGACATCGCCAAGAAAATGTCGAGTTGAGTGCCTGCCCATAGTAACAACGACATGAGGCTTAGCAAGGCGGAACTCAGCGAGCAAAAGAACACTATCGCGCTCCAAGTCTTCATTCGTCCACTCATAATCTTTTCCCCCATACTGCCTATATAAATTCGTGATGAACCAATCCTCTCGGCTCGGCAGCCTATCGCCGTCGAGATGCCGGTCCAATTCCTTACCGGTCTTCCCAATAAAGCACTGGCCCACCTTGTCTTCTTGTGGGCCAGGACCTTCTCCGACGAGCATGAGACCCGAGGTTAGGGAGCCTCGGCCTTTGACACGCATTAGGGTTTTGACCTTATCTCAATATGGTCAGGGATATGAACTTCTCTCACGCCGTAGTATTCTTCCAATGCGTCGAGCCGACGATGAAGATGTGCTATCCGGTCATGATGAGGCTTTAATGTAAGATTGAGTCGCTCCCAAATGGCACTCAGGACCCACTCTCTACTTCGTGTTCCAAGCATTATGGCAACTCCTCCACCCCATCAATGACTGCCCCATTCATTGGGTCCTGCGGGTAGCGAGACTGTTCAATGACTGTATTGAGAGCATCCTTCACGGTGATAAGCGCGTCAGCCACATTCTCCTCCTCTACGAGCACCTGGAGGGTAGCGGTCACGAAGTAAGTGTGCTGAACAGGCGTCGTGCGGTGCGCATCAATGAGCACGTCGGCCTCTCGCTCGCCCGCTTGAAAGTTGTCAAGCACTACGTCCTGGTCAGGATAGTCGGCATGCGGCGTCGGGTATCCATACAATGGACATTCCCTATTATCACAGATATTCATCGGTGCACCCTCAGTTTGTTGGTCTCAATTTCGTGGGCCTTCTCGTCACTATCGAGATACGTGAGAATCGCTGACACGGTCCAGTCGTCGTTTGCCGGCTGAATGTATTCCCAATCTACCGTGAAGTCCGTATCCTCCTTGGCATCTAGAAAGTAGCACTTCTTCGGTGCATAGTGCCCGTCTGGGAAGTTCACGGGGTCGTGCTCGGTGGGGGTCTCCTCGTAGAATGTGGTGCACGCGAAGGTGGCACCCTTGTCAAAAGTGACAGTGAACGTCGAGTCTGCATTCTGCACAATAACGGGCGCCGCCGCATGCAGGTAGGCCTCGTAAAGCATAGCCACCGTGAGCGCCAGTGCGGCGATGAGATAGAGCCAAGCGAACACTTTCTTCATGAATACTCCTTATCAACGGCTTCCACGACTTTCATTGCATGACTCATTCCAAACTTCTTCGACTTGCCATTGTCATCAGTAGTGGTCAGGTCGGCCCAACGGTAGCTGGAGGCCGTGATAGCCGCACGGATGCTTCCAAATTTCTTCTGTGCCGATTTCGCCACTCGACTGCCCACCTGTGGCAATGTGCGGACAGTGCGCTCGAATTGGGACACTGGGGTGAGCGTGGGCGCTTCATAGAGGCCCAGATGGCTCTTGTGCTGGTCAAGGTCCTTATCGGTCCACGCCTGATAGAACGCCTCAAGCCACTTGACGGTATCGCGCCTCGTCTGAAACCAGAGCCAATTCAGCCCCCCACAGACATGGAGAATCGTGAGCCGCTTATACAGTTCATTGATGGTCATACCCAGAGGATGTGCCCGACCCCCACGTCGAGGTCGCACCAACATTCCTCCACGGTCGTATGTAGGCTTACCTTCAATGACGAGCCATGAATGGTCATAGAAAGGCGCCCCTTCGGCATTGACTTCTCGCATGCCTGGTAGCTGGTGACCCTGTAGACGGGCGGTCTGAAGACTACTAATGAGGTCTCCGAGTTTCTTGTGCTCAATGCCGATATTGACTCCTGCACCCTTTTCTCCTCGTCCCACAAAATACACGTCACCGTAGGGAAGCTGAGGGTCCGCAATAGTCGCCGGGAGTCCCGCTTTTACAAGCGACTTATACAGGTCGTCTGAGCCGGCGCGGGGGTCAACGAATAGCATGAGGACACACTCCTCCATTTACTCGCTTCCCATTTACTTTCAAGTCTTTATATGGCACTATGCCCACTCGGACTCATTAGAGTCGGGATAGACAAGCATACCCAAGGTTGCCCAGTCAAGATTTCCAAATCGCTCGCCACTTAGAGTCATATTTTGGCGACAATTGTGGACCAACACCGAGAATCCGTTTTCTGCGTCCCACGCATGCTCAAGATTGGCCTGACAGATATAATTTCCCTCTTTGAACCCAGTGGGCTCAAAGCCGCCAGTCGGGCGCGGCTGCCCCTTACTGTTCTCGCCCCACTTCTCTTTCACCTTCTGAATCAACTGAAGATTGACCCCAGCGTCATAGGCGCTCTGAATGAGAAAGCGATACTTGGCGTTCAGTGGCGCATAGAACTTCGGCGCATCGCTGTCGCCACCGAACTGTGCCCATCGAAATAGTTCCCACACTTCGGTTTCATCCCACTGCACCGTGCGTGCATTCTGTAGGGCGACCTCGTAGTCGAGGATGAACTGGTCTCGGATATCCACGGCTTGAGCCTGGCTCACGTCAGATTTATCAAAGCGATAGGTGATGGCGTGGATTTCCTTCGGCGCCCCGTATTCGCCCCGAATGAACTTCTCGGCCACGCCCTCGGTCCCGCCTGGGTCGAAGTATTGGCCGAAGATGGGCGACGGGCCAGTGAACCCGAAGTGGTTCTTGCCAGCTTTCTCTGGTCCCCATGAGCGCACGATGAGGCGGTGACGGTTCGTTGAATCGAGCGGCTTGAAATTGCCGTAGGACGTAACTTTTGCCATGAGTCTCCTTATCCAATGAATACGTCGATACGTGTGCCCACTTCATCGAAATTTCGGCACGGGTAGAATGTGGCGCGCGTGCGATAGAAGGGTGTTTCGCCCTCTGGAACCTCATAAGGTGCAAGCGTATCGTTGTTGAATAGGCGCTCGTCGTCTAGCTTATGACCCAATGGATACGGGGCACCCAGCCTATCGATAAGCAGCGTATCTAACCCATTCTCATTGCACTTGCTGCGGTCGCTGAATGGCAGGAAGTAGAGGTCGAGGTCGTTATAGCTCGTGCCGTGATTGAGCACGCCGCCTCCCAGAGCAATGTGATATCCAAGACTCCAGACGCGGCTTTGCAGTTCGTGAATCAATTTAAGTGCTTCATCCTGCGTCCACATCGGCGGCTTGAATGCGGTTGGGGCTCGACGGTTCGTGTCGCGGGTCGATTCATACAAGTCCATATTCCCTCCTAAATGAGCTTGCGATGGATTGCATGGTTCATCAGCATGCCGTAGTTTGATTCCAGTTCATCCTCACTAAATTCCACATCGACCGTGACGAGTTGTGACTTGAACGGGCGACTATAGTCCCCCGCAATGAAACAAGCATACAGCCTGCCAAATCTCGTTCCAATCATGTGCATGTAGAACTTGAGTTGGCACCAATATTTGTCAAGCTTCTGGTTGCCCATGATAGCTTCACGGATATTGTCCTCATATTGAGTCACGTCTTTCAGCCAATC
>Ga0307477_10001818_pt1 | contig 17258 bp, 12 predicted proteins | sample atmos_gasesECM2C_FD_203316 | JGI IMG/M metagenome (GOLD analysis project Ga0307477, IMG submission 203316) | Hardwood forest soil microbial communities from Morgan-Monroe State Forest, Indiana, United States - atmos_gasesECM2C_515 | ecosystem: Environmental > Terrestrial > Soil > Temperate...
CATTGGCTCTGCTTCGATTCGTCTTGGCGCCAGCACTGGATTTTCTTTTTTGAATCTCAACGATAACACCGTTCAACTGCAGGTCACCGAAGGCACGCTGCGAATTCGCGTGCTGCGCCTGGATCGCAACGACAATTTTGAAGTGGACACGCCCAACCTAGCTTTCTCGATTTTGCGGCCCGGCGTGTACCGCATCAGCGTGAACGAAGCCGGCGACACCACGGTGGTCAATGTTCATGACGGCGAGGGCCAAGTGACCGGCGGTGGCGAATCCTATTCCGTGCACGCGAATGAGACCGGCACGTTCACCGGAGCGGACCAACTCAATGCCGACATCGTGGGATTGGGCAACGACGATGATCTGGAGCGATGGTCGGAAGAGCGCGACCGTCGTGACGATCATGCGACGGCACGTCGCTATGTGTCCGACGATGTGGTCGGTTACGAAGACTTGGACGAGTATGGCCGGTGGCGCGACGTCCCGGAGTACGGCACGGTATGGTTTCCGCAGGTCGCGACGGCGGGATGGGCTCCTTATCGCTATGGCCACTGGGTCTATATCCAGCCGTGGGGATATACGTGGGTGGATGACCAACCCTGGGGATTTGCGCCGTTTCACTACGGCCGTTGGATCGCGGTTCGCGGCGCCTGGGGTTGGGTGCCGTGCCGCCCGAGAGCTGTAGTCGGCGTGGAGTATGTGCGGCCGGTTTACGCCCCGGCGCTGGTCGCGTGGATTGGCGGCCCCCACTTTGCCGTGGGCGTAGCCGTAGGCGGCGCGAGTAGCGTGGGCTGGTTCCCACTTGGTCCGCGCGAAGTGTACGTTCCTTCCTATCGCGTGAGCCGAACGTATGTGAACAACGTGAACGTATCGAACACCACGGTCAATACGACGGTGGTGAACAACTACTACAACACAAACGTCGTCAACAACAACACGACAGTCACCAACGTGAGGTATGTGAACCAACGAGTACCAGGCGCCGTTACGGCGACGTCTACGCAGGTCCTCACCACTTCACAGCCAGTGGCGCGGAACGTTGTGAGGGATGATGAGCGACAGATGGCCAACGCGCAGGTTGCCATCAGAACTCCGGCAATGGCTCCTGAGCGGCAGGCATTTGTTGGAGCAGGGCAGCCAGCGTCGGCGCATCCACCTGAGCGGATTGTAAACCGCGGAGTAGTGGCAAGGACTGCGCCACCGCCCCCACCAGCCTCCGTGGAAAGACAGCAAGTCGCTATCCGGCAAAATGGTGGGCAGCCGCTTGCCATTTCCCAGGCACGACAGATCGAGCCTCTACAGAAGACCGTTGCGGCACCCGTGAGGATGGCGCCCCCAGCGCAACCCCAGAACAATGCGGGCAACCGGCAGGGTCAGCCCCAGAACAACATGCGTCCGGGTCGCGAAGGTGGCAATGCACCGCAGAATGCCCCGCTGGACAATAGGTCGAACGCGTCTCCGCCGAACGCAGAACGGCCAGGAAACGTGCAGCCAAACCGTCCGCAGGTGAATAATCAACCCGCTGCGCCTGCAGCTAACAACGACCGGCCAAACACTCAGCGGAACGACCGCCCAGCTTCGGCGCGCCCCGACAACAACCGGTCGGATCAACCGCAGAACAACGTTCGTCCGGGTCGCGAAGGTGGCAATGTTCCGCAGAATGCCCCGCAGAACGCTAAGCAGAATACGCCTCCGCCGAACGCAGAGCGGCCAGGAAACATGCAGCCGAACCGTCCGCAGGTGAATAATCAACCCGCTGCGCCTGCAGCCAACAGCGACCGGCCAAACACTCAGCGGAACGACCGCCCACCTTCGGCGCGCCCCGACAACAACCGGCCGGATACGCAGCCGGCCAACGGGCAGCCTAACCGCGCACCCGCAAACGACCGCTCCAATACACCTCCGCCCAACGCGCAACCAAATCGCCCGCCGGCCAACGATCGGCCTGCAAATGAGCAGCAGGGGCGCCAGCAGCCGCCTCCGCGGCAACAGCCGCAGGAGGTGCAGCAACAACAGCAGCGCGCGCCTCAGGTGGAGCGTCAGCAGCCGCCTCCGCGGCAACAGCCGCAGGAGGTGCAGCAACAACAGCAGCGGCCGCCTCAGGTGGAGCGCCAACAGCCGCCTCCGCGGCAACAGCCGCAGGAGGTGCAGCAACAACAGCAGCGGCCGCCTCAGGTGGAGCGCCAACAGCCGCCTCCGCGGCAACAACAGCCGCAGGAGGTGCAGCAACAGCAGCAGCGCCCGCCTCAGGCGGAGCGTCAGCAGCCGCCTCCGCGGCAACAGCCGCAGGCGGTACAGCAACAGCAGCAGCGGCCGCCTCAAGCAGAGCGTCAGCAGCCGCCTCCGCGGCAACAGCAAGAGAAGCCGAAACAACAGGACAAACCCAAGGAAAAGGACAAGGACAAGCCGCCAAAGGGGTAGGCCTTCTTCTAACTGTAGGTTCGGGCGGAGCATTTGCTGCAGGGCAGGCTCCGCCCGTTTCATTTTTTGAGTAGCGAAACTTCTTGCACGCCATATTCGTCGCGGCTCGTCAACCGATGCACTAATCGAGCGCTTCGCATAAACTCTGTTCGCGTCATCATGGCGAAAAACGCGCGCGCTTCGGTCTCTAAACGGCGACCTGGACTCCCCATCGAGCTGATATCGATTGCGGGCCTGCCGGAGATCCGTGAGGGCAACGACTTAGCGCGCCTAATTGTCGGGGCTGCGCGCAACGCGAAGATTGTTTTCCGCAGCGGAGATGTCCTGGTCATTGCGCAAAAAGTCGTCTCCAAAGCGGAAGGGCGGCTCCTGAAGCTTTCTACAATTGAACCGTCTCCACACGCCTCGAGACTCGCGGCGAAAGGAAGAAGAGACCCGCGTTTGGTAGAGATTATTTTGCGCGAGTCGCGGCGGATCGTGCGGGAGCATCCCGTGCTGATCGTGGAAACGCACCACGGATTTGTTTGTGCCAACGCCGGTGTGGACCACTCCAATGTACCTGGCGACGAGGTCGTCACCCTACTTCCGCGCGATCCGGACCGCTCCGCTCGCCGACTGGCCGCTGAGCTTCGCCGACTCACCAAGAAGCGCATCGCGGTCATCATTAGCGACACCTTCGGCCGTCCCTGGCGGCTGGGTCTTACCAATGTAGCCATCGGTGCCGTTGGCGTTCCCGTGCTGCGCGACCTGCGGGGCACGCGCGACAGACAGTCCAAGCCGCTGCAGGCCACGATTCTGGCCGTTGCTGACGAACTGGCGGCCGCCGCCGGTTTGGTGATGGGCAAGTCGGAAGGCATTCCCGTCGTGGTGATTCGAGGCTATCGCTACCGCCCTGCAAACGAGCTTGCGACCGGCGTTATCCGCCCCGCCAACGAAGATCTTTTCCGCTAACGTGGAGTGCCGGCCGGCTTGTTTACCCTGAGCCTCGAAGGGCCGCCGCTCTGCAGACTGCAACCCATCCGTGAGGTCGCGTGACGTGCACGGTCTCTGCTACGGCCTCTTTTTCGTTACTCCGTAAGTAGAAATCCCTGCGCAACCGTGTCATCCTGAAGCCATCCGATGAGGATGGCCGAAGGACCTCAACTAAAAGATGACGCCGGCACCGACCGCAAGGACCACCGCTCGCCTCGCCAGCGACCTCCTCGCCGCGTCACGCGAAACCGGTATTCTTGATCCGACAGGCGCCCTTCGCCTCGCGGAAGAAGCGACGCTCGAAGATCTCCTCGCAGCTGCAACCCGACTCCGCGCTCCGGGGAAGGGAACGACCGTCTCCTTCTCAAGAAAAGTTTTCATTCCGCTGACCACGCTGTGCCGCGATTACTGCGGCTACTGCACCTTCCGCAAAAATCCCGGCCAGCCCGGGGCGCATTTCATGACACCGGATGAGGTCCTCGCGCTTGCGGAACAAGGCCGCGCAGCCGGCTGCAAAGAGGCGCTTTTTAGCCTGGGCGATCAGCCGGAACGCATCTTTTCCGAAGCGCGCGAGTTTTTGCGGCAGCAAGGTTTTGCGCGCACCTTGGACTACGCGGCGGCGATGTCCGAAATGGTTCTGGAGCGCACGGGTTTGTTGCCGCATGCGAATCCCGGCGTGATGGATCGCGCGGCGCTGGAGCGCTTCAGGGAATCGAACGCCAGCGTGGGTTTGATGCTCGAAACAGTCAGCCCCCGGTTGATGCGCGACGGCTTGGCGCATTTCAAAGCGCCGGACAAAGTTCCGGCGCTGCGTTTGCGCACGATCGAGGAAGCGGGAAAACTTTCGATGGCCTTTACAACCGGAATTCTGATCGGGATTGGTGAAACCTTCGAGGAGCGCGTTGATTCCTTGTTCTCGATTCGCGCACTGCACGAGCAATATGGGCACATCCAAGAAGTGATTGTGCAGAATTTTCGCGCCAAGCCGGAGATTCCCATGGCGCATCATCCCGAACCGCCGTTGGAGGATATGTTGCGCACCATTGCCATTGCCCGGCTGATTTTGGGCCCGCACATGAATCTGCAGGCGCCGCCGAATCTCAGCTACGCCGATTTTCCGCGCTTGCTCGACGCGGGCATCAACGATTGGGGCGGCATTTCCCCGGTCACGAAAGATTTCATCAACCCCGAAGCGGCCTGGCCGCAAATCGCAAAGTTGCGCGCCGAAACAGAAGCTCGCGGGTTCACCCTGCGGGAGCGCCTAGCGCTGTATCCCGAATTCGTGACGAGCGGCAACTTTCTGTCGGCTCGCGTTCGCGAGCGCGCGCATCATCTGGCCGACGCCGACGGTTTTGCGGCGTAGCGGCTGCATATCTTTATGCCCCCTGCAAAGCATAAGAATATCACCGCGCTTGCCGGTGGCGTCGGTGCTTCCAAACTCCTGCTCGGCCTCCACGACGTGATGGACCCTCATGACCTGACGGTAATTGTGAACACTGGCGATGACATCACGCTGCACGGCCTGAAGATCTCACCGGACCTCGACATTGTCACCTACACGCTCGCTGGAATCGTGGATGAGGCAAAAGGGTGGGGCTACCGCGGAGATACGTTTCATGCGCTGAAACGTTTGGTGGCTTTTGGCCGCATCAATTGGTTCAACCTCGGCGATCGCGATCTCGCCACCCACATTCATCGCACGGCAATGCTTGCGGAAGGAAAATCGCTGAGTGACGCGGCGGAAGCGATTCGCCTCGCACTCGGCGTTAAGCCACGTATCTTGCCGATGTGCGATCAGCCGGTGCCGACAATGATTGATACGGCCGAGGGTGAGCTGCATTTTCAGGAGTATTTAGTGAAGCGCCGCGCGGAGCCGGTCGTGCGGGGAATCCGCTTTGATGGCGTCGACAAATCGCGTCCGGCAAAGGGTGTACTCGAAGCGATTCGCGACGCCGACCTGGTCCTAATCTGCCCCAGCAACCCGCTCATCAGCATCGGCCCGATCCTGGCGGTGGCCGGCCTTCGCGAGGCATTGCGCGCACGCAGGGAGAACGTCATTGCCGTTTGCCCCATTGTCGGCGGCAAGTCGCTGAAGGGACCGTCGGACAAAATGCTTGCCGAGCTTGGCTACGAGCCTTCGGCAATCGGCGTCGCGAAACTTTATGCCGATTTTACCGGGACGTTTGTAATCGATCCCGCGGACAAGACGCAAGCAGGGGCCATTCGCAAGCTGGGAATGAAGGTCGAGGTCGTCCCGACGGTGATGAAGACGCGCTCGCAAAAGCGCAAACTCGGCCGTTCGTTACTTCTTCTCAACTCGTAAGTCTCAACCCGCAGTCCGCGAGTGCTGCCGCTCAAACGCGAAATCAAAACTCATTTGCGCCAAGCGTAGGAGCTCGTTCTCGGTCATTCCGAGTTGGTGGGCGTGCTCATACTCGTTGAGCAGCGTGGTGTGGAACATTGCCGGATCATCGGTGGACAGCACGATCGGAATGCCGTGCCGGAACAGCTCGGCGAGGGGATGATCCTCGATGCGCGCGCCTGCGCGGCGCAACTGCAGCGCGAGCGCTCCGGTGCGGATATTGCTCTGCGGGCAAATCTCAAGCGGAATGCGGCGATCGGCGAGAAGGTCCATGAGTGCCGGATCATTCATCGCGGCGATGCCGTGACCAATCCTTTCGACGCCAAGGAGCTCAACAGCTTCTCGAATCTTTTCTGGGCCGCCAATTTCGCCGGCGTGGATCAGCCGGTGCAGACCCAGAGCCGCGGCCTGGTCGTATACGCGCCGCAATTCTCCGGTGGGCACGCTCAACTCATCGCCGCCAATGCCAAAGGCGACGATGGATTTCGATGCACATTGCTTTGCCGCTTCCACAACGTGACTCGCTGCTTCGGCTCCGAATTGGCGAACAGCATCGAAAATCCAGTTCATGCGCAGCCCGCGCCTCTCGAACGGCTCGGCGGCGGCCAGGATTGCCTCGAAGTTGCTCTCCGGGCGCTGCTTGCGCAAAAGCATCACGCCAATCGAGATCGTCACTTCGGCATACATTACGCGCTGTGATAGAAGATACTGCGCGAGGTCGCGGGTGATGAGCGCGTAGTCCCGCGGGTCGCGCAGGAAGGACGTGACCCACTTGAACGTCTCCAGAAACTCCGAAAAATTCGGATAAGCGTAGCGGCGCCGCACTTCAGGTTCGCCGACTGCGATGCCGTGCCGCGCGGTCAGCACGCAGACGGTGCTGGGCTGAATTGAGCCTTCGAGGTGAAGGTGCAACTCCGCTTTGGGTAGTGAGGCGACGCTTGCGGGGAGCATGGTAGAAGCCGGCAGCACTAGTGCGGCAAGGCAGGCTTGCCGGCATTGGTCCAGGCGGTGAGCCAGTAAGAGCCGACATCGGTGGCGGCATCAGACAATTGGCGAATCAGCGTGCCCGCCGACAGGTTGTAGAAGCGATCGAAGTATTCGTCATTGTAGGATTTGCTCTCCAAATGAGCACTGCGATCCGCAAGCTGTATGACCTCGAGCCAGCTATGCGCGTTAAGGCATGCGTCAAAACCGTGGTCGGTCGGATCACTGATGAAAGCGGCGTCATTCGGACGCATCGGAAAAAAGGAAGAGAAGCGATCGATAAGAGTCGTTCCGAATCGTTCGTTGATTCCGGTTTGGTTGGTCAGGTGACCATCAAAATTTTCCGTGCAGTTGAACGGGTCGTGCGCCTCCCCGACGTAAAAGGCGAGCATGGCGGCGTCGAGTCTTGCTTCGTCCCAACGGCCGAGCTTCATGGCTTCGGTGAGCTTCTGGCTGTAGACGCCAATCTCCCAGGGAAGCAGGCCGGTGGAGTCGATTTTGGACTTGCCATATTTGTTTACGGCAGCTTTGTAGCTGCGAGGCAAAGCGTCAAAAGGGAAGCGCCCGTACTTGTCCAGACGGATGAAGCGGTTATGCCGATCGGGAGGATTTTTCGCTTCGGCGTCCAGCGGATCGGTAACGTGTTGCACCAGGAAGGAACGATTGTTCTCGAAGTACGTGCGCAAGTCGGCGGGTAGCGTCTCGATGGCTTGATTGACGACAACCCTTTGGCCGTTGCCACCCCAAGCGCCAGCGCCGGTTGGAAGCAAAGCGAGACTCGCTGTGATCGCAAGGCTGATGTTGAGGCACTTTCGGAATGAATTAAAGAACATGCGCCCCATTTCAAGATGCTCTAAGCCGGGTTGGCGGCGCGTAGCGTGCTGCGCCTCCGTCCATAGTTGTAGTAAATCACGAGTCCGATTGCCAGCCACACGAAGAATCGGATCCAGTTCGTTATAGGCAGGCCCGCCATCAGAAGCAGGCAGGTAACGATCGTAACGATGGGGGCGAGCGGGCCCCCGGGAGCGCGGAAGGCGCGCGGACGGTCAGGCTCGCGGTAGCGAAGGATCAGCACGCCCCCGGCAACGAGAGCGAAGGCGAAAAGCGTGCCGATGTTGGAAAGATCCGCGAGGGTTCCGATGTCAAGAAGGCCGGCAGGAATGCCGACTACAAAACCGGCCATCCAGGTGGAAAAATCCGGTGTGCAGAAGCGCGGGTGCACGCGGCTGAAGATGCGGGGCAGCAAACCGTCGCGGGACATCGCGAACCATACCCGCGCTTGGCCAAGCTGGAAGACGAGCAGGGAAGAAATCATGCCCATGAGCGCGCCGATTAAGACGATTAGGCGAACGCCGGTGAAATGAAGTTTCTTCAGCGTATTGACGACGGGAGCGGCATCGTCCACCAGCGTCTGCCATGGCACGAGTCCCGTCAAAACCACGACTACGCCAACATAGAGAATCGTGCAGACAACCAGGGTGGCGATGATGCCGATGGGAACGTCGCGCTGCGGATTCTTGCATTCCTCGGCGGCCGTGGAAACGGAGTCGAAGCCAATGTAAGTGAAAAAAACGATCGAGCCGCCGGTGAGAATCCCCGGCCACCCGTTGGGAGCGAACGGATGCCAGTTGGCAGGGTGAATGAAACGCGATGCGAAGGAGATGAAGACAAGGATGGCAACAATTTTCAGCAGGACCATTACATTGTTGGTTTCCGCGGATTCGCGGATTCCGCGAACGAGGATCACCGTCAGCAACATGACGATGATGAACGCGGGCCAATTGAAGCCCAGGTGCCAGCCCGGGGGATAAAGCATGCTCCCCTGCAAATCGGAGAGCCCGCCAGGAAGATAGGCGGGAGTAATCCAGCGCAGGCTGGGGTGGATGCCGAACCAATCCAGCAAACCAACAATGTGCGCGGAAAAGCCCACGCTGACCGCCATATTGCTGACTGCGTACTCGAGAATGAGGTCCCAGCCTATGATCCAGGCGACGAGCTCGCCCATGGTTGCATACGTATAGGTGTACGCGCTGCCGGCAATCGGAATCATGGCTGCCAGCTCGGCGTAGCAGACCGACGCGAAGCCACACACGATCGCCACCAGGACAAAGGACAGTGCGATGGATGGTCCGGCTCCGGGACGTCCGAAGGAAGCGGAATGGTAAATCAAATATTCCAGCAAGGGCGCGTTAAGAATGGATTTGACTTGGAGTTTTTGACCGGCGATCGCCGTGCCAACAATGGTGAAAATTCCCGAGCCGATCACCGCGCCGATTCCAAGAGACGTGAGGCTCAGCCAGCCCAACGACTTCTTTAATCGAACTTCGGCGTTCTCGGAATCCGACAGCAACTGGTCGATGCCCTTGCAGCGGAAGAGGGGTGATGCCACTCTTACTCTCCGATCGCATCCGTGTGAGCTGAAGCCGGCCTGCCGGATACGCTGTGCTAGATAGGATTGCGCGCCTCAATGTACCTTGAGAGGCGCAGCGGCGCAACACTGGTGGCTCGCGTCACATCTGTTCCAGTTGGGCGTAGCGTTCGACGAATTTTTTTGTGCCTCGTCCGGGGAAACTGACGGAAAGGCGGCGGTCCTCATCGTCGCCCTCGACGCCCACAATAGTTCCTACGCCGAAGTTCGGGTGGCGAACCTTTTGGCCCAGCAGCGGATTCGCGTCGGCGCCGCGTCTTGCGGGAGGCCGTGAATACGCGCTCGATCCAGTAGACCGCCGCGGCGCGGACGGCGGAACAGACTGGCCTCGCACGCGACGAAGGAATTCTTCGGGTGAGTACGAATATTCCGGATCCGGCTCATAGCGCCGCGTTTGCCCGATCTCAGCCATGGAGCCCCGCACTGTCTCCACCAGCTCGCTTGGAATTTCGGCAAGGAATCGCGATGGCAGGGAAGCCCGGAGCTGTTGCTCATTACCAAAAATGCGGCGATACACGGCGCGCGTGAGAGTAAGTGATTTTCGCGCGCGCGTCATTCCCACGTACACCAGCCGCCGCTCTTCCTCAATTCCTTTTTCTTCGTTCAGCGCGCGGCTGTGTGGGGAGATGCCTTCCTCCATTCCGGTCAGGAACACGTGGTCGAACTCGAGGCCCTTGGTGCTGTGCAAAGTGATCAACGTGACGCCAGGTTTGCCTTCAAAAGAATCCGCGTCGCTGACCAGGGCGGCGGCGTCCAAGAAATCGGTAAAGGATTCTCCGTTTTCTATTCCTTCAGCGACGGCGCGAACAAGTTCCTCGAGATTTTCGATCCGTGCGACGTCATCCGGCGTATTGCGGTCGCGCAGCATATCCATGTAGCCGGTTTCGTCAAGAACGGCGCGCAAGAAATCAGGAGCCTCGCTCGTCGCAAGCGCGTCTTGCAGCTTGGCGATGAGCTCCTGGAACGCACGCAGAGGGGCTACCGCACGGCCGGCTGCCGCTCCGGAAACGAATTTCTCGATCGCCGACCACAAACTGGAGCCCTCGGCCCGCGCTGCGGCTTGCAGAGCATCCACCGTGGTTTTGCCGATGCCTCGCGGCGGGACGTTCAATACGCGTAGTAGCGAAATGTCATCTTCCGGGTGCATGGCCAAGCGAACATAGGCCAGTACATCCTTCACTTCCGCGCGATTGTAAAAGCTAAAACCGCCTACGAGCTTGTAACGAAGCCCCCGGCGGCGGAACACTTCTTCAAACGCGCGCGATTGGAAATTTGTGCGGTATTCCACGGCGCAGGTCTGCGAAGAATCTTCATTGAGGATGCGCTCGAGCTCGCCCGCGACAAATTCCGCCTCTGCGTGCGCGTCTCGGCCCTCGAAATATTTCAAGGTCGATCCCGAGCCATTGTGTGCGCTCAGCGACTTGCCCAGTCGTTCGGGATTGTTGGCCACCACCGCGCCCGCGGCATCGAGGATTTGCTGCGTTGAGCGGTAGTTGCGTTCGAGCTTGATGACGCGGGCGGAAGGGAAGTCGCGCGAAAAACTCATCAGGATGGAAACATCCGCTCCGCGCCAGCGGTAGATGGATTGGTCTTCATCGCCGACCACGCAAACGTTTTGCTTCGGGCCCGTGAGGAGTCGCAGCAGTTCGTACTGGACGCGGTTGGTGTCCTGGTACTCGTCGACGTGGATGTATTGGAAACGCGATTGCCACCTTTCGCGAACCGGCGCGGATTCCCGCAGCAATTTGACGGTGCGAATCAGGAGATCGTCAAAATCGAGAGCATTGCTTTGGCGCAGCAGTTGGTCGTAAGCGGCGTAAATGTCGGCAACCCGCCGGCCGTCCTTGTCGATCGCATCGCTGCGCATCTTCTCCGCGCTCTGCCCATGATTCTTCGCGTAGCTGATGCGGCTCAAAACACTTCGCGGAGTCAGCGTGTCGTCGATTTCCAGATTCGCCATGACCAGCTTCACCGCCGCGGTTTGGTCATCGTCATCGTAAATGGCGAAATCGCGCGGTAGCCCGGCATTGGCGGCTTCGCGGCGAAGAAGTCTGGCGCACAGCGAATGAAACGTGGACAGCCACGGTTGCGCCGGCGGCACCCCTGCTCGCAGCAGTAAATCCGAAACGCGCTTCCGCATTTCCTCCGCGGCCTTATTTGTGAACGTGACCGCAAGGATTGCCTCGGCCGGCACGCCGCTGGCGATGAGCTGTGCCATCCGGAAAGTGATCGCTCGCGTCTTGCCCGTTCCGGCGCCGGCGAGGATCAGGACCGGTCCTTCCGTTGTTTCCGCTGCGGCGCGCTGTTCCGGATTCAGTTCGTTAAGAAGAGTTAGCATTGGTCCCGAGGTGGGAAAATTTCCTGCACATCCATGGTAGCCGAGGGGAGCGAAGCGCGCAAACTGGCTGTGCAAACCGTCTGAGGGTAATTCCAGTCCCATCCGGCACAAACTTCACACCAGGGTCAATTTCTTTCTGGCTTCAGTGCCGCCCGAGATCGATATCGAAGTACGTCAGCGACCGGTTTCCGCGCATCAGCACCAGTTCGGGTACGTAGAGGTGAGCAGTGTCCAGCAAATCAAACTGGTTTTGCAGGTCAAAGTACAAGAGCCCTTGCACCGTGCTGTGCGGCCCGATGACTCCCGTCGGGACGCCTGCCTCCTGAGCCTCCCGCTGCAGCTCATCCGCGTTCTTGTCCTTGCCACTCTTGGGAAGTGGAACCGGAACGGGCAGCTTCTTGCGCGTAGCGGTTGGGTCCTTGCCTCCCGGTTTCAGAACTGCCTGCACGAATTCTTCCAGGCTAAGGGAGGGAAGCTCCTGCGTATTCTCCGCGTCAAGATGCACGGTCAGGCGAACGCGCGACAAGTTGACCTTCACGCTGTCATCGGAATCGTTGCGAAACGAGACTTGCACCGCCAAAATTCCTGCGGAATACGGTGACTTTTTCGGAAACTTCTCTTTGTACTTGGCGGCATCAGTCCACGGCGTGGCAGAGATAGTCAAGCCTTCGTGCGACTCCAGCGAAGCAGTTCGCAGCGGGGACTGCTGCGCGCCCGCAAATGAGCCGAGCAAACCAGCCGCAACCAAGGGAATTCTGAGAGCAGCCCCGCGCATGAGGTTATAATAGACTTTTCTCATCTCGACGCCTTCGATTCCTGGGGGACGTGCAGGGTTGCCCTGCGCATCGCATGAGGTGCGCGGCGGCAGCGATAAGGGACCGGAGCCACGCTTAGTGTATTTCATCTATAGCTTTCTGATGGGGGCCGCAGCCCTCTTGCTCCTGCCCTATTGGCTGGTCAGGGGCCTGCGGGAGGAAAAGTACTTAGCCAATTTGCGCGAGCGGCTAGGCTTGTCCACCGCCTCGCTCGACAGACTGCCGGCGGACCGCCCTGGCGCGATCTGGATTCATGCCGTATCGGTCGGTGAGCTTCTTTCCAGTATCGCCCTCGCGAAGCGCCTGAAGGAAACCTATCCTGGCCGACCCCTTGTGGTTTCAACCACCACGATCACAGGACAATCGCTGGCTCGCGAACGAATGCCATTTGCCGACGCGATCTTCTATTTCCCGCTCGACTGGATCTTTTGCGTGCGCCGCGTGCTGCTCGCCGTGCGGCCGTCGCTCGTCGTTGTGCTGGAAACGGAAATCTGGCCCAATTTCCTCCGCGAGGCGCGCCGGCAAGATATTCCCGTCCTTTTCGTTGGCGGCAGAATCTCGGACCGTTCGTTTGCGCGATACCAGCGCTACCTCTCCAAATTCGGTTTTTTCCTTCGTCCGTTTCTGCGAACCGCGCTCGGCAACGCGAGCGCATTCCTGATGCAGAGTGAGAAAGACGCGGAGCGGATTCGCGCCCTGGGCGCGCCCGCCGAGCGCGTCTCGGTCAGCGGCAACCTCAAGTACGACATGGAGCTTCCCGCCGCAACGCCCCTTTCAAGCTGGCTCGAAGCGGAGGCGCGGCGGCAAGGCCGTTCGCCGATCGTAGTCGCCGGCAGCGTGGTGGCCGCCGAAGAGCCACTCGCGTTGATTGCCTTCGGCGTTCTGCAGGGCGAGCACCCCAAGGCCCTTTTGGTGCTGGCCCCGCGCAAGCCGGAACGCTTTGAAGCTGCCGCCGAGTTCATTCACGAATCGCGCCGCAAATTCATTCGCCGCTCCCAGCTTGCGCTATCAGGTCACGCGCAAGGAGCGATAGGCGGCAGCAATGGCTCGATACCCGGCGACGTTACGGTGATACTCCTCGACACCATCGGTGAACTTGCGTCTCTCTACCGCCTGGCCGACGGCGCGTTCGTAGGCGGCTCTCTGGTCCCTTCCGGCGGGCACAATATTCTCGAACCCGCGGCGTTCGGTAAAATCCCGGTGTTCGGGCCGTCCATGGAGAATTTTGCGGAGATTGCAGCTCGCTTCGTCACTGCGGACGCTGCCATCCAGGTGGAGAGCCCCGAAGACGCCGGTGTAGCCTGGATCGAACTGCTGCGGAATCCGGAGCGCCGCCACAAAATGGGCGAGAACGCGAAACACTTAGTCGATAGCAGCCGCGGCGCCACCGACCGCGTCCTCGCCGAAATTTCTAAATTCCTCGGCAGCCCGGCCCGATGAACCTGCCGCTGCTTCTTCGCATTTTGCTCTGGCCGCTTTCTCAGGTATATGGAACATACGTTCGCGGTCGCCGCGCCCTATATTCTCGCGGATGGCTGAAGCCGAGGCGCCTTACAGGCACCGTAGTCAGCGTCGGAAATTTGACCGTTGGTGGAACGGGCAAGACTCCTATGGTCCTATGGCTCGCCGAAAAGTTTTTGACGCAGGGAAAGAGGGTCGCCATTCTTACGCGCGGCTATAAAGGCTCTCACGGCAGCAGCGACGAAATCGAGCTGCTCAAGCGAAGACTTGGTGGCAAAGTTGTGTTCGGCATTGGTCCCGACCGTTTTGAATCCGGAAGGCACCTCGAATCCCAGCATGCCATCGATGTGTTTCTGTTGGATGACGGCTTTCAGCATCTGCAGCTCGCTCGGAACTTGGATATCGTGATGCTGGACGGTTCACGCAAACTAAAGAACGAGTGGCTGCTCCCGGCTGGCTCGCTGCGTGAGCCCCTTGCCGCCTGCCGCCGGGCTGATATCTTGGTGGTGTCGCGAAAATTTGAGAGACCCGTTGTTGAAGCTGGCGATGCTCACACCTTCTCCATCTTTTATGCGCAGACGAGACTACTTGGCTTTCGTCGGTTTGGATCCGACCCGGACAAGAAATATCTTAGTGTAATAGGCCCCGGGCCCTTCCTCGCCTTCTGCGGTATTGGTAACCCCAGCGCTTTCTTTGACGATCTGGGCCACTGGCATGTGCCCGTCACGGAGAGAAAGGCGTTTTCTGATCATCATAAATATTCTTCAAGGGAGCTTCAGCAGCTCCAGTCGCGTGCGGAGGTCTGTGGCGCTGTGGGTTTGGTGACCACGGAGAAAGACGCCGAGAATCTCCCCTCCGCGAACCTTCGCTTGCCAGTTTGGATTGCCGTCATCGATTTAGTGTTCACCGCCGAGAGCGAACTGCTCGCTGCGATTGAGCGCAAGCTTAGGGCTGGCCACGGAGCAGCCGCATGAAAATCTTAATTCGTGCCACAAACTGGGTAGGCGACGCCATCATGGCTCTACCAGCGCTGCGGGCCGTTCGTGGGCGCTTTCCGGACGCCAAGATTTCAATTCTTGCCCGGCCCTATGTTGCGGACATTTATCGCGGCCAGAAGATCTGCGACGAACTGATCTCCTACGATCCCAAAAGCCCACACGCAGGCCTGAGCGGCCGCGAGCGTCTAGCACAAGAGCTGCGAAAGCAAAAGTTTGACGTCGCCCTGCTGCTTCAGAACGCCTTTGATGCCGCTTGGCTCGCTTGGCGTGCCGGGATTCCCGAACGCGTCGGCTACGCGCGCGACGGGCGCAGCCTGTTGCTGACCAAGAAGATTCCCGTTCCAAGACGCGGCGAAATACCGGCGCACGAACAGTTTTATTATCTTGAACTCTTGCGCCGCGCCGGCTGGATCGACTCGCTGTCGGGTCAATCCTTCGTGACGCTGGACGTTTCCGAAGAACATCGCCGCCAAGCAGAAGAAACTTTGTCGTCCGCTGGGGCTCGCCCGAATACGCTGCGAATTGCCATTGGCGCCGGTGCGTCCTATGGTTCCGCGAAATGCTGGCCGCCTGAGCGCTTCGCTGATTTCGTAAAGCGCTTCCGCCTGCACACGGACGCGGACATAATTCTCTTTGGCACAGCAGCCGAGCAGAAAGTGTCCGAAGCGATCGCCGCTGGAATAAACGGCTCGTCAATCAGTTTGGTTGGCAAAACCGCAATCGCCGCTCTCCCCGCGCTCCTCTCGCGCTGCCAGTTATTTGTCGGCAACGATTCCGGCGCAATGCATGTTGCCGCCGCGGTCGGCTTGCCGGTGGTCGCCATCTTTGGCCCCACCGATCCTCGCGGCACCGCTCCCCTCACTCCCCGCTGTACAGTGGTGCAAGAAAAGCCGTATTGCAGTCCGTGCTTTTTGCGGCGGTGCCCCATTGACCACCGTTGCATGACGAGCGTGCGGCCGGAAGCGGTCGAAGCAGGGGCGCGCGGCTGGCTCCGCTCCCCGGAGGTGGCTTCTGGCTGAAGCTACATCTCTGCGTCCGGCCGTCTTCCTCGATCGCGACGGAACCATCGCCGAAGAAGTCGGTTACTTGAATCACGTCAGCCGTTTTCGTATGTTTTCCTTTGTCGCAGCGGCCATCCGGCGGCTGAACGAAGCGAAATATCCGGCCATCGTGATCACCAATCAATCCGGCGTTGGCCGCGGATATTTTCCGGACTCGCTGATCCAAGCCGTTCACGAATTGATGACGACGCAACTCGCTAAGGAGGGAGCGCATATCGACGCGCTGTATTATTGTCCGCACAAGGGTGACGATGCCTGCGCCTGCCGCAAGCCAAAACCGGGAATGCTCGAGCGCGCAGCCCGCGAACACAACCTGGATTTGCGCCGCTCCTTTGTTGTCGGCGACCGTTACGGCGATATCCAGTTGGCTCATCGTGTCGGAGCGCGCGCCATCATGGTGCGCACCGGCTACGGGGAAGGCGAAATTCAGTGGCATTCCGCGCAATGGCCGGCGCCTCCGGATTTCATCGCCGAGAATCTCGCTGATGCCGCAGACTGGATCTTGAGGCAGCCGAAATGACTCGTACCGTCGTACAAACGCCATCGACCTCCGTGGACCTGCTCGCCCTGGCGGAGTGCGTCGAAAAATTTTCCTCGAAGACGGTCGTGCTGCTCGGCGATTTCGTTGCCGACGAATTTCAGTTCGGAGACATTTCCCGCATCTCGCGCGAGGCGCCGGTGCTGATTCTGCGCCACCGCGAGACGCAGGTCGTCCCTGGCGGAGGCGCCAACGCCGCGAACAACCTCGCCGCCTTGGGAGCGCGCGTGCTGCCTGTCACCTCCGTTGGCCAGGATGCACAGGGTGACGCGCTGCTCGAATATTTCCGTGGCAAACGCGCGGACATTTCCGGAATTGTTCGGGTGAAGGGTTGGACCACGCCAACCAAGACGCGCTTCCTCGCAGGCTGGGCGCACACTGTGGGTCAGCAGGTTCTCCGCGTGGATCGCGAGCCAGAAGCTCCCCTTCCCGAAGCTGCGCGAAGGAAAATTCAGCAGCTTTTGTCGGCGAAGATTCGGTCCGCAGACGCGCTTGCTGTTTCCGATTATGGTTTTGGAGTTGCTAGTCCTGACTTGGTTCGCTACGCCGCAAAAAAGAGAAAACGCCGACTCGCCGTAACACTGGACGCGCGCTATAACCTTGCGGATTACGCGAAAGCCGGGATCCTCTCGGCGACGCCAAATGAAGCCGAACTCGAAGCTTTGCATCACACCACCATTGGCGCGAACTTCGACGAGCTGACCCGCTGCGGCCGAGCGACCCTCGCCAACATGAAACTGGAAGCGCTTCTCGTGACGCGCGGCCGCGATGGCATGGCGCTATTTGAAACGCACGGTCGCGTGACCCGCATACCTGTCCATGGCAGTGACCAAGCGGTTGACGTCACCGGCGCAGGCGATACAGTGCTCGCCGCCTACACCT
>Ga0307477_10001819_pt1 | contig 17236 bp, 16 predicted proteins | sample atmos_gasesECM2C_FD_203316 | JGI IMG/M metagenome (GOLD analysis project Ga0307477, IMG submission 203316) | Hardwood forest soil microbial communities from Morgan-Monroe State Forest, Indiana, United States - atmos_gasesECM2C_515 | ecosystem: Environmental > Terrestrial > Soil > Temperate...
CTGCGCGCGCAACCCCTCGCGGGCGATCTCGCCAACCAGCTTTTCCTGGGGTCGGCCGGTGATCTCGCTTGCTTCGAGGAACAGCAGTCGGCGATTCGTCAGGACGGTAGGACGCTTCTTCGAGTACGCGACGGCTGTCACGGTGCCGGCCGTCAGGATGGCCGTGATGGCTGCCGTGGCGATCTGCCGCTTGACGGATACCTTGCCAACGGCTGCCACCGTGGCGAGTTCGATGGTTTCACCAGGCTCCAGTAGCGGAGTGGCTGCCTTTTTGATCCGGTCTTGCAGTGCCACGAGGTCACATATATCGGTTATGTCGCTCCCTGTCAAGGGAAATTTCGCCCAGAGTGCTGATCTTGCCTAGAGGAAGGCTGGAGCTGAGGCTAATTGCCAACAAATCCCTCTAGGGGAACCGCCTCGTTTACATCCTTGAGATACGGCATGGCTTCCGAACATGCCACCTGGCTGGCGACAAAGGCGCCCGCCCAGTTGGCACGCCGCACCGCGGTCCCGAGGTCGATACCGCGCAGCACACCATGGGTGACCGAGGCCACGAACGCATCCCCGGCGCCAAGTCCGTTGACGACCTCCATCCTGACGGGGGGCACCTCGAGCACCCGATCGCCATCGAAGAGGACCGCACCGTCGCCGCCACGCTTGAGGATCAGGACGTGTGGCCCGGCGGCTCGTAGCGCGGCGATTCCCTGGCGCGCATCGTCGAGCCCGGTGGCCGCCCGAACCTCGTCTTCGTTCCCGAGGACGATGTCGGCGAGTGGCAGCACGTCCTCAACCGCCGCCGCGAAGGCCTTCGCGCTCGGCCAGAAGATCGGTCGGTAGTCCAGGTCGAAGATCGCCGTGTGCTGGTGCTGCTCGAGCGCCACCGTGTGCGCGTTGCGGCTCTTCTCGCGAGCCAGACCAGTGCCCGACACAAGCAGGATCGGGGCGTCCGCAACGGCGTCGACATCGAAGTCATCCGCGGTCAGTTCCCAATCCGGACAGGTCGGCATCCGATAGAAGAGCAGCGGGAAACGGTCGGGCGGCCAGATCTCGCAGAAGACAACGGGAGTGTTCAGCGTGTCGTCGATACCGAGCCAGCCGACATCGACCCCTTCGCTCGTCAGGAAGTCGCGGATGAACTCCCCATGGCCATCGTTGCCGACCTTGCTCACGATCGCGCCGCCGACCTGCAGTCGACTGAGTCCGGTGCTGACGTTTCCCGCGAAGCCACCGACGTAACGGATGTAAGTTCGTTGATGGCGCAGCGACGTCCGCAGTTCCGTCGGATAGATGTCGGCGCTGAGGCGGCCCATCACGACCACCTCGGTCGCGCTCATGTCTTCTTCCAGTCCATCAGCCATTCGTGGTCCGGGTCGGTGGTGAAGAGCCATTCACGCACGGCGCCGGCCATCGCGTTCAGGTAGTAGCAGTCATATCCCGGCGCAGCCGACACCACGTGGTATCCGCGCGGCACCAGGACGAGGTCGTCGTGGCGCGCGCGGATCGAGACATTGATGTCCGTCTTGTTGTAGATGCCCTGGAACGCGAAGCCCTGCTCCGGAGAGAAGCGGTAGTAGTACAGCTCTTCGAGCGCCCGCTCGACCCCCGCCCTGTCTTCGTCGTGTTTGTGCGGCGGATAGGTGGACCAGTGTCCCGCCGGCGTGAGCACCTCGACCAGCAGCAACCGGGCGGCAGGCTCGCGTTCCGAGAGGATCCAGTGGATCCGCCGCTCGGTGACGCCCTTGCCGCGGATTTCGACCCGGACCTCGTCGGGCCGGATCAGTCGAGCGGGCAGCGTCGACTCCGCGGGCGCGGAGACGATCGCGAGGTGCAGCGGCGTCCGAGCGCGCATCCGATAGGCCGTGCCAGGCGGCAGCAGCAGCGCCCACGGTTTGCCGGCGAACACATCCTCGCGCTCGCCGACCGTGCCGAACCCATCGACCTCGGCGATACCGCCCAACCAGATCAGCGCGGTCTCTTCGCTGCCGGTTTGTCCCGCAAGGGCGTCGTCGACGTCGCGCCGGAGGGTCCTGAATGAAAGGTAGGTCCAGCCGGCGGTCTCGGGCCGGATGCCTTCGGCGGCGTTACGAACGAGGCCCCCGCCCCCACCCCGACCCTCCCCCGCAGGCGGGGGAGGGGGAGATCCGGAAGGAGTGTTCGAGGGGCTCATAGGCCGCGGGCGCGAAGGTAGGCGCGGTTCCGATCCTGGTCGAGCGCGGCCGCATCGGTTGGCGTTCCAGGGACCGGGATCACGTCCTGCTCCACGACCAGCCAGCCGCGGTAGTCGAGGGCGCGCACCGCGTGCAGAATCGCATCGATGTCCAGGTCGCCGGTGCCGAGCCGGCAGAAGGCGCCGCGCCGCCAGACTTCCATCATGCTCGCGCCCTCGCGGATGAGGTCATCGATGACCGACCGTCGGACGTCCTTCAGATGGATGTGATTGATGCGCCCGCCCCATTCCCTGATGGCTCGAACCGGATCGCCCCCACCAAGGACCAGATGTCCGCTATCCAGGCAGAGGCCGATATCGCTGCGCGCCAGCAGCTCCTCGATTTCCCAGGGAGCTTCGACAAAGGTGCCCGCGTGGTGGTGGAAGGTCGGCTCATAGCCGCGTTCCCGGCAGAGGCGCACCGCGACCTGCAGGTTGGCGGCCAGCCGATCCCAGCCCTCGGGCTGCAGGCCGAGACCACGGTCGGCGTTCGCCCGACCCGGCGCACTGCGGCGAGCGCCCGAGCCCGCGTCGGCGAGCGTCGGTTTGGGCGCCAGGATGTAGTCGGGCACTTTCACCGTGTCGAAGAGGTCGAGCATGGTCCGAAGCTCGGCGATGGCGGCGTCCATGCCGGCGGGATCCGAAAATGGCATGGCCACGTAGCCGCCGGAGAGATGAAGCCCGCGCGCCGCCAGCCGCCGGCGCAAGTCGTTCTTGGTCCCGAGGTAGCCGACCGGGCCGAGGTCGATCCCGTCGTAGCCATCGTGCTGCACCGCATTGAGCACGCTGATCGCATCGGGCACGTGGGGATCGATTCCGACCGTGACTTCGAAGGCGCCGAAGGAGACCGGCGCCCCGGCGACGGCGATCGATTTTGCGCCCGCCATCGGTGGTGGAGTATAGTCGCGCGCAGCTTGGCTCAGACTCGATTGCGCGTCGGCATCGTCGGCTGCGGACTGATCGCTCAGGTCATGCACCTCCATCATTTGCGAGAACTCCAGGATCGCTTCCAGGTTGCCGCTCTCTGCGACCTCTCGCGCACGGTCGTCGACGGCGTCGGGGAGGCCTACGGCGTCGACCGGCGCTTTACCGATTGGACCCAGCTGCTCGAAGAGCCACTCGACGCCGTGATGGTGCTGACCAGCGGCAGCCACGAGCCGATCGCGGTCGCCGCCGCGCAGGCCGGCCGGCACGTCTTCATCGAGAAACCGATCGCGCTCTCCCAGGCGGAAGGTGAGCGGGTCGTCGCCGCCGGCAAGAAGGCCGGGGTTCGCATGATGGTCGGCTATATGAAGCGCTACGACCCGGCGGTCGAGCGGATGGCGGAAGAGCTCCAGGCGATCACGGCGCTGCGCTTTGCGAGCTCGACCACCTCGGAGTATCCGCTGAAGTGGTACGTGGCCCATTACCCGTTGATCCGCGCCAATGACATCGACGCCAAAACGCTGGGCGCGCTCGCCTCGGACGATGAGGCTCGAATCACTGCGGCGATCGGGATCGATGACCCGATGCTCCGCTACGCCTACCGGCACTCGCTGCTCGACAGCATGATCCATGACATCAATCTGATGCGCGGTTTGCTGGGCGAGCCGGCGCGCCTGCGCTTTTCGAGCGTTGGGCAGGCGGCGGTCAGCATCTTCGTCGAGTTCCCCCAAACGTCGGCGTCGATGCAATGGGTCAACCTGATGGATGGTGTCGCCCAGTACCAGCAGGAGTTCTCGTTCTTCAGCCCGCAGCAGCGGGCGACCCTCGTATTTCCCTCACCCTTTCTGCGCAACATGCCAACCGAGCTCGTGTTGGAGGGCGGCAGCATGGAGTCGTCGAGGGCGTGGCGCACGGTCGAGCGGGTCTCGTACGAGTCGGCGTTCAAGCGCGAGCTGCTCGAGTTCTATGACTGCGTGACGAACAATCGAGCGCCGCGCACGACGGCCGAGGAGGCGGTCCGCGACGTGGTCCTCTGCCAGGCCATCATCGCGGCGCAGGCTGGGGTGCGTACACCGGGGTCAGCGGAATTGCCGGGCGCCATCGCCTGAGGCCCGCCCAGACCGGTCGACTCACGATCGCGACCACGAGCAGGAGGGCCGTGAGCGCGACGGCTGCAACCAGCCCGCTGAGAATGTGGCCGGTCGCCAGGTCGCGGATCACGGTCCCCTGAATAAACAGGCGGGGGACATACGGCACGGCCTGCAGCTGGCCCAGGAGGAAATCGTGCCAGCTGGGACCCACATCGACCCGGATGATGTAGTAGAACTGCGCCAGGAGCAGCACGGTCCAACCGATGCCGGCGGCAACGATTCCGGTGACGACGCGGCGGTGGGCGCGCAGCGCATCGAAGAAGGCGCCATAACCCAGGACCAGCAGCAGCGTCAGGTCGGTCAGCCGCCGGCTGCCGAAGCCCAGGCCGCCCCACCAGTCAGAGAGGGAGGCATTCAACCAGACCTCCCCGATTCCAATCGCGATCAGCGCCACGGCGAACCATCCCAGGCGGCGGACGAGCCGCGGAAAGCCGAGAAAGGCGACGAGAACCAGCGGGCTCCACGAGAGCCAGCCGTGGTGGGTTGACGTGAGGAGCTCGACCAGGTGCGGATGGAAGAAATCGAAGGAGATATTGGGCGCCGAGGGCGGCAGCCAGCGCTCGAACAGCAGGCGATCGAACAGCAGTTGCGGCACCACCCCCAACGCGAAACCGATGGTCGCCAGCGCATAGCCCGGCAGCACGCGGATCGTCCAACGGCGGCGGGCCAACACCCAGGCGGCCTCGGCGGGAATCAGGGCCAGGAAGAGGATCTCCTGGACATGGGTGATCACCATCACGCCGCCAAGCAGGCCGAGCAGAAGCCACTGAGGCCAGCTCCGCTCGGGGCCGGTCTGATAGAGAAACAAGGCGAACGCGATGATGGCGGCGACCGTAAAGGCGTGCGAATAGGAGGGCTCGAACAGGAGATAGGCGACCAACGGCGTGCCAAAAACGGCCGCGACGACCGCGAGGCGCGCCGACCACGATCCCCAGAGCTCCTTGGCGAAGCGCAACAACAAGAACAAGGCGAGCAGCGCGTAGGCGAGCGCCGCCGCGGTAAAGGCGAACTGGTAGACGGGATTCAGCGCCGGATCCTCCGTGCGTTGGGTGGCACCCAGGACGACCGTCGTGACGGCATAAAAGGGAAGGGCGAGGAGTGCGGAGCCGACCTGCTTGTAGTCGGCGGTCAGGCCATTCGGCAGCCGGACTCGAAGGAACTCGGGATCTGAAGGAATCCCCGCCTGGATGAAACGTTCGAACGTGGGCTGCAGGTCGATGCTGCGCTGGCCGATGACGGAGGGTAGATAGGCGTAATACCCGATCCCATCGCCGCGAACGATGGCCTTGAAGCAGAGCGCCAGCAGCACGACGGCCAGTGCCAGGACGATGACGTTGCGACGAAGCCGCACGGCGGCATGCTAGCGATAAGCGATAAGAAATGCATGAGAGGGTCTCGGCGTGGTTTGATACCGGGGAATGGCCGAGCCCGAGCCGGTTCCGCTCGACGGCTCACTGACGCTGGTCATCCCGGTCCACAACGAGGCCGCGAATATGCCGCGCGTGGTCGGCGGCAGCGTCGCGACGCTGGCGCAGCTGGCTTCCAGCTGGGAGATCGTGCTGGTGGACGATGGCAGCACCGACGAGACGGTAACCGCCGCCCGACGAGCCATGGGCCACCAGGCGTCCAGGCTGCGGGTCATCGCGCATCCCCACAAGCTGGGCTACGGGGTCACCGTGGCCGACGGGCTGCGGACGGCGACGACCGACTACGTCGCGTTCATGGACGGCGACGGGCAATTCGACCCGGCGGACTTGACGTCGCTGGCCGCGCTGATGCCGACCGCGGATCTCGCGGCTGGGTGGCGCCGCCACCGGGCCGACCCGAGGTACCGGCTGCTGATTGCCGGCGTCTTCAATCTGCTGGTCCGTCTGCTCTACGGCGTGCGAGTCCGTGACATCGACTGCGGTCTGAAACTGATGGACCGGACGGTTCTCGACGCGGCGGCTCCCTTGTTGGCGCGGTCAGCGCTGCTCAATACCGAGCTCTACTTCAAGGCGAAGCGCAGCGGCCTGCGGGTCAGGCAGGTCCCCGTGCCTCACTACCCTCGCGTGGCCGGCGTGCGATCTGGGGCGCGCCTCATCCCGATTCTTCGCGCGATCCGCGATCTGGTGTGGCTTCGGCTCCGCCTGTCGCGCCAGTGGCGGGCACCGTCCCTCGCCGTGCCCGTTCCTGAAAACTTGTAAAGGTTTGACGCAACCCCTCGCGCAACCGGGTGGGGGCCCGCCACTCCAGCAGTTTCTCCGCGCGCCCGGTGTCGAGCGCCGTGTCGCGCACCTCGCCTGGCCGACCGTCGACCATGGCGATCGGCCCTCGATAAGCGGCCGCGGCGACCAGCTCGTCGACGACGGTGCGCACGCTGCTCGCGATGCCGGTGCCAACATTGATCGCGCCAACCGCCGGCGAGCGCAACGCGCGAACATTCGCGTCGGCGACGTCCGCGACGAAGACAAAGTCTCGCGTCTGCCGTCCATCGCCGCGAATCTCCGGCGCCTTGCCGGCCAGCAACCGCTGACAGGTGATGGCGACGACCCCCGCCTCACCGGTCCCGTCCTGGAATGGGCCGTAGACGTTCGAGTAGCGAAGCGCCAGTGTCCGAAGGCCGAAGGTCCTCGCGAACATTCCGAGGTATCCCTCACCGGCCAGCTTCGCCGCCCCATAGGGCGACAGCGGTTTCGGGCTGGCTCGCTCGGGCGTCGGAAGGTGGGTGGCGTGGCCGTAGATCGCTCCGCCCGAGGAGGCGAACACGAAGCGGGAGCAGCCAGCGTCGGCGCTCGCCTTGAGCATCGATACCGTCCCCACGACGTTGATCACCGCGTCTCCGCCCGGATCGCGAACCGATCGCGACACGCCACCCTGGGCGGCGAGGTGGAGGATGGCCTGCGGCTTGAATCGCGCAACCGCCTGCGCCGCGGCTGGGCTGTTGACGTCGGCGGCCTGCAGCTCGACGGTGCTCGGCAGCGGCTCACCACAGGCATGACGAAGGTCGTCGATGACCAGGACGGTAACGCCTTCGGCGATCAACCGGCCCACCGTGTGCACGCCGATAAATCCCGCACCTCCGGTCACGAGGACGCGAGTCGGAGGGCTCAACGATGAGGCCGCGATGGTTGCGCGTCGCCATACCCGTCGCGGTCACCGTTGCCCTGCTCTTCTTTGTGCTCCGGGCCATCCGTCCGGCGGAACTTGGCGAGACCCTGTCCGAAGTCTCTCCGGGGCTGGCGCTGCTGGCCGCAGTCGGGGCCTTCGGCTTCGTCGCGGCCCGGGCCTGGCGATACCGGCTGCTCCTCGGCAACGGCCAGCCACGACGGCTTCGCACCATCCTCGCCGTGACGCTCAGCAGCTGGGGTGCCAGCCTCATCCTTCCAGGGCCGAGCGGCGATGCGGCCTTCGTGATGTTGGCGCGCACCCGCCTCAACGCACCCGTCGCCGTGGGTGTGGGAGCGGCGGTCCTGAGCCGGCTGCTCGACGTCGCGAGCCTCCTGCTGGTGGCGCTGATCGCGGCTCCTCTCGCCGGCGTGATCTTGCCGCGGCCGCTGCTGATCGGCGGCGTCGCCCTCGCGGTCGTGATCGCCGCCGGGCTGACCACGCTCTTCTGGAGTCGCACCCGTCGCCGCACGGTCAGCTGGCTCGAGGGGTTGTCGTTGCCTGCCTCCATCCGCGAGCGGCTGCACGTCGCTGTCGAAGAGCTGGGCTCTGGCAGCCGGCCCGGGCTGCTGGTGGCGGCGACGCTCGCGGCGCGGATCGCGACCGGGCTGCAATACTTCGCGCTCTTCGCCGCCATCGACCACCCGCTTTCGCTGGTCCAGGTCTGGTTCGCGTTGAGTATCCGGACCCTGTTGCTGGCGGTCCCGCTGCAGGGTCTCGGTGGCCTTGGCACCATGCAGGTGTGGTGGACCGCCGCGCTGACGCTGCTCGGCTGGCCGGCCGACGAGGCCCTCGCCACCAGCCTGGCGGTGCACCTGCTGGATCTTTTTGTCTCCTTGCCTCAGGCTGCCCTGGGCTGGCTGGCCTTGAGCGTTCGCGCTACTGCGCCAGTCGAGCCGAGTCGGCCGCTGGTGACGGCCGACGCGCCTTCCGACCCGGACTGAGGACCACGATCGAGCGGGGGTCCGATTCGACGGGTTCCGCGGTCTCCGAACGCGCTTGCCATCGGGCCGTACCGCCCCGGCGCCAGTCGACGTTCGGTTGCTCCAATTCGACCGGGTCGACCCGCGGCGCGTACCGCTCCACCGTCTCGATCACGGATTCGATCAGCGTGTCGCTCAGGTAATGCGGCTGCAGACCGAGATCGAGCAGCTTCTGGTGCTTGGCGTTGTAGTAATGCTCCTCGCGCTCCACCCGCGGATTCGCGAGATGGACGATGTTGGTCTTCAGCCCGTGCGCCGCACGCGCATCGCGGACCCGCTCGGCGAGCGCCTTGACCGAGAACTGCTCGGTGAACTGATTGAAGACGCGGTACTCGCCGTCGGCGGCCGGGTTCTCCAGCGCGAGTCGCACGCAGGCGACCGTATCGCGGATATCGAGGAAGCCGCGCGTCTGCCCGCCCTTTCCGTAGACCGTCAGCGGCAGTCCGAGCGCGCCCTGGATGCAAAAGCGGTTGAGGACCGTACCCCAGATCGCGTCGTAGTCGAAGCGCGTGGCGAGCCCTGGGTGGAGCGCGAGTTCGTCGGTGTGATTTCCGTAGACCACGCCCTGATGCAGATCGGTGGCGCGAAGCCCCCAGATCCGGCAGGCGAATTGGATGTTGTGACTGTCGTGCAGCTTGGAGAGGTGGTAGAAGCTGCCCGGCTGCATGGGGAAGGGGAGGCGATCCTGCCGGCCGTTGTGGGTGATGGTCAGGAAGCCTTCTTCGATGTCGATATTGGGGGTCCCGTATTCGCCCATGGTGCCCAGCTTGATGAGATGCGCGTGTGGGGCGTAATCGCGGAGGGCGAAGAGTAGATTCAGCGTGCCGACCAGGTTGTTGGTCTGCGTGAGCGCCGCGTGCTCGAGGTCGATCATGGAAAAGGGTGCGCTTCGCTGCTCCGCGAAATGGATCAGGGCATCCGGTTGGACCTCCTGAACCAGCTCGGTGACGGCCCGAGCATCGCGAAGGTCCATCTGTCGCCACCCGATCGTCCGGCCGGTCAATCGGTTCCAGAGACTGACGCGCTTCTGCATCGTGCTGATCGGGGTCAGGCTCTGCGTCCCACATTCGCGGTCCCAGCGCCGCCGCACCAGGCTGTCGATGCCGACGACGTCATGCCCGGCCTGGGAGAGGTGAAGTGCGGTCGCCCAGCCGAGGTACCCGTCCACCCCCAGCACGACGACGCTCTTCTTAATCAAACAGGCGCGATGCTAGTCCCTCAAGATGAGAGATCGATGAGAGCTTAAAGCCCGAGCTCTTTGCGAGCCAGCTCGACACCGGCGGTCATATTCTTCAGTTTTTCGTAGGCGACGGTCCAGGATCGAGTGCGCAGGCCACAGTCGGGCGTCACGTGGATCCGCTTCGGATCGCCGAAGACCTTGACCGCGTAGAGGACCCGATCGCGGACCAGCTCCGGCGATTCGATGAAATCGCTGTGGATGTCCAGCACGCCCAGGCCGAGGGCGGGCTTGTAAGGAAGGTCGGCGAATTTCTTGATCACCTGGTAGCCGGGACGCGCCTTCTCCGAAGTGCCCAGCTCGCGACTGTCGTAATTGGCAAAGCCAACCGCGTACTGGCGGCATTGCGACATCCGCTCGATCGCCGGAAAGAAGAGGTTGTAGTCGGAGAAGCAGAGATGGGTCGAGAAGGTGGCATCGAGCCCCTCGACGCTGGCGTTGAAGCTGTCGACGAACAGGTCGAGCTCGTCGGCTTCGGTGGACGCTCCCGGCTCGTCGACCTGGATCCACCGGGCGCCCACCCCGATCAGCGCCTGCAGGTTGGGGCGGATCAGGTTGCGGGAGACCTCCAGCACGAAGTCCCGACGCGCCGCATGGCGGGCGCGACGGCGGTCGACCGCCGGTTCGCGGAGGTCGGTGTCGACGTCGTAGCGCTCGTCGAACGACCAGTCGGCGATCGTGTAGGCGCCGGTCACCGGAACCTTGAGCTCGGCGTCGGCGACCGAAACCAGGTAGGAGAACTCGGCATTGTGGAACGGCTCGCGCAGCGAGATCGGTCCGATCACGGCGGCCTTGCTGTAGTACTTGTTGTCGAAGGCGCGCACGCTGCCGCGGCGTTCGAAGCCGTTGGTGTGGTTGACGGCCCAGTCATACATCTCGGTGCGTTGCTGCTCACCGTCGTAGACGACGTCGAGGCCGGCGCTCTCCTCCAGGCGCAGCGCGTAGAGGCTCGACCACCGCTGGATCTCCGCCTTCTGCTCCTTGCTGAAGGGCGCGTGACGCAACAGGTCGAGGAGCTTCTCGTAGTCCGGAACCGTCAGCCGCTCGCCCCAGGCGCGGGCTTCCTCCAGGTCTTTGTCGTCGAGCGGCTTTCCGGCATACGCCTTCACGCGCCAGCCTGGCTTGTCGAGCGAGCCGACCTCGTGGGTCAGCAGTGGCTTGTGATCCAGCTCCACCGTCATACCGACACCAGCTCCCTGGCTTTCCGGGCCGCCTCTCCGAGGCGCAGGACCTTCCGCTCCGCGACGACCGTCGGCAGATATCCGAGCTCGCAATTCGACGTCAGATAGAGGTTGCGGGGACGGACCGTGTCCGCGAGGTGCCGGGCCACCTCCACCGTGTTGTCGAGCGACTCGACGATCGAGGTGCGCCCATCGATGATGCCGGCGACCAGTCCCTTGTCCCAGCTCGAGCCGAGCTCGGCGACGTCGGTTTCGGTCAGGTCGACGCCGATCGCATCCACCGGGAGGCGGAGCAGCTGGGCAATATGCGGCCCGGCGTCGCCGAAGTAGACGTGGAACGACAGCGTCGCCTTCAGATCGCGATGAAGGATCCCCAGCGCCTCGCCCAGCGGCGCCCAGTCCTCCGGCTTGATGCCGAAGTAGCCCAGCCATGGCTCTTCGAGATGGATCAATTCCGCTCCGCCGGCAACCGCGGCGTCGATCGCCGGACGAAGCACCCGATGGGCCAGGTCGACCATCAGCCGGTTGCGGTCGTGGTCCGTGTGCGCCGCGCGCGAAAACATGTAGGGAGAGGGGAGGGTCGCGACCCGCGGACGCGGCACCGAGGCGGCGGCGACGACACCGTCGGGGTTGGTCACCGTCGGGACCTTACCCACGAGCTCGGGCTCCCTGAAGAAAGTATTGGTGTCGAACCAGCGGATCAGGGTGTGCGGTTTGACGCCGAGCGCCCCCATCAAGGGCCGGAAGATGTCCTGCCATTTCAGGAGTCCGTCGGAGAAGAAGTCCATGCCGGCCTTGCCCTGCAGGCGAACGAAGGCGGCCTGGTCGTCCGAAAAGGCCCGATCGACCGCATCGGCGGTCACCCGGCCGCGGTCGATGCCGCGGGTTGCGGCCACCACCTGCTCCGAGCGGGGATAGATCCCGTGCTGGTACGCCAGAACTTTGATTCGGAAAGTTTACCTATCGCTGCATCAGGGCGAGTCCATCGCCGGTCGCGATCGTTCGGTACCCGATGGCCTCGAAGCCCGCGATCTGCCGCTGCAGCGCAGCCGTGCTCCGATTCAGCGCGGCGTCATCGAGGGCCAGGTACGTCGCGTTCTCGGGCCCTTGATATTCGAGGTTGTAGATGAATCGCCGATGCGACAGATGGGGCGTCAGGTTGTTCTCCGAGGCGACGCTGGCGTCCGGCGGGATGCGGTCCAGGTTATGGACAAAGGCCTCATATCGGGGTTCGGACTGGAAGAGGCGTGGATCGAAGTGCCGCGAGAACGGCAGATCGCCGAAGGCGAACGAAAAGGCGAGCGAGCTGACCAGCACGGCCGCGGCCATCGGTCCGCGAAACGACGGCCGCAGACGGGCGAGGCCGAGGATGGAGGTGCCGATAACCAGCGCGATCAGCGGGGCCGAGTAATGACTGGAAAACGCGTATTGCGGAGCGTAGTTGGAGAGAAGCAGGATGCCGAGCGTCGGCAGCACCAGGATCGCGGCCCAGCCCGAGATGGCCGTGAGACCGAGCGCGGGCCCGAAAATGCCGACCAGGAACTTCAGCTTCTGACCCTGGACGACGAGGCGCACGAGCCGGCCCGGATTGGTGAAGGCGTTCCTGATGATCTCCTGGGGGGTGGTGCCGAGGTCCGCGTACCGCATCGCGAAGCGGCTCGCGAAATAGGCATACGAACCGCCGCCGAACGCTGGAATGATGACCCGAATCACGGCGAAGAAGGCGGCGAGGCTGCCGGCGAGCACGCCGAGCCCCAACCTCCAGCTGCGTTTGGCCAGCAGGATGTACGCTCCGAAGCCCACGCCCACGAGGGGCATTTCTTCTTTTACGAGGAAGGTCGAAACCAGGCTTAGCACGAAAAGGCCCGACCGGCCTTTCTCGAGGAAGTAGATCGCGAACCCGAGCGGCAGCACGGCAAGCGCGAGCTCGTGGAAATCGAAGAGGTTGATGAAGGCGACCGGCAGGAAGAGAAAGTAGACGAGCGCCCACACCAGTCGCTGGAAGCCAGGCTCCAGCTTCAATCGTGTCAACAGGTAGAGCGGCCAGACGCCGAGCGCGAGGAACAGGGTCTGGATGACCAGCAGCGTCTCGGGACGCGGGATCAGCGCATAAAAGGGCAGCAGCAACAGGTAGACGGGGGAAAAGTGGTCCGCCAGGTACGAGTGCGGTTGCGGCTGAACCAGGCTCATCGTCGATTCGAAGAAACGTCCTTGCGTGGTGTTCCAGAAGACCTGGTCGAAGATGCCAAGGTCTGGCCCGAAGGAGTGATAGGTCGTATGGCGCAACACGGACAGGACGCTGTAGAGGATGAAATAGGCCAGTGCCAGCGCGGCCACGAGGTGCGGCTCGAACCGGATCGCGAGTCGCCGGATCTCAGCCATCACGAGCGCGAACTATAATGCGCTCGGCTCGCGAGCACTGTGTGGGGGTCGGCGTAACCGTTGCGGCCTTGAGCCGTTGGAGAGGATGATGAAGGGGTTCGTTGTCTTGTTCGCAGGCCTGCTCGTCGCGGCGCTGAGCGGGTGTGGTAGTAGCGACAACACGACCACCTTCGTCCTGGACAGCGGGTCACCGACTGCCACCCCCTCCGCCTCGGGCTCGGCCTCAGCCTCGGCCTCGCCAGGCGCCAGCGGGGCTCCCGCGAGCTCCACGCTTCCGACCACGGCCGCAACGCCCATCCCCGGCACCCTCAGGATCATCATCGACAGTCCCGATGCCAGTTCGGCGATCAGCTCACCAGTTCAGGTATCGGGTACCGCAAGCGTAGACAAGGGAACAGTGGTTGGGGTCGTGTTGGATGCCGCCGGTAACGAGCTCGGCCGCGCGACCGCGACGGCGTCCGCCGTCAAACCGGACTACGGCCACTATGACCTCTCGATCAGTTTCACCGGCGCGACCTCGGGTACCAGGGGACAGCTCAAGGTCTTCGGCGTCAGCCCTCGCGACGGGACAACCCAGACCTACTGGTACCAGATCACCGTCAGGTTCCCCTAGCGCGATCGCAGCCCGGCGGTGACCGGAAGCGGCGAAACGACCGGTACCCGAGTGCCGGATTTTCGCAGGCAGAAGACCATCTCCGAGCCGGCAACATAGTCGACGGCCTCGACCGTCATGCCGCGGGCGGTGAGATAGGCCGCCAGGTTGGCCCGCCCATAGTGGGTGATGTGCTCGTCGGCATAGCCGCCCGGCGCGAGCCGGCCATAGAGCCATTCGAGCGCGCGCCAGCGCCAGCGGTCGTAGTCCGGTGTGCCGAGGATCAGCCGTCCGCCCGGCTCGAGCACCCGCTCGAGCTCGGAAAAGACCCGCTCGTCGGCGGGGACGTGCTCGACCACTTCCGAGCAGATGACGCAATCGAAGGCGCCGTCCTTGAAGGGCAGCGCGAAGATGGAACCGTGCACCACTGGATTGCCGTAGCGCTGCGCGTAGCGCAGCTTGGCGAGGACGATGTCGAGGGCAACCATCGGGCTCGAGCCGATGATGCGACTGGAGCCGGAGCCGACGTCGAGCACGCGCTGGGCGCCGGCGGCCATGGTCGTGATGACCCGGTAGCGGCGTCGCTGCCAGTAGCGCTGCAACGGGATGACGCTGTCGTACGCCCGCGCGTCGTAATCAGCCGAGGCGATCGAGTTCCGCAGCTTCCACATCGCCCCAAAGGTTTTCAGGTTCGACGCCGCGAAGCGAGTCAGCCAGGCGCGGCTCTTTCCGGGAGCGTGGTAGTGGAATGGGATTTCGCGGATTCGATAGCCTTCGGCGACCATCCGAATCAGGATTTCCTGCAGGACGTCGAACCCGGTGGCCTGCAGCGGCAAAGCCGTGACGGCCGCGCGCCGGTAGAGCCGGTAGCCACTCGATAGGTCCGAAGAGGGCAGCGAGAGCCCTCGGTGCAACGCGCCATTGAGCAGACGGCTGAGCGCGCGTCGCGTCCTGGGCATCTCGGCGCTCCCGCCCTCGATGTAGCGCGACGCGATGACGACCTCGGCCTCGTTTCGGGCGGCCCAGATCGCCGCGAGAAAGCTGGGATCATGCGATCCGTCCGCGTCGAGTGTGAGGACGTACTCACCGGCCGCTTGCTCGAGCCCGCGGCGAAGGGCCCGTCCGTACGTCTCTCCGGTGTCCATCACGATCAGCTCGTAGTCGACACCGAGCGATTCGAGCTCCTGCCGCAGCGCTGAAAGGAGGCGCTCCAGATCTTTTTCCCTCCCCCGCTTGCCGGCGAAGGCAGGATCTTTTTCCCTCCCCCGCTCGCGGGGGAGGGCAGGGTGGGGGCTCGAGACAAGCACGGTCAAATCTTTCCCTCGCCCGCTGATGGCTTTTCCCTCCCCCTGCGGGGGAGGGTCAGGGTGGGGGCTTGGGGTCACAAACGACGGTATTCCATCGAAGACCGGGTAGCTGGCGCCGCAGGTGTCGCAGATCAGACTGAGTTCGCCGTTTGGCTGCAGATCGCTCCGGCAGGCTGGGCACGCCAGACCGGCGACGGCAACCATTGCGCCATGCTACTGAAGCTCAAGGGATCGGAAAAGGCCGGCTGCGGACGTTACAGTGCTGATGGGCGACTCCGCGCTTTCGATCTCGATCGTGATCCCGACGCTCAACCCGGGCCGGGCGTTCGGCACAGTCCTGCACCGGATCATGGGCCAGGGGCGGGTTCCGCTGGAGATCGTCTGCGCCGACCTGGGGTCAACGGACGGCATCCGGCACATCGTCAGCCAGTTCCCGATCGCCCGCTTTACCGAGGTCAGCGAGCCCGCCGGCCCACGCTGCTGGAACCGGGCGATGGAAGAGACCCGGGGCGACGTCGTCGTCTTCCTGGCCCAGGATGGGCTTCCGGGAAACGGTGACTGGCTGAGCCACCTCACCGCTCCCTTCGATGATGCCTCGGTCGGAGGCGTCTACGGACGGCAGGAGGTCGCCATGGGCGGTGACCTGGTCTTTGGCTTCCGGCTGGCGCAGCGGTTTTGTGGACAGCCGCACCGGCGGCGGATCCGCGTCGGAGACCCGGTCTCTTACAAGTCGCTGCCGTTCTTCGTCGACAACGCGGCGGTGCGCCGCTCGGTCTGGCGCGGCATTCACTTCAACGAGCATCTGCCGGTTGGCGCCGATCGCGTTTGGGCACGACAGGTCGTGCTGGCCAGCTACACGATCGCGTATGCACCCGACGCCCTGGTCGTCAGGGACGTGGTTGCCGGGCTGAAGGCGGCATACCGGAATGCCGTTCTGACCGGGTACACCGATCAGCACTACGGCGATGCGGGCGGCAGCCTCTGGCCGGATTCGCGGCACTTCGTCAAACGCGCCGCATGGTATCTGCTGAAGGGTTTCGCGTGGGGCCAGCTGCCGTACCTGGCGCTGGAAGACGCGGTGCAGCGCTATGCCTACCGGCTTGGCCGCCGCCTCGATCGGATGAGCCCGCAGCTACGCGGACGGTTCGCACCCGAAATGGCGCAACCCGATCGCGTGTTGGACGTCGACGACTGGGCCGCCTGACCTTTTCCCTCCCCCGCTCGCGGGGGAGGGTAGGGTGGGGGCAGACATGCCTACCTCAACTACCCTTGCTGAGCTCGCGGCTCGGCTGTCGCGCGCTGGATTCATCTCGGCGGAGGACGAGGCGTCCGAACTCATGGCTCGCGCCGCCGGTGACATCAGGCTCCTCGACTCGCTGGTCGCGCGTCGCCTGACCGGCGAGCCGCTCGCCTGGGTCACCGGGAGCACGTCGTTCTGCGGCATCGAGATTCGCATCGATCCCGGCGTCTACGTCCCGCGCTGGCAGAGCGAGCCGCTCGCGCGTCGCGCCGTGGATTGTTTACCAGCGACTGGTGTGGCGATCGATCTCTGCACCGGGTCGGGGGCGATCGCTCGAACCTTGATGGTGAATCGGCCGGGCGCCCAGGTCGTGGCATCCGACATCGATGCGCGTGCCGTGGCCTGCGCGGCCGCGAATGGCGTCGAGGTCTACCGGGGCGATTTGTTCGATCCACTGCCTCGCACGCTCGAGGGACGGGTCGATGTCATCGTCGCCGTCGTGCCCTACGTGCCGACGCCCGAGCTGCCGCTCTTGCAGCGCGACACCTTCGCCTTCGAGTCGACGCTGTCGTACGACGGCGGAACGGACGGAACCGACATCCTGCGGCGTGTCCTGCGCGAGAGCCCGCGCTTCCTTCGGCGTGGTGGGGTGCTCCTGCTCGAGCTCGGCGGTAACCAGGCCGAGGAGCTGGGCGAGGACCTGGCGCGCCTCGGCTACGTCGACGTCAGCGTCCTATCTGACGAAGATGGGGACGTCCGCGGCATCGAGGCGACATTTGCACCCCCACCCCGACCCTCCCCCGCAAGCGGGGGAGGGAGAAGTACGCGGAGATTTCGCAAGGTATAATCGGCGGCAATTCCTCCCATGCGCGCCAACGCATCCGCG
>Ga0307477_10001820_pt1 | contig 17236 bp, 15 predicted proteins | sample atmos_gasesECM2C_FD_203316 | JGI IMG/M metagenome (GOLD analysis project Ga0307477, IMG submission 203316) | Hardwood forest soil microbial communities from Morgan-Monroe State Forest, Indiana, United States - atmos_gasesECM2C_515 | ecosystem: Environmental > Terrestrial > Soil > Temperate...
GGTTTCCCTTCCACGATCGTGGGTTTGTACTGCCGCAGCCGGGCATTTTCCAAAGCCGCAGCCTGCAGCGGCTGCGGGCCCGACAACACTTGGGCAGTCATCACTTTTCCATCGGTGCCGATCAAAGCTCGCACGCGCACCGTTCCCTGAATGTGGGCGGCTTTCGCATCCGGCGGATAATTCAGTTTCGGTTGAGAAATTAATTTTGCGGCTTGCACGTTTTCCGCGACGCGGACCGGCGCGTTGTTTGCGGCGGCCGGTGGATTCGATGGCGGAGCTCCGCTCGGCGGCCTCGCGTTCGGGTTGGACGGCGGCCGCCCCTGCGCCAACTGTTGCTGTCGAGCTGTTTCTGCCGCCTGCTGCGCGGCTTCCTGTTTGGTTTTTTCTGCGACTGCCTGCATTTGCGCCGTTTGTTGTTTGGCCTTTTCGGCGGCTGCCTGCTGAGCCGCTTGTTGTTTGGCCTTTTCGGCTGCTGCCTGCTGAGCCGCTTGTTGCTGCGCGGCCTCCTGCTTGGCTTTTTCTGCAGCTAGTTGCTGCTGCGCCGTTTGCAGCTTGGCCTTTTCTGCTGCCGCCTGCTGGGCCGCTTGTTGCTGCGCGGCTTCCTGCTTGACTTTTTCAGCGGCTACTTGCTGTTGTGCCGTTTGCAGCTTGGCCTTTTCTGCTGCCGCCTGCTGAGCCGCTTGTTGCTGCGCGGCTTCCTGCTTGACTTTTTCAGCGGCTGCTTGCTGCTGCGCGGCCTCCTGCTTGGCCTTTTCTGCGGCTTGTTGCTGTTGAGCGGTCTGCTGAGATCCAGCGGACGCAGCCGGAGCTCCCGGCGACGGAGGATGGGCCTGTTGGGCAGTGTTTAGCGACGTTGCCGGCTGGGGCTTTTTCGCTGCCGTTTCGACTGGTTTGACCGCCTGCGCCGACGGAGCCGTCTGCACAACTCGCACAACGGGTGGAGGTGTTGCCGCGCGAAGATTCTGCACGGCCTTCGCGTCAAGTGGCTTGCCAGGATTTGCTTGCAAGGCCTGCTGCTTTTGCGCGAATGCTACCGGCGGTGGCGGCGGCGCAACCTTGGCCACTACCGCCCGGGTGGCTACCGCGGCCGGGGGCTTCGGCGGAGCACTTACAACTGTGGCGCTCGCCGTACTCGCTTTATTTGCTCCCATCACGCTGGCTCTCACGGGAGCCACCGGCGCGGAGTGAACCGCGGGAGCCGCCGTGATCGCGCTAGGAGCGACTTTCACCGCTGCCTGTGCCACCGGCTGCGCGTTCACGAAAGTTGTCCGGGGCACTGCCGTGACGGCACCCGCCACATTTTGATTCACGTATGTCGTCGTCTGAACGTTGTTGTTCACGACGTTCGTGATTGTCGTCTGCTGCACCACGGTGTTTGTGACGTTCACGTTCGTGACGTATGTCGGGCTGGTCTGGTGCGCCGGCACGTACACTTCGCCCGGCGCCAGCGGAACCCACGCCACTCCGCCGCCATTTCCAAAATCTCGCGGTGAATTCGAATCTCCCACGAAGGTAACGAGCGCCGGGGAATACACGGGACGCTGCGCGTATACATCCTGGTGCGCTTCACGGCGGGGCGGAACCCAAACCCAACCTCCGCCGCCGTACCCGCCATCCACGTGCGCCCACCGGCCGTAATGCGACGTCACGAATCCAGAAGGCGAGTCGTCCACCCACGTCCAACCCCATGGATCCACCCAAGCCCAGTGACCCTCTCTGTACGGCGCCCAATCTTGCGAGACATGGGTCGGAACCCATACGGGACCGTAGTTAGGATCCGTCCTCCAGATGCCATTTCGATCGAGGTCTTCAGAGCCGGTGAGTTCCGGGGAAACGTAACGGGCTGAGCGTGAGTGTTCTTCGCGCAGTTGCCGGCTGTACGACCACCGATCGAAATTATCCCTGCCCGGAAGATCGTAAATGTCATAGGAAATATAATCCGTGCCGGAGACTTGAACCTGGGAGCCGGCGTCCACAAGAAACGCCTGGCCTCCGCCGTCAATCTGCCCCTGGCCTTCGCGTAGCGTAATGGTTGTGAAGCTGCCTTCCGGATCGGCGGTAATGCGGTAATCGCCGCGCCGGAGCGCGGTAAACGCGAGGTTAGGGGTATCCACCTCAAATACGTCGTCGCCGTAAAGATTCCGCAAACGCACGTCGATCGTTCCGGAGTTCAACTGTACCTGAACGGTACGGTCATCCAGATTCAGGAAGGAAACGGAGGTCTGCTCGCCCACGCGAATCGCCGTTGAGCCGATATGCATTTCAGCTCTCGACCGATCTCCTGTCCAGAGACTGTCTCCCGTAGTCAATGGCCGGTTCAGGGTGGCCCAGCCCCAGTCAGTCTCGCCGCCCGGCTGGAAGGAAACTTCGCCCTCCACGTAATTCAGGCGGGCCACACGCATCGGCGGATCATCGTAGGCGAACGCCGGCCGCACAAGCACAACGAACAGGCCGAGCACAAGGAATACGCGCCCGCAGAAATCTGCAAAACGGAAGGGTGTCTTCATCAATCAGCTCCATCGGGGCACCCAACGGGCGCCCCATTCTCAATTAAAAAGCAAGTGAACGTAACTTTGCTCAAAGGAGTTCTCAGAAACGTTATTCAGACTCGTTAAGCTATCTCCAGCCCTGGATGCTCGATCCCTCCAAGCAGTCAACGTCCTTGTTGCTAGGATAAATCGGGTAATGATGGCTCACTGTTTTGTTTTGGACACTGCGTTCTCTATAAGTACCTAGCGCCTTGCTGTGCGGTCATCTCCAAGGGGCCCAGATTGCGTCTATTGGACCGAAGCCGAAGACCCTTGAGAGGAGAAGCGGCGAGGATTTCCGTGACGAATGGATGGAATAGATTCTTTGCGTTGGACTTGAAGGAGAGAGTCTGACATTTTGGGGATGTATTGAACACGTTCGCACTGTAGCGGCGTGTGACGAGAACCGCGAAGTTCCCGCCTTAGCCGTGTGATTCCGCTGGGCAACCCGCCTTGCTCGAGGACCGAAGGGTCCTGCACGGAAAAAAACAAGGAAGCGCCGGCGCTGCTGGCAGAGCCAGTACGCCTATCTTAAAAATCAACTTGGAGGAAGGAAATGAAAACGAACAGGTTAGGGAAGAAATCGCAGCGAATGCGTTGGGTGGGGACGATTGTCTTGCTGGGGCTGGCGACGCTGGGTGGAACTGCGATGCCAGCTTTTGGCCAAGAGATGGTCCAAGGAAAATTCACGCTGCCCATTGATGCCCGGCTGGGGAATACGGTGTTGCCGGCGGGGGATTACAAATTCTCCGTCGTGACCCTGGGAAACATCCGGCTGGTCAGCTCGATTCAGGCGGCGAGCAGCCACGTGCAGGTAGTGGTGCAGAGTATGACGAAAGGCGGGCCGTTCGCGAGCGTAGTGGCGATGGCGTCGAGAGAAGCGGACGCGCCGAATCCGACAGCACTGGATATCCGGGCGGATGGAGACGGAATGCTGATCCATTCGATGTGCCTTGAAAAACTCGGGCTGGTGATTCAGTTCAGCGGGAACAAGAGCAAGAACGTGATGCGCGCGCGAGGACCAGAGCCGCAGCAAGGAGGGACATCGCTTAAGGGAAGCGATTAGCGGGAAGACAACCGGAGCGAGGATGGGTCAGAACGCGGGTTCGCGGGCTCGTCCTCGCTCGATTTTTCAAGAGGCGTGGGAGGCGAGAAAACGATTTTGAAGACGAGAAAGTTGCATTGGACAGAGGTGGAAGGAGCGGCTAGGTTGAAGTTATGAGCACGAGCGAAGGTGTACTGGTGAACGAGAACCGAGAAGTGGATTTACTGCACGAGATCGGGAGCCGGATCGCAGCGGCGGATCCACTGCACGAGGTGTTGGGAAAAGTGGTGGAATTCATCTCTGCGGTGGCGATGTTTGACTCCTGTTTCGTCTACGTGCTGGAAGAAAACGAGCTGGTGCTGCGGGCGTCGAAGTACCCGCACGCGGAGGTCATGGACCGGCTGAAGATACAAGTGGGGCGAGGAATCACCGGGTGGGTGGCGGAACACAAACGGCCAGTGGCGGTGGCGCGCAACGCGTTCAAGGATCCGCGATTCCAATCGTTCAACGAATTACCGGAGGATCAGTTTGAGGCATTCCTGTCCGTGCCGGTGCTGAGCCGAGGCAAGCTGGTGGGCGTGATCAATTTGCAGCACCGGGAGCCGCGCACGTACAGCCAGCGGGAAATCCGGCTGATATCAACGATCGGGTTCCTGGTGGGGGCGGAAATCGAAATGGCGCGACTGGAGGGAGCGAACTCGGAGCTTTCCGAACAATTGGAAACACGAAAAGCCGTGGAGCGGGCCAAAGGAATTTTGCAACGCGATTTGCAACTGAGGGAGGAAGAGGCCTACCTGACGCTGCAAAGGCAAAGCCGGCAGAGAAGAAAGTCGATGAGGGAGATTGCGGAAGCGATTGTGCTAAGCGAGGAGATCAAACGAACGCAGGCGAAGGCGGAAACGGCCTAGACGCGGAGAGCGAAATTGGCAGTCAGTTCAACTGCTTTGCGATTCGCAAAAGGCATAGGACTTGATGGACGGGCGAACAGGACGAGTTCACGCGGTAAGCGCTGTTGAGAATTCGGGGCCGGGAATACTCAGGTAATCAAGGGCGCAGCTGAGAACGGACGCCTGCGTAATCTTTTGCCAAGAGAAATCGGCAACCGCGTGGCAAGTCAAATGACTTCAACGCTTCTGGCGTCTTCTCAAACGTATGAGCAATATGCAGAGGTGAGAAGAAATCAGACGCCCAAGAATATTCCCTGACCCAGATGTACCATCCATTCGTATTTCCCTCAGGCGCGTGCTGCAGACCGTGAGTGGGATCGTGTTCGAGAGTTGGCACTGCAACACTCATAATTGAATCAGCAAAAGCAAGCAATGAAGTGCTGCGCATGCTGTTTGCAGATACCGGTTTAAGCGTGTTCTATCGCGTTGAGGTCCATCGTTGTGTACGGAGGCGTCCAGATGTATCTTACGGTCGCCGGATTCAGCGAGAGCTGTAATCGTGAAGAAAGGGGTGCGGGCATGATACTGGGAATGCCGACACTTACCTTCGTGCACGTGGTGTTGAGCCTGATCGGAATCTTCGCGGGATTCTTCGTGGTGCTCGGGCTGCTGAGCTCGAAACGGCTCGACGGCTGGACGGCGCTTTTTCTGGCGAGCACGCTGGCGACGAGCGTGACCGGGTTCTTCTTTCCGTTCCATGGCATTACGCCGGCCGATGTGTTCGGCATCCTATCGCTGATCCTGCTGCCGATTGCGATGTTTGCGCGCTACGGACGTAACCTTGCCGGCGGCTGGCGGCGAACCTACGTGATCACCGCCATGATTGCCCTCTACCTGAATGTGTTCGTCCTGATCGCGCAGCTCTTTGATAAGGTTCCGACCTTGAAAGCGCTGGCGCCGACGAAGTCCGAGCCGCCATTTATGGTAACGCAGCTCGTTGTTCTGGTGCTTTTCGTGGTGCTTACCATTGCCACGGCGAAGAAGTTCCACGATGAGCCGGTTCGAGCGGCGTAAGGATTTGCGCGTGCCGTTCGCTGAGCCGCGTTTACGCGCGATTGATGTGCGTCTGGTACAAACGGAACGGCTACACCGAGTTTCAAGGGCGCAATTCGAAGCAAATATCTGAGAACGAAGGCAGGGATGAAGTTTTAGAGAAAATCGTAAGGAAGGAGAACATTCCATGACGACGATTACGACCAAAGACGGAACACAGCTCTACTACAAAGACTGGGGCAAGGGACAACCGATTGTATTCAGCCACGGCTGGCCGTTGTCGGCCGATGATTGGGACACGCAGATGCTGTTCTTCCTCGAGCACGGCTATCGCGTCATAGCCCACGACCGGCGCGGACATGGACGTTCCTCCCAGCCGGGTGGCGGCCATGACATGGATCATTACGCCGACGACCTAGCGGCGCTGACCGCACATCTCGACCTCAAGGAAGCAGTGCATGTCGGCCACTCGACCGGCGGCGGTGAGGTGGTGCACTACCTGGCGCGCCACGGCGAAAGCCGGGTGGCAAAAGCGGTAATCATCAGCGCGGTGCCGCCGTTGATGGTGAAGACGGCGGCCAATCCGGGCGGACTGCCCAAAGAGGTGTTTGACGGGCTTCAGGGGCAACTCGCCGCCAACCGAGCCCAGTTCTATTACGATTTGCCAGCTGGACCGTTCTATGGTTACAACCGGCCTGGTGCGAAACCCTCTCAGGGGGTGATCTGGAATTGGTGGCGCCAAGGCATGATGGGAGGCGCCAAGGCGCACTATGACGGCATCGTCGCCTTCTCTCAGACGGACTTCACCGAAGACCTGAAGAAGATTACTGTGCCGGTCTTGGTGATGCATGGCGATGACGACCAGATCGTGCCTTATGCCGATTCTGCACCGCTGTCGGCAAAGTTGCTGAGGAATAGCACATTGAAAACCTACAAGGGCTTTCCGCATGGCATGCCCACGACGGAGGCCGACACGATTAACGCCGACCTACTGACGTTCCTGCAGCGTAGCCAGCAAGCGTCCGCGTAACGCAGCGAGCGGCCCGGCTTCGCCGCAAGGGCGCGTAACTAGGTCGCAGGCAAACGACCGCAGCATTCGCTGCAGAATGGAAATGACCTTATGAATACGAAACTAGATTGTAGCATTTCACGCCGCCGCTTTCTCACATCCAGCGGTCTGGCCACAACCGTCGCCTTACTTGCTCCACGTCAACTATTCGCTCAGGATGATGGGCTAGTTGAAACAGCGCGGAAGACAGCCGCCACCGCTACCATCACTGTCCAGGCCCTCCGCGGCAACCTCAGCATCCTCATGGGCGCTGGCGGAAATATCGCGGTCCTCCCCGGTCGCGACGGCAAGCTCCTCATCGACGCCGGCTTTGCTGGAGCACGTCCAAAGCTCACCGAGGCGCTCGCATCGATTAGCTCCGATCCCGTCAAGCACCTCATCAACACACACTGGCACTTCGACCATACCGACGGCAACGAATGGCTGCACTCCGCTGGTGCAGCCATTCTCGCTCATGAGAACACACGAAAGCACCTCTCCACCACCACGCGAGTCGAGGGCTGGAAGTTCACCTTTCCGCCTGCGCCCGCCGGCGCAATTCCCACGGCCGTCTTTCAAGATGAGAGGACCGTGCACCTCAATGGCGCGACTATCGCTCTCAAACACTACGCGCCCGCCCACACCGACAGCGATATCTACGCGCACTTCACGGATGCCGATATTCTCCACGTCGCGGACACGTTCTGGAACGGCTACTATCCCTTCATCGATTACTCAACCGGCGGCAGCATCGACGGCATGATCCGTGCTACTGAGGCTAACCTCGCCAAAGTCACGGACAAGATGATTGTCATCCCAGGGCACGGCGCGGTTGGCGACAAATCCCAACTCGCCTTCTACCGCGACCTGCTGGTTGGCACTCGCGAGAGAGTGGCGGCCCTCAAGAAACAAGGCAAATCGCTCGACGAAATTGTTGCTACCAAACCCACGGCCGCCACCGACGCAAAGTGGGGCAACGGCTTTAGGAGCCCTAAAGACTTCGTCGGAGACGTTTTCCAGGGCGTTTGACGCCGGAATGGCTCGCGTTCCTGCAACGGAGCCGGCAAGCGTCAGCCTAATGGAAGAGTTGTACATTCACTCGCGCGGCGGCGCGGCGGACAGTTCGCCCTCCGCGTCGCTTGGTTCGCGAGAGCGGGGTCTGCTAGAATAGGAAGCTCGGTTTGCAACATTTTTAAGCGGAAGATTTCAGCGCGTAAATTCAGCGCGAACAGGACGAATTATGGCTTTGAAGTGTGAACTATGCGGCAAGATGCCGCACTACGGCAATGTAATCAGCCATGCGAATAATACGCGGCGGCGGCGGTGGAATCCGAACCTGAAGCGCGTGCGCGCGGTCGTGGACGGCGTGAAGAAGCAGATGCGCGTTTGCACGGCGTGCATCCGTGAGGGCCGCGTAAAGAAAGCTGCCTGAGAATCCAACCTTGAATCCATCGCGTCTGAATCCGACTTTCCGGGGATTCGCAAGTGCGGCGGCGCGGCTGCCGCTGCTTGCCGTGCCGGCGGTATTGCTTCTTGGCGGCGCAGGATGCAATAAACCAACACCGCATGCGCCCGACGTGTGGGCGGTGGTGAACGGGAAAGAGATCAAGCGCGACGAAGTCGAGAAATATTACCGGACGCGGGTGAATCCGGAAGGACAGGAGCCTTCGCAGGAAGAGGCGCTGTCACTGAAGCTGAACGTGCTGGACGAGCTGATCAACAACGAAATCCTGCTGGAGCGGGCGAAGAAACTGAACCTGGAGGCTAGCGACGGCGAAGTGGAAGACAAGTTCACCGAGCTGAAGAGCCCATACACGGAAGACGAATTCCAGAGGCAACTGAAAGACCGCGGCGTTTCCGTAACCGATCTGAAGGGCGATCTGCGGCGGCAGCTTTCGATCCAGAAGCTGATGAACCGCGAGGTAGTGGCGAAAATCAGCATCACCGACCAAGACGTAAACGAGTTTTACAATACGAACAAGGCACAGTTCAACGTGGCGGAGCCGCAGTACCGGATCGCGCAGATCCTGGTGACGCCGCGAAAAGAACCGCAACTGCGCAACCGCAAAAACGACGACGCCACGAACGAAGCTGAGGCGCAACGAAAAGTCAAAATGCTGATGGACCGGCTGAACAGCGGCGCGGACTTTGCGCAACTGGCGATGGATTACTCCGAGGACATGAACACGGCTGGGACGGGCGGCGATCTGGGGTATGTGCCGGAATCCGGGCTTAACCCGCCGCAAGTGGATCCGCTGCTGAAGAAAACCGTCATGGGATTGAAGCCCGGGCAGGTGAGCCAGCCGATTCAATTGAAAGAGGGTTACCGGATACTGAAACTCATTACGCGCGAGTCGCCGGGACTGCGCGGGCTCGCCGACCCGCAGGTCCAGCAGACCATTCGCGACACGCTGCGCAACCGGAAAGAGCAACTCTTGCGCGCGGCCTATCTGGCGATCGCTCGGGACGAAGTGCGCGTGACAAATTATCTTGCCGAGCAGGTCATCGAAGCCGCGGGCAAATTGCCGGACGCGGCGAAGTCGACTTTGCCGCCCAAGCCGCCACCCGTCCAGCCGTAGCAGCAAATTCTTCCGCAATCCAAGATTTCTTCTCCTCACTCGACCCAGGCGAGGATTTCGCCGGCGTTGACGGGCTGGCCTTCCTGCGCGAGGAGGCGCTCGACAACGCCGGATTTGGGCGAGTGGATTTCATTTTGCATTTTCATGGCTTCGATGACGAGGAGGCCCTGGCCGGCTTCGACGGTGTCGCCGGCCTTTACGAGAAGGCGAACGACCTTGCCGGGCATAGGAGCGACGACTTGCTGGCGGCCTTCGGCTTCGAGTGAGCCGTGACGTCGACCGCTCCGCACGCGGGGATCGAGGACTACGGCGGTGAATTCCTCGAGGCGAGTTTGCAGGGTGAGCGTGCCGCCGGGAGCGGGAGTGACACGGATTTCGTGGGATTGGCCGTGAAGAAGGATGGAGAACGTATGGGGCGCGATTTCGACGGCGTCACCGTCGAGGGCTTGGCCGTCCAGGGTGATGCTCCAATGATCGGCGGTGCGTTCGAGCTCGACGATGCGAGTTCTTGCGCCGATGCGGACTTCAAACTTCATGGAGTGCGATCCAGTAGATCGCGGCGGCCATCGAGTTTCCAGTTAGAGGGCTGATCGGAATCCGTGACTGAAGAGGACAGGCGGGACTGTCTGTCCGGCTGGCTGGCTTGCCAGAGGGCGGCAGCGATGGCGGCGGCATCGGCGGCGCTGCTCTTCTGTTCTTGCGCACTGAAATGCCCGGTGAGATTGTTCGCCGCGGCGGGCGGACGCAGGAGCATCTCATCGAGCCACCTGGTGTGAATATCGGCGCGAAGAAAATCGGGTTCCGCGAGGATGCGGCGGAAGAGTGCGGCGTTGGTCTTGATCCCCGTGATGGCGTATTCCTCGAGGGCCCGGCGGAGTCTGGCGATGGCTTCCTCGCGACTGTTGCCCCAAGCGATCAGCTTCGAGAGGAGAGGATCGTAATCCATGGGGACGGTCCAGCCGGAATAGACGCCTTCATCGAGGCGGATGCCGGGCCCGCTGGGCGAGCGGAGGGAAAGAATTTTTCCGGGACATGGGAAGAAATTATTTTCGGGGTTCTCGGCGTAGATGCGGACTTCGATGGCATGGCCGCGCGGCGTGATGGTTTCCCAGGCGAATGGAAGACGGTGGCCTGCGGCGATAGCGATTTGCAGCTTGACGAGATCGAGGCCGGTGACCTGTTCGGTGACGGGATGCTCGACCTGGAGGCGGGTGTTGACTTCGAGAAAATAGAAATTGTTCTGTGCGTCGACGAGAAATTCGATGGTTCCAGCGTTGACGTAACCGCCGGCGCGCGCGAGAAGCACGGCGGCGTCGCTCATCTTTTTGCGCAGGCCGGGCGTCATGATGGGCGAGGGCGCTTCTTCGATGACCTTTTGGTGGCGGCGCTGGACGGAGCATTCGCGCTCGCCGAGAGAGACGACGCGGCCGTGAGCGTCGGCGAGGATCTGGATTTCGATGTGGCGGGGCTTCTCGAGATATTTTTCAAGATAGAGGCGGGGATCATTGAAGGCATTTGCGGCTTCGGAAGAGGCGTCGCGCCACGCGGAGGCGAATTCTGCGTCGCGAGCGACCACTCGCATGCCTTTACCGCCGCCGCCGGCGACGGCTTTGAGCAAAACGGGATAGCCCATGTTTTGCGCTAGGGCTTGCGCCTCCTCGAGAGTTTCGATGGGATCGACGGCGCCGGGAACGGTGGGCACACCGGAGCGGCGCGCGAGCTGACGGCCGGAGGTTTTTGAACCGAGCGCTTCCATGGCTTCGGGGGGCGGGCCGATGAAGGTCAGACCGGCCGCGGTGCAGGCGCGCGGGAGTGCGGCGTTTTCCGCGAGAAAACCGTAGCCCGGATGGACCGCGTCACAGCCGGCGCGGCGGGCGACGTCCATAAGCTTGTCAATCCGGAGATAACTCTCGCGCGAGAGCGCGGGACCGATGGGATAGGCTTCGTCGGCGAGACGGACGTGGAGGCTGGTGCGGTCGGCTTCACTAAAGACGGCGACGCAACGGATGCCGAGTTCGCGGCAAGCGCGCAGAATGCGCACGGCGATTTCACCGCGATTGGCGATCAGGATTTTTTTGAACATGTGCGGTGTGTTGTGCAGCGGAATTCTAGCACGTAGGCCCATGGGCCTGAGCCAGCGGATGACTCGCGTGCCTTATCAGTGTCGGCTAGAGCGGGATGTTGCCGTGCTTTTTCTTGGGGTTGGTGTCGCGTTTGTTTTCGAGGGCGCGGAGAGAGGTGATGATGCGGGCGCGGGTATCGGCGGGTTCGATGACGGCGTCAATGTAGCCGCGCTCGGCGGCGACATACGGGTTGGCGAAGCGGTCGCGGAATTCGGCGATTTTTTCCAGGCGGAGCTTTTCGCGTTCGGATTCGGTAGCCTTGTCGAGGTCACGCTTGTAGACGATGTTGACCGCGCCTTCGGGACCCATCACGGCGATTTCGGCCATGGGCCAGGCAAAGTTGGCGTCGGTGCGGATGTGCTTGCTGGACATGACGCAGTAAGCGCCGCCGTAGGCTTTGCGGGTGATGACGGTGATTTTCGGCACGGTGGCTTCGGCGAAGGCGAAGAGGAGCTTGGCGCCGTGCTTGATGATGCCGCCGAATTCCTGCTGTGTGCCGGGAAGAAAACCGGGGACGTCCTCTAACGTGATCAGAGGGATGTTGAAGGCGTCGCAGAAGCGGACGAAACGCGCGCCTTTCACGGAGGCGTTGATGTCGAGAACGCCGGCGAGGAAGGCGGGTTGATTCGCGACGATGCCGACAGGACGGCCATCGAGGCGGGCGAAGCCGACAACGAGATTTTTCGCAAAGTGTTCGTGGACTTCGAAGAAGTAGCCGTCATCCACGATGGCGTGAATGACGTCCTTCATGTCGTAGGGCTTTTGCGCATCTTCGGGGACGAGCGAATTCAATGATTCCTCGCGGCGCGCGGGCGGGTCGAAAGTGGCCTTGCGCGGAGGATCGTCGAGATTATTCGAGGGGAGAAAGCTCATCAGCTCACGGATCATGGCGAGGCAATCGGCGTCATCAGCGGCGATGAAGTGAGCGACACCGCTTTTTTCGTTGTGGGTCAGGGCGCCGCCAAGCTCCTGCTTGGTGACCTCTTCGTGTGTGACGGACTTGATGACGTCGGGGCCGGTGACGAACATGTAGGAGGTTTCGCGGGTCATGAAGATGAAATCGGTGATGGCCGGAGAATAGACGGCGCCGCCAGCACAAGGGCCCATGATGGCGCTGATTTGAGGGATAACGCCGCTGGCAAGAGTGTTGCGGAGAAAAATGTCAGCGTAGCCTGCGAGAGACATCACGCCTTCCTGGATCCGCGCGCCGCCGGAATCATTGAGGCCGATGACGGGAGCGCCCGCGCGCATAGCAAGGTCCATGATCTTGCAGATTTTCAGCGCGTTGGTTTCCGAGAGCGAGCCGCCGAAGACGGTGAAATCCTGCGCGAAAACATAGACGAGACGTCCATCGATGCGGCCGAAGCCAGTGACAAAGCCGTCGCCGGCGGGGCGCTGTTCCTGCATGCCGAAGTCGGCGCAATGATGACGGACGAATTTGTCGAACTCTTCGAAGGTACCCTCGTCGAGGAGAAGATGGATGCGCTCGCGCGCCGTGAGCTTGCCGGCTTTGTGCTCGCGCTCGCGGCGCTCGGGGCCGCCGCCGGCTTCGGCTTCGGCGGAGCGCCGCCGCAATTCTTCGAGGCGGTCGCTATGCTTTGAAGGCGCTGCCGAAGAGGAGTTTTTCTCAGGCAAGCGGTCCTCCAGGGTACGGCGGCTCTTTCGTTGAGAAGATGCGTACGGCAAGATGGGTGGCCAGCCAAACCGTGCCGAGAAGAAGAACCACACCGAGGAGGAGCTCTGCGGCGATGGCAATGGCACTCTCGAGCGGGGATTCGAGCGAGGTGACATAAACCGTCGCGCGAACCAGGGTGAACATGGCCGCAAGGGTCATGGCCACGATGAGGATGACGGTGAAGGCGGAAGCGAGAATCATTTTCATAGGACCGGGATGGCACCTCTTTAACGCCGCGAAGGAAAGGATAGCGCAATCGGGCAAAAATCAGAATGTGCAGCGTGTGGATGGGGTCAATATGAGGGAGAGAATGCCATTCCTATCGCGGAAGATGCCGAGGCCAAAGTCAGCGCAAAAGGTTTGAAAATTAGCGCAAGCGGTTCGGGACTCAACGCGAACGGTTCGAAACTCACCGCAAGCCCGACCAGTCGTCGGCGACGAGGATGGAGTCGCTGGGATTGGAAGGATCGTATTTGATGCTGGCGGGCTGGCCGGCAACGAGGCGGTCGAAGCGAATCTGGCCTTCGAGGCCGGTAATATCTTGAGCAGTCTGATAGGTGACGCCGGAAATCGCGTAGCTGTAAGAAACGAGTTGGCGAGGCAATGGCGGCGTAAGCGGCCGAGCGCGCGAGCCGAAAAATTTCTTGCGAGGATTGAGCGGTTCGGGAGGATGCTCGACGAGCTCTACAACCTGGCCTTCTGCAATGCGGCCAATCTGATTCAAGTGCAAGCGGCGTTTACGTTCGTCCTCTTCGCCATCAGGAGCGGGATGAATGAAGGCGTAGGCAATCATGGCGATCGCGGCGATTGCGGCGCCAACGAGAGCGAGCGTGAGCTTCCAATCGGCCAATTGAGATTTCAACGAGCAGACTCCCGCGGAGCGGTCAGGCCGGTGTGCGAGGCATGCTCTTGGAACGCCCCGCGAGCGAAGAAGGAGACTGAACAGTTCATTCCGGTCTGACCCCGCTGCTGCTCATATTACCGAAATAAAGTGAGGAGCGCGCAACTGCGCGCGCGATCCATGCACCGGATTGCGCAACGTGCCAATGCCGGCGACGCTGACTTCCACGACGTCTCCAGCGGTGAGCGGGCCGACGCCAGCAGGCGTGCCAGTGGCGATCACGTCGCCCGGGAGGAGCGTCATCATACGTGAAATATAGCGGACCAGAAAAGCGACGGGATAGATCATGAGCGAGGTGCTGCCCGACTGGCGGCGGGCGCCGTTTACATGCGTTTCGACGAGCACATCCGACGGATTAAGCTGCGTCTCGATGTGCGGGCCGACGGGACAAAACGTATCGAAGCCTTTGGCGCGGGCGAACTGGACGTCACTTTTCTGGAGGTCGCGCGCAGTGACGTCGTTGAGGCACGTGTAGCCGAAGAGATAGGACAAAGGATCATCGGTATCGCCGAGATGCGCACAGCGGCGGCCGACTATGACGGCGAGCTCGCCTTCGTAGTCCACGCGCTGGGAATATGAGGGAAGCACGATTGGTTCCCCCGAACCTACGATAGAGGAAGGTGGCTTAAGAAAGAGGAGCGGCTCCTTGGGGACGACGTTGCCAAGTTCGGCGACGTGATCAACATAGTTGCGGCCAACACAGACGATTTTGCTGGGCTCGACCGGAGCAAGCAGGCGCGTTTTTGCGAGAGGCCAACTTCGCGAGGCGCGCGACCACTGGCCCCAAGGGGCGCCCGAGATTTCGCGAATCTGCTCGCCCTCGATAAGCCCGTAAAGCGGCGTCGGATTGGTGGAGATAGAGGGATCAAGCGGCGAAAAGCGGCAGAATTTCATATTGTGTCAGCTCACGTGCTTGTTGGGATGGGAGATATGACGTTCACGAACCCCCCAGATGAGCGTGCCTATCCAGGAAAGGGTCGTGAGGATCATGTATACAAAAAAACCAATCATAAAGATTTGAAACGCGCTGTATTTGGTCCCGAGAAGCTCAAAGAAGACCCCGAGCAAGCAATAAGTGAAGCTGAAAATCATCCAGGCAACCAGACTGGAAGACAGCAGATTTCCAGGCGAGCGAAGGAAACGGACCACGGGGAGGACGGCGAGGAGGCCGAGAAGCGCGGCGCCGGCGAGATTGCGCTCGAGAGCAAAACGTTCAAGAAACGGGAGGCGATAGGCAACGAAGGTCCACGCGGACAAAACAAGGGAGAGGCAAACGCCGATGTAAACACCCATGCGGACTGCCACGTTCTTGAAAACATGGAACCAACGGTAACCAGGCAGATGTGCAGCAACGGACATGGGCTGGTGGGCTCCCAAGATTCCCTGGTTGTGACCGCTTCTGCGCCGGTGTCAACCATCACAACGTAGGACCAGGAACTACGGCGAGGGTTGCGCAATGCCGGTGTCCGCCGACGCGCTGGGCTGGCTTTCGTTTCCGGCGCGGTCGACGGCGGTGACACTATACCAGTACGGGTGGCCGACCAGTACAGACGTATCACGATAAGACGGCGTGAGCAATAAGTCCGGAGTCAGAAGCTGTCCCCTTGTGCCCGGCTCCTCACTACGATAGACGCGGTAGCCTGCCAAGTCGGTTTCCAGGTTAATGGACCAAGAGAGGTCGACTTCCACCGAAGCTTGTGTAGCGCCTGGAAGGACGGCGGCGACGAGACCCTGCGGTGCGGCAGGTGGAAAGATATCGCGCGGAGTCACAACGGCGGGGACGGAATCGCCGGATTCGAGCTCGTTGCCTTGGACGAGGACGATGGCGCGGACAGCATACACGTAGGTCTTGCCAAAATCGAAAAAGGAGTCGCGATAGCTGGTTGTTGGCGAGGTGGCGAGTGAAACGAGCGGCGATATCCATTTCGCCTGGGCGAGATCCTTCGATGCGGCATCGGCGGAGGAGGGGTCAAGCTCGCCACGATAAATGCGGTAACCGGAAACGCCGGCGAGCGGATCGCCCGCTGAGGTGCGCGCTGGCGCCGGCCAGGTGAGTTCGATAGCAGTTTCCGTGACGCGAGCTTCGACGGAAGGAATGCGCTCAGGGACAGCGTAGACGCGAAGTGTAACGGTGTTCGAATCCGCGGAGGAACGCTTTCGGGAAGCGCGCGTGCGCACGCGATAGGCAAGAAATTCGCCCGGATGCGCGCGAATTTCCTCAGGGGAGACTGAATCCGTGAAATGCACGCGGCCTTCGGCGAGGTAGTTGTCCGTAGTAGCGCCGGGGATGGTATATACGATGCGAAAGGACTTGTTGTCGGCCGTGCCGTCGTCTTTCACCGCGCCACGAAGGATTTCTACTGCAGGCGGCTCGGAGAGTTTATCGCCAGTGATGGTTTTGCCGGGAAGCGCGAAGATGAGTTGCACGGCGTCTCCGACCTGGCGCGCAGTGAGATCAGTTACGGCAACGGGAACTGGGGGGGAAGGGGGAACGGGTTCGCCGGGGGCGCCGCAACCGATGAGGAAAAGAAGCGCGCCGGAAAGCGCCGAGGGAGCCAGAATGCGCGCCCTGCTAGCAGTGGGAGAGAGTTGCGGCATCCGGTCTGTGTTGCCTCAGAGAATGTACCGGCTGAGGTCCTGGTTCTTGACGATGTCGGCGAGTTGTTTGTTCACGTAAGCTGCGTCGACTTTTACATTTTTTTTCTTCAGGTCGGGAGCCTCGAAGGAAAGTTCGTCGAGCACTTTTTCCAGAATGGTGTGGAGGCGGCGCGCTCCGATATTTTCGGTTTGTTCGTTGACGCTGGTGGCAAAGCGCGCGATGGCTGCTACGGCGTCCTCCGTAAAGTTGAGCTTCACGCCTTCGGTCTCAAGCAGTGCAACGGCCTGCTTGAGCAGCGCGTTCTTGGGTTCGGTCAGGATGCGGATGAAGTCTTCTTCCTTGAGCGATTGCAGCTCGACGCGAATCGGCAAGCGGCCTTGCAATTCGGGGATGAGGTCCGAAGGCTTGGAGACATGAAATGCCCCGGCGGCGATGAAGAGAATGTGGTCAGTGCGGATCATGCCGTAGCGGGTGTTGACGGTGGTGCCCTCGATGATGGGCAGAATGTCGCGCTGGACGCCTTCGCGCGAGACGTCGGGGCCATGCCCTGATTCGCGCCCGGCGACCTTGTCGATTTCGTCGATGAAGATGATGCCCATCTGCTCGGCGCGCTCCACAGCGACGCGCGTTACCTGGTCCATATCGAGCAGCTTGTTCTCTTCTTCCTGGATGAGGTATTCGAAAGCGTCGGCGACAGACATTTTGCGCTTCTTTTTCTGCTGGCCGAACATGCCGGAGAGCATGTCCTTGATGTTGACATCCATCTCCTCCACGCCCTGGTTGGAGATGATTTCAAAC
>Ga0307477_10001821_pt1 | contig 17218 bp, 13 predicted proteins | sample atmos_gasesECM2C_FD_203316 | JGI IMG/M metagenome (GOLD analysis project Ga0307477, IMG submission 203316) | Hardwood forest soil microbial communities from Morgan-Monroe State Forest, Indiana, United States - atmos_gasesECM2C_515 | ecosystem: Environmental > Terrestrial > Soil > Temperate...
TCCTCGTTGCGCGCAGGAATGATCACCGAAACCTCAGGCCTCCCAGATGTTTCCGTTACCGGCATAGTCGATCGTGGTCGCAATCCAGCAGTGTGGGGACCTCAACGCGGGAACTAGCTCTGCTCTTCCACCGCGCGGAATCCTTTATTATATCCGGGTGCGACCTCTCTGCTGCTCCTCGCGTCTCTCGCTGGTCCTGATTCTTCTGGCCGCACTTCCCGCCTGTTACACCGGATCGCGGCCGCTACGCATCGGCTCTGCAGCTCCCGAGTTCACGATCCAGGACTCCGGTCGCTCCGTAAAACTCAGCGACTTTCGCGGACAAGTCGTCGTCCTGAACTTCTGGGCCACCTGGTGTCCGCCCTGCGTGGAAGAGATGCCCTCACTGGTGGAAATGCAGCGGCGGATGAAGGCAAAAGGCATCACGGTGCTCGCGGTCAGCGTCGACGTCGACCAAAGTGCCTACGTGCAGTTCCTCAAAGAGCACAACGTCAATCTGCTTACGGTGCGCGACCCCGACCAGAAGAGCAACGCGCTCTACGGTACCTTCAAATTTCCCGAGACCTACATCATCGACCGTAACGGCGTGATGCGGCGTAAATTTGTCGGCGGAGTCGATTGGACTGCACCCGACATCACCGAGTTTCTCGGCAGGATGTAACCGGCTACGCTTAATCTCATCTGAGGTCCAGACCAGGTTGCAATTCGGGTTGACCAATGACTCCTTGCTCCGTCTGTATGGGTTGAATCTGACCTTGCTCCATTTGCATGTCCTGTTCCAGCAGACTTTCTAAGCGGAAAGGAACTTTCATGTCAGCCATTCCCGCAGAGCTCATCAGGAAAAAAGTAGGCCTGTCGCTCATCCTCGTTGCGTTTCTAGGCGTCGGCATATCAGCCAAGGATTCCGCGAAGCCCGCCCAGCCTTCCACACGCCTGCAACGAGTGGAGCAGGTCACCGTCGAATTGCCCGGCGCGCCAGGGGAAGCGACACTCCGCCTAAGCCTGCCCGAACTGATGAAGACATTCAACGTGCCCGGTCTAAGCATCGCCGTCATCGAAAACTACAAGATTGTCGATGCCAAGGGCTACGGCGTCATCGCGCCCGGTTCGTCCACTCCGGTGACGACGAAGACGCTGTTCCAGGCAGGATCCATCAGCAAACCCGTGGCAGCAACGGGCGCTCTCTCCTTGGTCGAGCAAGGCAAGTTATCTCTCGACGAGAACGTGAACAACAAGCTCACCACTTGGAAGGTTCCCGAAAACGAGTTCACGCAAACCGAGAAGGTCACCCTGCGCCGGCTGATGTCGCATACCGGAGGACTCACGGTCCACGGATTCCCCGGCTACGATGTCGACGCTCCAGTGCCTTCGATCGTACAGGTGCTGAACGGTGAGACGCCCGCCAACACCGATCCCATTCGCGTCGACATTGTTCCCGGAACCAAGTCGCGCTACTCCGGCGGCGGAGTCACCATCGAGCAACTGATGATGATGGATGTTACCGGCAAGCAATTCCCTGCTCTGATGCGCGCTCTCGTGCTCGACAAGATCGGGATGACCGACAGCAGCTATGAGCAGCCATTGCCTCCGGCGCGCGCTGCCATGACGGCCGGCGGAGCCTATGCCGATGGAAAGCCCGTCCACGGAAAATGGCACATCTATCCCGAGATGGCTGCAGCAGGATTGTGGACAACCCCCACCGACCTCGCCAAGTTCGCTATTGAGATCGCGCTATCGAAACAAGGAAAGGCGAATCACATCCTGTCTCAGAAGATGACCCAGGAAATGCTCACACCCGTAAAGGACGACGTTGGCCTCGGCCTTTTCATGGAGAAGGACAACCCGGGTCAGTTCGGACATAACGGCGCCGATGAAGGCTTCCAAGCCCTGCTGACCATGAATGCCGACACAGGCAATGGCATCGCGCTGATGGCGGACTCTGACAACGGCATCTCGGTCATGAATTACGTTCTGCGCCGAGTTGCCAAAGAATATGCCTGGAATTACAAAATGGAGCCGGATGTCGCCGGCGACCTGTTCCTGCTCGCTAAGCTCAAGGGAATAGCGAAGGCCTTGACCCAGTACGACGCACTGCAACAATCCAAAGACGGAGCGTCGCCGACCCACGAGGCGATCCTCAACAGCTTGGGTTACCGGCTGCTCTACGGTGGGAAAGAGCAGGATGCCGTCGAGGTCTTCGAGAAGAATGTGCGCGAGTATCCGCAGTCGTCGAATGTGTATGACAGTCTCGGCGAAGCCTACATGAAGATAGGCAAAAAAGATCTCGCGATCCAGAACTACGAGAAGTCGCTGCAAATGAATCCGAAGAACAACAACGCAGTCGAGCAACTAAAGAAATTGAAGGGTGAGGCGATGAATCCGAAGGTCGTTGATCAGGATGGGTTCACGGTGATCGGCATTACGGCGCGGACGACCAACGCGAAAGAAATGACGCCGGACGGCGCAATCGGCAAGCAGTGGATGCGAGTCTTCCAGGAAGATGTGCTTGGCAAGATTCCGAACAAAGCCGATGCCTCCATCATTGCGGTCTATACCGATTACGCCAGCGATCACAATGGCGAATACACCTACGTGCTCGGAGCGCGCGTGACCTCAGATGCGCAAGTTCCGGACGGTATGGTGGCGAAGAAAATTCCTGGCGGAAAGTTTGCCATGTTTACTTCCGACAAAGGCCCGGCACCACAAGTCGTGCCCGCCATCTGGATGAAGATCAATTCCCTGCCTCAAAATGCTGTCGGTGGAGATCGCCTCTATCGCGCCGACTATGAGATCTACGACGAACGCGCCCGCGATCCCCAAAATCTGCAAGTGGATGTCTACATTGGCATCAGGTAGCGGTCTGGGCACGACTGGTTTGTGTAGGGGCGGACGCCTTCGTCCGCCCCGCGACCCTGAACGCAGTGAAGGGGAGCGTGCAACCACCACAACTGACTCGTTATCCCATGGTCACCAGTACGCTCCGGTAGCTAGGCTCCGGCGTCCCTCGGAACTTTCCCTTATAATAGAAAGATTCACAAGTCCCTCTGGACGCCTCTGAGCGCGTGCCCTCTGGCTCCAGCGTGGTTTCGGCCCAGATTCGATGTCCTTTAATCCGACGCAGACAGATAGCATCGTTGTTCGCGGCGCCCGCGTCCACAACCTCAAGAATGTCGATATTGAGGTTCTCCACAACACCCTGACGGTGGTCACGGGAGTGTCGGGATCGGGCAAGTCTTCGCTCGCCTTCGACACCATCTACGCCGAGGGCCAGCGCCGGTACGTCGAGTCCCTCTCCGCCTACGCGCGACAGTTCCTCGAGCGCATTGAAAAGCCCGACGCCGACTCGATTGACGGCATCGCCCCCGCGGTTGCGATCCGCCAGAAGAACACGACCAGGAATCCCCGCTCCACCGTTGCCACTGCCACCGAGATCTACGACTATCTGCGCCTCCTGTTTGCTCGCGTCGGCCGCACCTACTGCATCAACTGCGGCCGCGAGGTCAAGAAGGACACGGTGGACGAGGTCGCCGACTCGATTCAGGCATTAGAGTCAGGCACCAGATTGCAAGTGGTCTTTCCACTACAACGCCCCGGAATGACAACTCCGCAGCCTGCCGAAAAAGCGGCGCGCCCGGCAAAATCGAAGAAATCCGCAGCCAAAGCCAACGAACCGCTTTCCGACGCCTTGAAGACTCGCCTCTTCGATTTACGCAAAGCTGGATTCAATCGCTTGGTTCAGGGTCGGCAGATCTTTGAGTTCTCAACCCCTGAGTCCCTGCTCGACATCAATTTCGCGCAACCCGTGTTTATGCTGGTCGACCGCCTCGCGGTCTCGGCCGACTCCCGCACGCGTGTCGTCGATGCAATCGAAACCGCTTACCGCGAATCCGGAGAAGTCATCTTCGAAATTCCCGGCGACGAGAGTACAAGCGCAAGACAACTTCGCTTCGCCCAGCGCTTCGAGTGCAAGTTCTGCAGCATCCGATACGAGGAGCCCGAGCCTCGCCTCTTCTCCTTCAACAATCCCTACGGCGCGTGCCCCAAGTGCCAGGGATTCGGCAACACCATCGACTTCGATCTCGACCTCGTCATTCCCGACAAATTGAAGTCTCTGGGCGAAGGCGCCATCGAGCCCTGGACCAAGCCCAAGTATCGTCCTCTATTCACCGACCTGAAGCGTTACGCGAAAGCGGCCGGAATTCCTCTCGACATGGCGTGGATCGATCTCGCCGAAGAGCACCGCAATCTGATTCTCAACGGCGAAGGTAAATTCCTCGGCGTGCGCGGATTCTTCAATCATCTCGAACGCAAGAAATACAAGCTCCATGTCCGCGTGTTCCTCAGCCGCTATCGCGGATATTCCACCTGCTCCGAGTGCAACGGAAGCCGCCTCCGCATGGAAGCGCGTCAGGTGAAGATTCAGGGCCGCAACCTGTGCGAAGTCTGCTCGCTGACCGTCGAAGATGCCATGAAATTCTTCGATCAGATAAAGTTGACCGTGGCAGAAGCCGACATGGCCGACCGACTGCTGCAGGAAATTCGCGAGCGCCTGCGCTTCCTGAACGACGTAGGCCTCGAGTATCTGACGCTCGACCGTCTCTCTTCCACCCTCTCCGGCGGAGAAGCGCAGCGAATTCAGCTCGCGACGTCTCTAGGTTCGCGCCTGGTCGGCACCCTCTACGTCCTCGACGAGCCCTCCATCGGCCTGCACCCGCGCGACACGCACCGGCTGGTGAAGATTCTTCACGACCTGCGCAACCTGGGAAACACAATCCTGGTCGTCGAGCACGACCCCGACATCATGAAGGCCGCCGATCGCATTCTCGACCTCGGCCCGGGCGCTGGCGAGAATGGGGGCAAGCTCATCGCCGGCGGAACCTACGATGAGATCCTGCACAATCCTGCTTCGCTGACCGGGCGCTACCTTTCGCAGGATCTTCGCATTCAACCGCCGCCCACGCGGCGCAAGCCAGGTCCGCAGCAGATCAAAGTAAAAGGCGTCCGTGCTAACAATCTGAAGAACGTTGACATCAACATTCCGTTAGGCATGCTGGTGGCGATCACGGGTGTCTCGGGATCTGGCAAGTCGACGCTCCTCCATCAGGTGATCTACAAGGCTCTTGCGCAAGCCAAGCAGCAATCCGGCAATGGCGCAGCCGCGACCACTTCCGCGACCTGGGAGAGCCTGGAAGGTGACCAGTACATCGACGAGGCCGTTCTCGTCGATCAGTCTCCGATCGGCCGCACGCCGCGCTCGAATCCCGTGACCTACATCAAAGCGTTCGACGCTATTCGTGACCTCTTCGCATCCCTGCCCGAGGCCAAGAAGCGCGGTTTCAGCGCCGGACATTTCTCCTTCAACATTCCCGGAGGCCGTTGCGAAGTCTGTCAGGGAGACGGTACAGTCACCGTCGAAATGCAGTTTCTGGCAGACGTCGAGTTGATCTGCGAAGAATGCAAAGGCACCCGCTATAAGCCCCAGGTGCTCGAGGTCCGCTATCGCGGCAAGAACATCCACGAGGTGCTGAACCTAACCCTCAAAGAGGCCCTGAAGTTCTTCGCTGAGGCCCCCAAGGTCACTGAGAAGCTAAGGTCGCTCGAGGAAGTCGGTCTGGGATATCTGCGGCTCGGTCAATCGGCAACCACGCTCTCCGGCGGCGAAGCCCAGCGCATGAAACTGGCTGCCCACCTTCAACCCGCCACGCGCGAAGCCGGCAGGTCCGGCAACGGGGAAAAGGTAAAGCGCCGCCTGCTTTATATCTTCGACGAGCCCACGACCGGACTGCATTTTGACGACGTCAGCAAACTCCTGGCCGCCTTTCGCCGTCTGATTGAAGCAGGGGGCTCGATTGTCGTCATCGAGCACAATCTGGAAGTCATCAAGACCGCCGACTGGGTTATTGATCTGGGACCCGAGGGCGGCAATCGGGGCGGAAAAATCGTCGGCGTTGGGCCTCCGGAGGCGATCGCCAAGTTGCCCGGTTCGTACACAGGCAAATATCTGGCACGGGTACTGAATGGCAACGGAGCATCAGGCTCGAATGGGCGGACGTAATCGAAACGTCGTGAGCCTACTTTGGGTTTCCTTCGTGTACCTTAGTGTCCTTTGTGGTTATGCACTTGGTTTTGCGGCCCTCCAGGACTCCTCGTCGAGCCAGCCCACACACCGGAAGCCCGGCCAGAATACTCGACACACCACGGTTTCCGAGGCAGAAGCCCCATCTCCAGAACTCACCAAAGCCGAAGGGCTGATCCAGGCCAAGAATTATGCGGAAGCCGAGTCGCTCCTGCGGAAGACAGTCGAAACGGACCCCGGCAATTACGTCGCCTGGTTCGATCTCGGATTCGTTGAGAACGCACTTGGCAAAACCGATGACTCCATCGCCGCCTACCGGAAATCCGTCTCCGCCAAGCCTGACGTTTTCGAGTCGAACCTGAACCTGGGCCTGCAGCTTGCCAAAACCGGCCAGCCGGATGCCGAGCAATTCCTGCGGGCGGCTACGCAAGTGAAGCCGACAAGCCACGTTGCCGAAGGCAAGGCTCGGGCATGGATCTCCCTAGCCCATGTGCTCCAACCCGCTAAGCCCGACGAAGCCGTGGCCGCATATCGCCAGGCAGCCGCGTTGCAGCCTAAAGATCCCGAACCCCACCTCGGCGCCGGACTCTTGCTGGAAAAGCACAACCAATTCTCCGACGCTGAAAGCGAATACAAGCAGGCGCTCGCCCTTGATCCCGCTTCCTCGGATGCAACCACCGGGCTCGCCAACATTTACATGCGCGGCCGCCGTTTCCCCGAGGCTGCCGCCGAATTGCGAAAGCTGGTCGCGGCGCATCCGGAACTTGTCGCCGCCCACGTTCAGTTGGGCCGCGTCCTCGCCGCCGACAGCAAGCCCGAAGATGCGATCGCCGAACTCGAAACCGCCGCCAAGCTGGCGCCGTCCGACGTTTCTGTGCAGCGCGATCTCGCCGATCTCTACGCCACCGCCGGGAAACCCGAGAAGGCCGAAGCGGAATACCGCACTCTCATCTCAGCCCATCCCGACGATGCCGAACTGCACCAGGAACTCGGACAAGCCCTGCTGCGCCAAAAGAAGTTTCCCGATGCGCAAAAGGAGTTCCTGACCGCCGTAAAACTAAAGCCAGACCTGGGACCTGCCTACCTCAGTTTGGCCTTCGCGGCCAACGAGAATAAGGACTACGCCCTGACCGCCAAAGTCCTAGGTCCGCAATCGAAACTTCTCCAGGAAAATCCTGGTGCTTATTTCCTCCTGGCCTCGGCTTACGATCATCTGAAAGATGTCAAAAAGGCTGCGGCAAACTATCACCTCTTCCTTGAAGGGGCGCACGGGAAGTATCCTGATCAGGAGTGGCAGGCGAAACATCGGTTGATTGCTCTGGAACCGAAGAAGTAAGTAGTGGATACCGGATCATGCTTGGGGTGCATGTTTCAGCGGAGTGCGTGGAACGCTCGCGACGGGACTCTGTGTCTACGTCCGCGAATGGGACTGGCTCGGCGATGAAACTCCAGAGGGTGCCCCATCCTTGTCGCGTTTTGTGCGACAGGGTGGGGATTTTGACTTTCTCACGACCGTTCGAAAGTTTAGTCAAACCCAAGTCGAAGCGCCCTTCTGGGGATCATTCCCCTCAAGCCCTGGGCTCACGGCTTCGCCTGCCGCTATCGAACGTTTTCCTGCTGGCTATCGTCCTCGCCGGAAGCACGGCAACCGCCCGAACGGAGCCCACGGTTGAAGAGTTGAAGGCGCGTGTTTCCTCAGCGAACGTAGGCGAGAAGGCTAAGATTTGTGTTGAGATCGCCGAGAAGCAATTGGTCGCAACTGACAAGCTATATGCAGCCGACGATATGGAAAAGGCGCAAGCCAGCTTGACCGATGTGGTGGCTTTCTCTGAGCTGGCGCGGGACTACTCCGTTCAGTCCCACAAGCATCAAAAACAAACGGAAATCGCCATCCGCTCTATGACGCGCAAATTGAATGATTTGCTACACGTGGTCGGCCGCGAGGAACAAGGACCGCTAAAAGAAGCGATCAAACACCTCGAACGCGTGCGCGACGATCTGCTCCTGGCCATGTTTCCCAAAGGTGCCAAATGAAACTATCCCATCTCGTCTGTGGACTGTTGTTGGTGTTCATTCCAGCCCTGGCGTTCTCGCAGCGGCATCGCGATCCCCTGACTCAGGCGGAGATCAATCAAGTACGCGACACTAGCTGGGAGCCAAGGCTGAGACTGCCCCTCTACCTGGAGTTTGCGCGCGCCCGCCTGGTCAAGCTGGAAGAGATCAGAAACGACCCCAAGACCAAGGACCGGGCTAAGCAGACGCACGACCTGCTCGACGACTTCCAGCTTCTCTACGACGAGTTGAACGACAATATCGACACCTATGTTGACCGGAAGAACGACATCCGCAAGCCCCTCAAGGCAATCATCGATGCCGATACCGAGTTCCAGGCCAAGCTGCGCGCCCTGAAGGATGCCGCCGACGTTCGTCCCACCGAATCACAGCAGTATGAATTTGTTTTGAATAACGCAATCGAAACCGTCGACAGTTCCGTCGAAGATCATCGCAAGCTGCTGGAAGACCAGGAAGAGCTGGCTAAGCACAAGCGACTGGTCAAGGATCCATCAAAAGGAACCGGAGTAAGCCCGGAGTAGCGGGCTTCAGGCGTCGGACCTCAGACCTTAGACCTTAGACCTCAGGCGGGCGTAGGCCGAGGTTAGATCTCCCTTGCCTCGTCGTGTTGAAGTCAGCAGTGAATGGAAACATGATTCTCCAATCCTCCGACGTCCCAAGCCTGAGGTCCGAGGTCCGAAGTCCGACGCCTAGCGCCCGCTGTCCCGTGCTAATCTACGCTCACCGTGCGCCCCGGTCTTCTCGAAATCTTCCAGGAAACGTACAGCGAGCTCCGTCCGGGCACTTCCCTACCCGAATTCAAGGTTGAGTTCTTCGCCTTTGCTAACGTCAACAACACGATCCGGCTGCGCGACGGCCGCCTGCTGGTCCGCCTCTCCGACCTGCTGGAAGGCGCTCCCGACACGGTTCTGAAGGCTATCGCGCATATTCTGCTGGCCAAGATGTACCGCCGCCCCATCGATCGCGGGCAGGCCGCGCGTTACCGTAAGTACGTCGCCAGCCACGAAATCGTCCGCAAGGCTCATCTCGTCCGCCAGATGCGTGGCCGCAAGCTGCTGCGGTCCCCCCGCGGCCACTTCTACGATCTCGATGCCATCTTCGAAGACCTGAACAGCCGCTTTTTTCATGGCCTGATGGCCCGCCCCCGCATGAGCTGGAGCCAGACCAAGACCCGCCGCATCCTCGGCCACTACGACCCCGCGCATAACGCCATCGTCATCAGCCGGATCTTCGATCATCCCGCCATGCCCCGGTACGTCCTGGAATACATCGTCTACCACGAGATGTTGCACCTGAAGCATCCGGTGAGGCTGCGCGGCAGCCGCCGTTGCGTCCATTCCCCAGAGTTTCAGGCCGAGGAAAAGCTCTTTCCGGGAGTGGCTGATGCCAATGCCTTCTTGAAACGCCTGTAATCTCCAATCCGCCAAATGCCGCGAGAATTAAGCCATCTGGCGCATTTTTTGGTTCCCATAACTCCTGAACCCGTTGTAAAATCCTCGCCTCTCCCAGATGGGGTGGGCCATGCGATCCTGTTCCGCTCTCGATGTAAGCCGCCACCAAGAGACTTTTTTCAGCCTCCTCTGTGTATTCGTCGTGCTCCTTGCCGCCATTGGCTCGAATGCGCAGACGTCGACGTCCGACCCCGACGAAGATTCCACCGACCCTACGCAGCAAAGGGACCCGGTGCGCCCGGAAGATCCGAAGAAGATTGCGAAATACGATGTGAACAGAATCGGTCACCGCGGCATCGGCCACGGTTTCAATATTTATTCCCAGAAGCGCGAGCGCGAGCTAGGACAGAATCTCGCTGCCGCGTTCGACAGCAGTTCCAGAATCGTCAACGATCCAGTATTGAATGACTACGTGAACCGTCTGGCACAGAAGATTGTGCGCAACTCCGATGCCGAGATCCCGTTCACGGTAAGACTGATCGATTCCAGCGAAATCCCGCGCGCCTACGGCCTTCCCGGCGGTTTTCTATATGTGGATAGCGCGCTCATCTTCGCCGCTGAGAGTGAAGCAGAGCTCGCCGGCGTCATGGCCCACGAGATTGCCCACGTCGCCGCCCGCCACGCCACCCGCGCCCTCACGCGCAAGGATCTGTACAACTTTACCGGCTCCCTTTCTCTGTTAGCCGGGCCGGTTGGCATAGTTCTGCAAGATGCTGGCGGCGTCGCCGGTCCGCTCTCGGTGAAGAAGTTCAGCCGCGATTCCGAGTATGAGGCCGACCTGCTCGGCATCGAATACGCATACACCGCTGGATACGACCCCGAAGCACTACTCTCCGCTCTCGAAAAACTGCATGCACTCGAATCCAGCCGGGCGGCGGTGTTCGCCAAGATTCCCGGCTACCATTTCGTCAGCAAACTGCCCTTCCATTCGCAAGTGGCCCGCGGGTTCTCGAACTATCCACTTCTGGAAGAGCGCATTCGCCGATTGCAAACGGAAATCAGCACGTTCCTTCCCGACCGCAAGGATTACATCGTCGACACCAACGAATTTCAGGACATCAAGGAACGGCTTCTTTCGCTGCAGGGTCCCGTGCATTTGCGCCGCCATGGAGAAGACGAGGATCCCCGCGCCCCGGTTCTGCGCCGCGCCCCGCAAGAGGACACGGATCGTACCCCAGGCAACCTCCGCAGCCTGATGACTCTAGTCCACTAATCGGTCTCTAAAATTCGGGTGCCCCATCCTGGTCGCGTTTTGTGCGACAGGGTGGGGATTTTGACTTCCCGCGACTGAGTTTCCTCTGTGGTGAGCAGAGGACTCAGAGGATTCACCACAGAGGTCACAGAGGACCACAGAGAAAGCCAGTCCGAGACTTTGATTAGACGTTCGGATGACACTGTACGGTCCCCCGCTGCACCCGATCCCCATTCAGGTCGAAAATCCTACCGTGTGATCCCAATCACACCAGGTTGTGCGGGCCCGGATTGACGGTTTTGGCCGCAGAAGCATATCCTTGAAGTTGAAATTGAAATTCATTTTCAAAATCATTCGCGCCTGAAACCCGCTCTTCGACGGCTTCTCCGGGTACGTCCAAACCGGGCAAGTCTTTGCGGCATCCAAGAGTTAAATTCAGGAAGGAACGAGATCTAACGGCATGTTACAGGCTTTCATCATCACCCTGCGCGAAGGGGTCGAGGCAGCCCTGATCGTGGGCATTACCCTGGCTTATCTGACCAAGATCGGGCGGGCAGAGCTGCGCAAGACCGTCTATGCCGCCCTGGGCGCGGCTTTTCTGGGCAGCATCGGCGTCGCCGTCGTCATCTCCCGCGCCCATCTGAACCAAGACGTCTTTGAAGGATGGGTTGAACTCATCGCCGCTTTCTTTGTCGTGACCATGGTCGTCTTCATGATGAAGACCGGCCGCAAGATGAAGGGCCAAATCGAAGGCAAGGTCGGCCTGCTGGCCGGCAACGATGCCTGGTTCGGCCTCTTCATCTTCATCTTCCTGATGGTGCTTCGTGAAGGCGCGGAGACGGTGCTCATCCTGGCCGGCGTCAGCCTGAACTCCACCGAACTGATGAGCTTTCTCGGAACCCTGCTTGGCCTCATCGCCGCGATTGCTTTCGGCGTGATGTTCGTCAAGGGTAGTGTCCGCATCAACCTGCAGAAATTCTTCCGCGTTACCACCGCGATCATGTTTCTAGTGGCGGCCCAACTCATCATCTCTGGCCTGCACGAACTTTCTGAGGCCGGCTTCATCGCCTCCTCCAAGCGCGAGATGGCCATCATCGGCCCCATCGTCAGCAACGACTGGTTCTTCTTCGTCACCATCTTTGCCATGGCGGCGCTGATGGTGTTGTTTGAGGCCAAGCGTCGCGCGCCCGTTCTCGATGCCTCTGCATCCCCGGCAGAGCGCCGCAAGGCCGAGTGGACGGCCCGTCGCGAGCGTCTCTGGATGGGATCGGTCTACACGTTTTCCTTTGTGCTGATCGCCATGGTTACGCTGGAATTCGTCTACACCAAGAATGTGAGTGCCCTCTCTCCGGCTACAGAAGTGAGTTTCACCAACGGCGAGATCAAGATCCCGCTCTCGCAGGTCGCTGACGGCGATTTGCACCGCTATGAGGCGAAGGAGAACGGAACGCCAGTCCGCTTCTGGCTCTATCAGAAGCCCGACGGCAAGATCGCCACGGTATTCGACGCCTGCGAAATCTGCGGCGCGGTGGGTTTCTATAAGAAAGGCAACGGCGTGATCTGCAAGAACTGCGCTGCCCCGATTAATCCGCAGTCCGTAGGCACGGCCGGTGGCTGCAATCCAGTGCCTCTGAAAGCCACGCAGACCGCCGACGCCATTATCATTCAGGAGGCCGACATCGCGGGCGGAAGCCGCATGTTCGCGCAACAGTAACCGATGTTCGTCCGACTCGTATACGAATCCTTCCGGCGGCAGAAGCGGCGCAAGATCCTGGCTGGAGCCGCGATTACCCTTGGCGTTACCGTAGCCACGGCCATGATCGCTGTCGCCACGGATATCGGCGACAAGATCAACCATGAACTCAAGGCCCTCGGCGCCAACCTTGTCGTTACTCCGCAGGAAGATTCGCTCGACCTGGAAATCGGCGGAGTCAACTTGAAGCCGCCCACCGACGGCGCATTCCTGAGCGAAGCGGACCTTCCCAAGATCAAGGGAATTTTCTGGCACAACAACATCGTCGGATTTGCGCCCGTCCTTCCCGTCAGCGCTGTGATTCAACACGAAGGAAAACCGCAGGATGTCACCTTAACGGGAACCTACTTCTCCAAGAAGGTTTCCTACGGAAATGAAGACTTCATCACCGGAGCCAAGACTCTTTATCCCTGGTGGAAGGTCTCGGGCGCGTGGCCGGACGACAATTCACGCGACGTTCTCATCGGCGAACGACTGGCTGCCAGACTGAACGAGAAACCCGGCAATACGATTACTATCTCCGGCCGCCAGTCGCGCATTGATGGGATCCTCTCGACCGGCGGCGCAGAGGACGACGAAGTGATCGCGCCCCTGAGCCTCGCGCAAGAAATCCTTGGCAGGCCAGGCGCCCTGAAGCGTGTTTACGTCAGCGCCCTCACCAAGCCGGAAGATGCCTTCGCCCGCCGCGATCCAAAAAGCTTGTCCGGCGTGATTTACGACCGCTGGTACTGCACGCCGTATCCGCAGGCGATCGCATTGCAACTCACCGAAGCGATGTCGCACTCCCACGCCGAGCAGATCCGGCAGGTAGCGCAGAACGAAGGCGCGGTTCTCACTCGCATCGAAGGTCTGATCTTCCTGATTACCCTAGCCGCATTGTTCGCCTCCGGCCTCGCCGTGTCCGCCGCGATGGCGACTGCCATCTTCGAACGACGCGCTGAGGTCGGGTTGATGAAAGCCCTGGGCGCGGGAAAATTTGCCGTGGCGTCGGTATTCTTCGCGGAAGCCGCGTTGATGGCCTTAATCGGCGGTGCCGTAGGTTTTGGTATCGGCTCGGCTCTCGCTCATCAAATCGGGCATTCGATCTTCAATTCCCAGATATCAATCTCTCCAGTGCTATTGCCGGTGATCCTCGCCATCGCCGTGATCGTGACCCTTGCCGGCAGCGCAATGGCCATCCGGCGTGCCGTCAGCCTCGATCCGGTGTTCGCACTGCGCGGTGAACTGTGAGCGCGCCCATGTCCTATCAGGCGCGCGATCTGGCGGCTAGCCGGGCCCAGGCTCCGCACACCTCTATGTTTCTGCGCATGTTGGTGCGTGCCGCGGTCTTGCGGCGCGGCCGTGCTGCCTCAGCGTTGTTCGCCATGGTCGTCGCGGCGGCGGTGGCAACAGCCATGCTCAATCTATACGTCGACGTGCAGGCCAAACTGCAGCGCGAATTTCGCAATTACGGCGCGAACATCATTCTGGTTGGCAAAGACGGCGCTTCGCTTCCCGTAGGGACTCTCGCTCAAGTCGATTCCGCGCTCGCCGGACGCGGCATCGCAGCGCCGTTCGGATTAATCGTAGCCAGAACCGCTGACGGCCAGCCGATCGTGCTTGCCGGTGTCGACTTTGATCGCGTGAAACAATTGGATCGCTGGTGGGCAGTGAGCGCTTGGCCCGCGACAGAAAATCCCCACCTCTCCCAAAATCAGGGAGAAGCAGGGCACCCGGTACTGGTCGGCGTCCGGGCTTTGCCTTTGGTTTCGGCGAAGAATCAGCCATTCGATCTGAGTTTTCAAGGCAGGACGTTGCACGTCACTCCGGCCGGTACTGTGCAAACTGGTGCGGCCGAAGATAGCCGCATTTATGTTTCGCTCGCCGACTTCATCTCTTGGACCGGGGTCCAACCATCCACCGTTGAAGTCGCCGCCAGCGGCTCTTCAGCCGAAGTCGTGGCAGTCATGAATCAACTGGCACAGGCCATTCCCGCCGCCGATGTCCGTCCCGTTCGCCAGATCATGGAAGGCGAAGCACGTGTCCTGGGCAAAACCCGCGCGACTCTGCTGGCAGCGGCCGCGCTGATCATTCTCACCGCGGCACTCTGCGTGCTTTCCACGCTCCTGGGATGGGTCTTTGATCGACGCCGCGACTTTGCCATCATGAAAGCTCTGGGCGCCTCCGAACGCCTGCTCAACGGATTCTTCGCTGCTGAAGCCGCCGCTCTGGGCGCGACTGGTGCAGTCATCGGCTTTCTATTCGGGATCGGCATCGCCGCCTGGATCGGCCGTGCAAACTTCCACGCTCCGGTCGTGCCTCGCCTAGGCGTGCTGCCGATCGTTCTGGCCGGTAGCATGGCAGTAACTCTGATTTCGGCGATTCTGCCGATCTCTCTGTTGCGACGCGTGCAGCCTGCGGTCATACTGAGGGGCGAGTGAAATGATTCAGATCAAGGACGTCACCAAACTCTACCCCGCCCAAGAGTCGGGCAACGGCACGGGCAAGGACAATAGCGCCAGCTCGATCCATGCGCTCGACCACATCTCGTTGCACGTCGCCCAAGGCGAGTGGCTCTCGATCATGGGACCGTCAGGCTCCGGGAAATCGACGCTGGTCAACCTGATCGGATGCCTCGATCGCCCTTCCTCCGGAGAAATCTGGCTCGACGGCCAGAACGTAGCCGGAATTTCCGCAGCCGAATTGAATCGTGTGCGCTGTGAAAAAATCGGATTCATCTTCCAGCAGTTTCACCTGATCCCCTTCCTCACCGCCGTAGAGAACGTCATGCTGGCGCAATACTTCCACAGCATGACCGACCAGAAGGAAGCCGCCGAAGCGCTGACGCGCGTAGGCCTCGGGGACCGCGCCCACCATCTGCCGTCGCAGCTCTCAGGCGGCGAGCAACAGCGGGTGTGCATCGCGCGTGCTCTGATCAACGATCCGCGAATCATCCTGGCCGACGAGCCGACCGGCAATCTCGATGCACAGAACGAAGAAATCGTCCTCCGCCTGCTGCGCGAGTTCCATCAACAAGGCCGCACGATTGTCATGGTCACTCACGACCCCGTCGTTGCCCGCCTGGCCGACCGCCGCATTGAGCTGCATCATGGAAAAATCGCTTCGCAAGAAATTTTCTCCATGGCGGACGAAGAGCAACTAGACGAGGTTCTGGAAGAGCTCTGGGTGCTCGCCGAAAACGGGGAAATCGCTGAGGTCGAGCGTATGGAAGTACACGGTGCGCTTCCCGTGAGTCTTGCGATCGAGAAGATGATCGAAATGGGATTCGTCGTTTCCGCTCCCCATCCGCCGCAGGCGCACGATCACAAGCCATTTGTAAATCCCTGCCACGAGGCACTGAAGCCGGTGGCCGCTTCATCAGGAGACGGCACGCTAATCGTGGAACTGACTCCACGCGGACGCGAGCGCGCCGGCAGCATCATCCGCCGTCACCGCCTCGCCGAGCGCCTCTTCACCGACAGTCTCGCCATGGACAGCGAGACCGAGATCGAACAGCAGGCCTGTAAGTTCGAGCACATCCTCTCCCCCGAGGCAACCGACAAAATCTGCACCTTCCTCGGCCATCCCCGCACCTGCCCTCACGGCGCACCAATCCCACCCGGCCCCTGCTGCGCAATATCCAGCGCATCGGGCGCAAGACTCATAGAAGCCATGCGATCAAAATAGCCTTTGCCTTCCTTCGTGGACCTTCGTGTCCTTCGTGGTTCCCGCCTTTGAGTTCTATAACCACAAAGGACACGAAGTAACACGAAGGAAATGTAGTAGTAAATTCACAACCGCAGGAGTTGCGAAGTGGCGCGCCGATCCGATTGCCGTATGATGGACACCCATGAGCCCTCGTCGTCCCATAATCGGGGTATTCGATTCCGGTTTTGGCGGCCTCACCGTCCTGAGAGCTTTACTTGAGCTCATTCCTGACGCCGAATATGCCTATTTCGGCGACACCGCCCGCCTTCCCTACGGCTCCAAATCAGTCGAGACTGTTGCGCGTTACGCAGTCGAGGCCGCGCACTTCCTCGAATCTCAGGGCGCAAAGATGCTCGTCATCGCCTGCAACACCGCCACCGCGCTGGCGCTCGACAGAATCTGCGCCGCGGCGCATGTTCCGGTGGTCGGAGTCGTTAATCCCGGAGCCGAGGCCGCATCCTCCGCCACCAGGAATCGCAAAGTTGTCGTCATCGGAACCGAGGCCACCGTCAGCAGTCACGCCTATCGCAAGGCACTCGAGGAACGGGGACTGCAGGCGCGCGAGAAAGCCTGCCCCTTGCTTGTCCCGCTTGTCGAAGAGGGATGGGTCGAGCACTCCGTCACCGAACAGGTGGCGCGCATCTATCTGGGGGAAGCCTTCGCCGACGGCTTTCACGACGCCGACACGATGGTGCTCGGTTGCACGCACTATCCATTGTTGAAGCCTCTACTGCGCCGCGCGGCCCCCGTTCACGTGAGCATTGTGGATTCCGCTGAATCGACCGCACGCGCCGTTTCCGCCCACTTTCAAGAACTCCTGCCGGATTCAGATTCTTCCGCGGAAGAGCGCCGTTCCGCGCCGCGCCTGAAGTTCTTCGCCACCGACTCCACCGAAAAGTTCCGCCGCCTCGGACAACGGTTCCTGGGCCTCCCCATCGAGCACGTCGAGCACGTCGACCTGAAAGAATAAGCGAGATTGAATTAGT
>Ga0307477_10001822_pt1 | contig 17209 bp, 10 predicted proteins | sample atmos_gasesECM2C_FD_203316 | JGI IMG/M metagenome (GOLD analysis project Ga0307477, IMG submission 203316) | Hardwood forest soil microbial communities from Morgan-Monroe State Forest, Indiana, United States - atmos_gasesECM2C_515 | ecosystem: Environmental > Terrestrial > Soil > Temperate...
CTGGTGGCACGTATCGACGGCTCGGACCGCTCTGCTCCGTCGCTCATGCTGCTGGGCCACACCGACGTCGTGCCGGCCAATCCGGACGACTGGCGCCATGACCCCTTCGGCGGGGAGTTGATCGAGGGCGAGGTGTGGGGCCGCGGCGCGGTGGACATGCTCAACCTCACCTCCTCGATGGCCGTCGCCGTGCGGCACCTGGCCACAGACGGCTTCACCCCGCGCGGCGACCTCGTCTTCATCGGCGTGGCCGACGAGGAGGGACTCGGAGTCCACGGCGCCGGCTGGCTGACCGAGCACGTGGCCGACGAGGTCAGGACCGACTTCCTTGTCACCGAAGCCGGGGGTTTCCCCATGCCGACACCGAAGGGCGTGCGCCTGCCGGTCATCACCGGCGAGAAGGGTGTCTTCTGGTGCACACTCTCGGTGCGAGGCACGCCCGGCCACGGGTCACAACCGCTTCGCGCCGACAGTGCCGTCGTCAAGGCGGCCGTCGCCGTGCAGCGGCTGGCGCAACACGAGGTGCCCGCCGAGATCCACGACGCCTGGCGCCGCTTCGTCGTCGGCATCGGCCTGCCGCCCGAGATCGCCGAACCGCTTCTCGACCCGGCTCGAATCGAGGACTTCTGCCGTGACTTCCCCGCCGTGGGGCTGGCTCGTCAGGCGCACGCCTCCACCCACACCACGCTGTCACCCAACATCGTGCAGGGAGGCACCAAGATCAACGTGATTCCCGACCGCGCCGAGCTGCAACTGGACATACGCCCGCTCCCGGGCTGGCAGGTCGCCGACGTCGAGGCGATGGTGCGAGAAGGCTTGGGCGATCTGAGCGACGACGTCGAGATCCACTGGCACTCGACGGAGCCGGCCACCACCTCCCCGACGGACACCCCGTTGTGGGACGCCATCGAGAAAGTGGTGAAAGGGCCCTATCCGGACAGCGCCTGTGTCCCGTTCCTGTCGGTGGGAGCCACCGACGCCCGCTTCTTTCGGAGGCTGGGCACGGTCAGCTACGGCTTCGGACTCTTCTCTCGCCGGCTCACCTTCGAGGACTACGCCACGATGTTCCACGGCATCGACGAGCGGGTGGACGTCGACTCCCTCGGGCTGTCGGCGCGCTTGTGGAACGACCTGAGCCGGGAGCTGCTCTCGTGACCATCGCCGTCGATGTCGACGCCGTGCTCTTCGACTTCGGAGGGGTGCTGGCCGAGAGCCCCTTTCAAGCCTTCGAGCGCTACGAGGAGGAGCACGGCCTTCCCGCCGGGTTCCTGCGATCGCTGAACGCCACCAACCAAGACGACAACGCTTGGGCCCGACTCGAGCGCAACGAGCTCGACTTCGACGCCTTCTGCGATGCTTACGAGGCCGAGGCTGCCGCCGCCAGCGGCACCGTGGAAGCACGCCAGCTGTTTGCCATGCTGGTGGGCGACATCCGCTGGGAGATGGTGGAGGCGGTGCGTCGCTGTCGTTCGCAGTTCAAGACCGGGCTCCTCACCAACAACTTCGTCAGGCCCTCCACCGACGGCCGCGCCGTGGACCTCGGGGACATCTTCGAGCTCTTCGACGTGATCGTGGCGTCGTCGGAGGTGGGCATCCGCAAGCCCGATCCCCGCTTCTACGAGCTGGCCTGTCGCCGGCTCGAGGTCCGCCCTGACCGGGCGGTGTTCCTGGACGACCTGGGCGTCAACCTGAAGCCGGCCCGGGCCATGGGCATGGTGACCATCAAGGTCGAGGACCCGGCCGTGGCGCTCGGCGAGCTGGAAGCGGCGCTGGGCATCGCCTTGCGCTGACTACGACCGACGAACAGCGCATCCGAGCAGCGGCACCGGGCCGGACCGGATCTGATCGAGCAGCGGCGACGGCGTCGCTCAGGCGAAGGCGCGCTCGAGAAGGCTTTCCTGCTCGAGCAGGTGGTGAGCGGCGCTCCCTGTAGCCGGGCTGGCCGACTCGGCCCGGCTCACATGCTTGAGCGAGAACCGGTCTCGCAGCAGCCGGTGCAATCGCCCGTGGGCGAAGCTCCACGCACCCATGTTCTCCGGCTCCTCCTGCACCCACACCACCTCGTTGGCCGCCGGGTAGCCGTCGAGGACGGCACCGAGCAGCCCCTCGGGCCACGGGTACAGCTGCTCGACCCGAACCACTGCTACCCCGGCAGGATCCACGCCCGGCACCGGCATCCCCTCCTTGGCGGCCCGCAGGTCCTGGCGCCGACCCATGAGGTCGAAGGCGACCTTGCCCGAGCACAACAGGATTCGCCGCACCGCCGCCCGGTCGGCCGCTTCTGTCGCCCCGGGAACGAAGGCTGGGTCGTCGAGCACTTGGGCGAAAGATCCCGAGGCGAGGCTGTCGATAGGCGAGCGGGACTGCCGGGCCCGCAGGAGCGACTTCGGCGTGAAGATCACAAGCGGCCGACGCAGCGGCGACCCCGTCTGGGACCGAAGCAGGTGGAAGTACTGCGCCGCGTCGGTGGGCTGGGCGATGCGCATATTGCCCCGGGCCGACAACGTGAGGAACCGCTCGATACGAGCCGAAGAGTGCTCGGGGCCTTGACCCTCGTACCCGTGCGGCAGCAAGAGCGCCAGCCCGGAGCGCTGTCCCCATTTGTCCTCGGCCGCCACGATGAAGTTGTCGATGACGATCTGTGCGCCGTTGCCGAAGTCGCCGAACTGGGCCTCCCACGCCACGAGGGCGTCGGGAGCCTCGACCGAATAGCCGTACTCGAAGCCGAGCGCCGCGTACTCCGACAGCAGCGAGTCGTGGACGGAGAAGCGCCCGGTGTCCTCTCCCTCGAGATGGGCGAGTGGCACCCACTCTGCTCCCGTGTCGTAGTCGACCAGGACGTCGTGACGCTGGCTGAAGGTGCCCCTGCGGGTGTCCTGACCCGAAAGCCGGACGTCGGTGCCGTCGAGCAAGAGGGTCCCGAAGGCGAGCGCCTCACCGAGAGACCAGTCCACCTCGCCCTCGGCCACCATGCGCGCCCGCTGGTCGAACTGCCGGGCCAGCTTGGGATGGATGGTGAAGCCCGCCGGCACCGCCACCACCTGGCGCGCCAGTTGTTCGAGGACGCCGCGGTCCACTGCGGTGTCCACGATGGGCTCGGCCGGCTCCGGCTCAGGTGCGGGGGGAAGAGTGGTGGGCCGAGGCGGCGCCGTCTGGCGCGTCTCGTCCAGCGCCACCTGGAGCCGGTTCTGGAAGTCCTCGAGCGCCTTCTCGGCTTCGTCCATGGTGATGTCCCCACGGCGGACCAGCGACTCGGTGTACAGCTTGCGGACCGAACGATGGGCGTCGATGAGGGCGTACATGCGGGGCTGGGTGTAGCTCGGGTCGTCCCCTTCGTTGTGCCCGTGCCGCCGGTAGCAGACCAAGTCGATGACGACGTCCTTGTGGAAGGCCTGACGGAACCCGAAGGCGAGGCGTGCCGCACGTACGCACGCTTCGGGGTCGTCGCCGTTCACGTGGAAGACCGGTGACTGCACCATCTTGGCCACGTCGGTGGGATACACAGAAGAGCGTGCCGACTCGGGGGCGGTGGTGAATCCGAGTTGGTTGTTGATGACGATGTGCACCGTGCCGCCGGTGCGGTACCCCTGCAGCTGGGACAGCTCGAGGGTCTCCGCCACGACCCCCTGCCCGGCGAAGGCGGCGTCTCCGTGCAGGAGCACGGACAGCACGTCGAAGGGCCGCTCCGAGCTGAGGCGGTCCTGCTTGGCCCGGGTCATGCCCTCGACGACGGGGTCGACCGCCTCCAGATGGGAAGGGTTCGACGCCACCGTCAAGGGCAGCTGTCGGCCGTTTCGCCCGACGAACTTGCCCGACGCCCCCTTGTGGTACTTCACGTCGCCCGAGCCCTGCACCGACTCGGGGTCGAGGTCACCCTCGAACTCCCGGAAGATCTCGGCGTAGGACTTGCCGACGATGTTGGCGAGGACGTTGAGCCGGCCCCGGTGCGCCATGCCCAGCACCGACTCGGCGAGCCCGGCGGAAGCGGCCTGGTCCAGCACCGTGTCGAGCAGGACGATGGTGGACTCCGCCCCTTCCAACCCGAAGCGCTTCTGGCCGACGTAGCGGCTGTGCAGGAAGCGCTCGAACGCCTCGGCGGCATTCAACCGGTCGAGCACGTGGCGCTGCTCGTCAGGCGCCAGGGTCAAAGGGACGCCCTCCACGTGCTCCTGGATCCAGCGCTTCTGCTCGGGATCCTGGATGTGCATGTACTCGATGCCGAGCGTGCGGCAATAGGCGTCCCGCAGCACGTCGAGCGCGGAGCCGAGAGTCATCGTCTCCCGGCCCGCCAGCCCGTCCACCACGAACTCGCGGTCGAGGTCCCACAGAGTGAGCCCGTAGGTGGTGGGGTCGAGCTCGGCGTGGAGCGGGCGACGCTCCGCCGACAGCGGATCGAGATCGGCGATGAGATGGCCACGCACGCGGTACATGTTGATGAGGCTCTGGACGTGCACCTGCTTGACCAGGTGCAGCTGCTCCCGGTCGAGCACGTTGACGTCGGCCTGCCACCGGACCGGCTCGTAGGGCACGTCCATGGCGGCGAAGACGCTCTCGTAGAACCCGTGGCCGCCCATGAGGCACTCGGCCACGTGGGTGAGGAACAACCCGGACTCGGCCCCCTGAATGATGCGGTGGTCGTACGTAGAGGTGAGCGTCACCACCGGACTCACCCCGAGCGACGCCAGGCTTCTTCGGTCGGCCGCCTGGTATTCGGCCGGATACCCGAGGGCACCCACCCCGATGATGGCCCCTTGGCCGGGCATGAGCCGGGGAACGGACTGCACCGTGCCGAGGGTGCCCGGGTTGGTGAGCGACACCGTGGCCCCGGCGAAGTCGTCAGGCGACACCTTGCCGGTGTGGACCTTGCGCACCATGTCCTCGTAGGCCATGACGAAAGCCCGGAAGTCCAGGGTGTCGGCGTCGCGCACCACCGGGACCAACAGCGTGCGCGACCCGTCGGGGCGGCCCACGTCGACCGCCAGCCCGAGCCCCACGTGCGGGTGGCGGACGATGCCTGGCGTGCCCTTGCCGTCGGCATCGGGAACGAAGCTGGCGTTGAGCGCCGGCACCGCCCCGAGAGACTGGACGACGGCGTAGCCGATGAGATGGGTGAAGCTGATCTTCGCTCCCGTCTCGCGCGCCAGGTGCCGGTTCACGACGGCCCGGTTCACCTCGAGAAGGCGTGCGGGCACCGTCCGGACACTGGTTGCGGTCGGTACCGACAGCGACGCCGTCATGTTCGAGGCCACCCGTGCCGCCGCGCCACGCAGCGGCTCCACCGCCGTCTCGGCGCCGTCGGCGCCAGGCGCCGAAGGTGGTGCTGCGGGGGCCGGGGCGGTGGCGGGTGGCGCCGTGGCCGCGCCGGTGGGCGGAACGGCTGGCGCGGCGGGGGCTGGAGGGGCGGCGGGGACGGGCGCGGACGACGGAGCGGGTGGCGCCGGTGCAGACGACGGCGCGGGCGGGGCCGGCGCGGACGGCGGGGCAGGCGGCGCGGTCGCCGTTACGGTCCGGGACGCCCCGTCGGAGGTAGGGGCCGGGGGCGCCTCGCCGTTCCCCGACACGGGCTCGGGTCGAGCCGGCGCCTGGCTCGGCGGTACGTAGTCGGCGAAGAAGTCCTGCCAACTCTGTGAGACCGACGAGGGGTCGGCGCGGTACTGCTCGTACATGTCGTCCACCAACCAGGCGTTGGGGCCGAAGGCCCCGCCAAGTGGCGCGTCGGGGACGGCACGTCGATCGGGCATCACTGGGGATCCTACCGGCCGGCTCTCAAATCACCCTGGCCCGGCTCGGGCCCGTCGCAATGCGAATGGCGCCCGGTCGGCCGCACGACGGCGGCCTGCTTGCCGCACCGTGACGGCGTCGCGTGTGGCGTGGCCGGCGCGCCGGCTGCCAGGCTGACTCGATGAAGGGCCCGGCCGGCTTGTACGTCCTCGATCACCACGGCCCTGGCGCGTCGGGCCCGACGGTGATCCTCGTGCACGGGTCGCTCGACCGTGCCGCCAGCTTCGCCCGCGTGGTACGGCGACTTCCCGACCTGCACGTCGTCACCTACGACCGACGGGGGTACGCCCATTCCCGGGCGGTCCGTCCCGTCGGCGTGCTGGAGGACCACATCGCCGACCTGCTGGCCCTGGTCGGGGACGGCCCCGCCGTGGTGGTGGGCCACTCCTACGGTGGTGACGTCGCCCTCGGGGCCGCTCTGGCGTCACCCGGTCCGGTGGTGGGGGTGGGCGCCTACGAGCCACCTCTGTCGTGGACCGAGTGGTGGCCGCGCCGGGCGCGCACCGCCGACGACGCCGAGCCGGGACGCTTCGCCGAGCGCTTCTTCCGGCGCATGGTGGGCGACGGCCCCTGGGAGCGTGCCGGTGAGGAGACCCGCGCCGAGCGTCGGGCGGACGGGCCGGCGCTGGTGACCGAGCTCACGACCCTGCGAAGCGGCGGACCACCGTTCGACGTGCGCCGGCTGAGCGTGCCCGCCGTCTTCGGACGGGGCGGCCAGTCGGTGTGGCACCATCGCCGCGCCGCCGAGGAGCTGCACGCGGCGGTCCCCGGGTCGGAGCTCTTCGAGATCACGGGTGCCGCCCACGGCGCCCACCTCTCCCATCCCGCCGGCTTCGCCGAATTCGTGCGGGCCGTGATCCGGCGTTCGGCGGGGAGCGGCGCCGACTCGACGCCATATCCCGGAGAACCCCAGCCGGTCAGCCGAGAAGGTGGGTGACGGCGCCGAGCAGTCCCGAGCCCGATCTCGTCGACACCGGGCCCGCCGTCGTGGGCGCCGGCACCACGGTGGTCGCCGTGGTGGCGGGGGATGACCCGGTCGACGCGCTGATCGTGCCGGTCGAGGCGTTGGACGGACCGGTCAGCACCCCGCCGACGGTGGAGAGCAGGCCGTCTTGCCCTCCGACCAGCGGCACCGGGGACAGCAACTGCTCGAGGGCGCCGAACAACCCCCCTTGACCCCCGGGGGCGGGCGAGCCCGGCGGTGAGGGTGAGGTACCAGGCGGAGTGGTCGATCCCCCCGGGGAGCCGGGGCCGCTGGGGAGCGGGCTCGTGTAGCCGGTCACGGCGGCGGCGGCGCCACCGGAGGCGGCGGTGACCGGTTGGTGCCCCGACCCGGAGGACGACCGCTGCCCTGACCCCCCTCTGCTGCCCGTGGCCGGTGGTGGCCCCGACGCGCCGTGGCTGGGACCACGGCCGGCAGACACAGAGTGGCGAGGCGCCGACGAGGACAAGAACGCCGCCAACAGAGAAGCCACCAGCACGACCACGGCTGCCGCCGGGACCCACGCCCATCGCCGTAGCTCCCGGGCACGCTGGCGCGCCTCTGCAAACGACATCCGCCCAGCACCGATCACCACCGCACGCCGGTCCTCGTCGCGCCGGCGCAGCATCTCCTGGTCGGCTGCTTCCACCAGGACGCGGGCGTCGGCCCCGTCGCTCGGGAAGCCGGCAGCTCCCCAGGTGAAGGCGGGAGCGGCGCTTTCCTGGATGCGCTCCATGAGCACAGCGGCGGCGTCCACCGAGGTGAAGGGCAACAGGATGACGAACTCGTCGCCGCCGACTCGGAACACCGTGTCCTCGTCGCGCAGTCCGGAGTAGAAGGCCCGCACCAGGTCGAGCAGGGCGGCGTCGCCGGCGGCGTGGCCTTCGGTGTCGTTGATGCGCTTGAGCCCGTCGAGGTCGACGGCGACCACCGTCACCTCGTGTCCTTGGCGCGAGGCGGCGGACAGTGCCGCCGACAGGGTCTCGTCGAAGGCCCGGCGGTTGCCCACACCGGTGAGGGCGTCGGTGCGCGACGCCCGCTCCAGACGGTTGAGCACCTCCTCGGTGGCGGACGCCGTGATCTGGTCGAGTGCCCGGTGCATGCGCAGCGGCTCGTCGACCCCCCCGGCCGCCAGCGCCTCGCGGAAGCTCGACAACCGCCCCACCATGGCCGAGACCGATCGGTGGGCCCGACCCCAGGCCCGCCCGGCGCGTTCGAGGCTCTCGGGATCGGCGCCGGCCAGGTTGCTGAGCACCGCCTCCGCCACGAGCCGCGCCTCCTCCTCGGGCAGGCGCGGGTCCCCTTCCAGACGCTGGCGCCAGCCCTCGAGCCAGCGGTCGACTTGCGCCGGCGGGACTCCGCCGCGCCCGCCACCCTCACCGTCTCGCGCACCACCGCCGCGGCGCGCCCTCCCAGACGCCCCAGACTCGTGGCCCGGCGGCGTGGAGTCAGCCATCGTCTACCCCCAGCCGGCCGTGGAGATCACATTCAATGACGAAGTGGTCACGGTTCGTAGTGAGCAACGATTTCACTACTGGCTCCTTGCGGGCCCCCCGCGCCGTTTTCCCGATAACTGGCTTCATCCACCACCCGGCGTGGCGAAGGAACTCGAATCCCGTCTCGCTGTGGCGACCGTACCCTCGGCGCCGATCGGCCGGTCGGGTTCCTCCGAAGGGTGGCGTGTCTTCCTACACGGTGGCGCCGTCGGTGAGCGACCTCGACTGCGCCCAGCTCCGGCCTTGTTCCACATCGGGGTCGTGGGGCAGGCCGAGCACCCGTTCCGCCACGATGTTGCGCTGCACCTCGGCCGTGCCCCCGCCGATGGTGAGTGCCCGGGAGAACAGATAGCCCTTGGCCCACACCTCCTCCGGCCACGAGAAGGCGCCGTCGGCGCCCGTTTCGGTGGGCCCGGCCCCGGCCAACAGGGCGCGGGTGCCGGCCAACCGCATCGCCATCTCCATCACCCGCTGGCCGTGCTCGTCGGCGAGCGCCTTTCGGACCGACGCCTCGGGACCGGGCGAGCGTCCCGACATGGCCGCGCTCACGGTGCGCAGCCGGATGAGCCGGAGCACCTCCCCTTCCCCCCACACCCGGGCCAGCTCCTGGCGGAGTCGGAGGTCGGTCACCCCGCCCGACCTCCGCACCAGATCGACCAGGTCGGCCGCGGTCGGTCCCTGGCCCCACAGCGACCCCTCCCCCGACAGCGACACCCGCTCGTTGCCCAAGGTCACCTTGGCCAGCGCCCACCCTTCGTTCTCCGCCCCCACCAGGTGGTCGGCGCTCAGCCGGACGTCGTCCAAGAACACCTCGTTGAAGGCGTGGTCGCCCGTCATGTCGACGATGGGGCGCACCGAGACGCCGGGCGCGTCCATGGGACAGATGAAATAGGAGATGCCGCGGTGCTTGGGCGCCTCGACGTCGGTGCGCGCCAACAGGATGCCGAGCGCGGAGATGTGGGCGAAGCTCGTCCACACCTTCTGTCCCCGCACCACCCACTCGTCGCCGTCGCGCTCGGCACGCGTGGACAGCCCGGCCAGGTCGGAGCCGGCCCCCGGCTCGCTGAAGAGCTGACACCACACTTCCTCGCCGGCGAGCAGCGGCAACAGGTACCGCTTCTTCTGCGCTTCGGTGCCGGCGTGGATGAGGGTGGGACCAGCCCAGCCGATGCCGATCTGGTTGAACGGGCGCCGCACCCCGGCTCGACGCAGTTCGTCGTCGATGACCAACTGGTCCACGGCGTCTGCGCCAAGCCCCCACGGTGGCGGCCAGTGCGGGGCGACGTAGCCGGATTCGGCCAGCTGACGGGGGCTCGGATCGGGATGCTCGCTGAGCCAGGAGCGAACGGCCACGCGAGCGGGATGGTCGTCCCCCGGAAGGGCGAGGTCCACGAGCGGCAGCGTAGGCTGCCCCGATGGCCGATTGGAACTTCGCCGACGCGTGGGAGACCGTGGCAGAAGTGGTCCCCGACGCACCGGCGCTCGTCCATGGCGAGCGCCGAGTGACCTGGCGAGAGCTCGACCGGCGGGCCAACGCCGTGGCCCAGGCCTTGCTCGAGGCAGGCGCCAAGTCCCAGGACAAGGTGGCCCAGTACCTCTACAACTGCCCCGAGTACATGGAATCGGTGTTCGCCGCTATGAAGGCGGGGCTGGTCCCCGTCAACACCAACTACCGCTACACCGCCGACGAGCTCGTCTATCTGTGGGACAACGCCGACGTGGTGGCGGTCGTGTTCCACGGCTCCTTCTCGGAGCGCATCGACGGCTTGCGCCAGCGAGTGCCCCGGGTGCAGAGCTGGCTCTGGGTGGACGACGGCTCGGGACCGTGCCCGCCCTGGGCCCTGTCCTACGAGGAAGTGGCAGCGCCCGGAGCGCAGCAGGTGACGCCGCCGTGGGGCCGCAGCGGCGACGACCTGCTGCTTCTGTACACGGGCGGCACGACCGGCATGCCCAAAGGCGTGATGTGGCGGCAGGACGACCTGTTCCGCCGGCTGAATGCCGGCAACATCATCCGGGTTCCAGAGGACGAGGGGACCGCAGGCCTGCGCAAGACCATCGTGGGGCCCGGTCCCATCGCCATCCCAGCCTGTCCGGAGATGCACGGCACCGGCGAGTTCGTGGCCATGGGGATCATGAGCGTGGGCGGCTGCATCGTGACGCTGACACAGCGCAGCTTCGACCCGGTGGAGCTGCTGGAGACGGTCGACCGGGAGAACGTGAACGTGCTCGCCATCGTCGGTGACGCCTTCGCCAAGCCCATCCTGGCCGCCTGGGATGCCGAGCCGAAGCGCTTCTCGCTCGCCACCCTCATCGCCATCATCTCCTCCGGCGTGATGTGGAGCGAGGAGACCAAGCGGGGGCTGTTGCGCCATCGGCCCACCCTGATGCTCATCGACGCCTTCTCGTCCTCCGAGGCACTCGGGATGGGGGCGTCGCTTTCGACGGGGACCGACGCCGAGCACACCGCCCACTTCACCCTGGGCCCCGACGTGCGGGTCATCGACCCCGACACGGGCGCGGACGTCGTGCACGGCTCCGGGCAGCGCGGCGTGCTGGCCCTGGCCGGACGCAACCCTCTCGGCTACTACAAGGACGCCGAGAAGACCGCCGCCACCTTCAAGGAGTTGGGCGGCATCCGCTACTCCATCCCCGGCGACTACGCCGTCGTCGAGAGCGACGGCTCCATCCAGCTGCTGGGCCGGGGCTCGGTCGTCATCAACACCGGGGGCGAGAAGGTCTTCCCCGAGGAGGTCGAGGAGGCGCTCAAGCTCCATCCCGCCGTCCGCGACGCCGTGGCCGTCGGGGTGCCCAACGAGCGATTCGGCGAGGAGGTGACGGCTGCCGTCGAGCTGCGGCCAGGGACGACCGTGACCGAGGCGGAGCTCATCGACCACGTCCGCGCCCGCCTGGCCGCCTACAAGGCGCCGCGCCACATCCGGTTCGTCGACGTCCTCGGGCGGTCACCCTCGGGCAAGCTCGACTACGGGCGCCAGCGCGCCGACATGGCGCAGTGGCTCGAGCAGACGGGCAGCCCGGCACCCACTGCCCCGGGGCGGCCATGAAGGGCGTGGTCCTGGCCGGAGGGAGCGGCACCCGGCTGCACCCGCTCACCCGCATCACCAACAAGCACCTGCTGCCCATCTACGACCGCCCCATGATCAGCTACGGCATCGAGGCGCTCGTCAAGGCGGGCATCACCGAGATCATGCTCGTCACCGGGGGTACCCATGCCGGCGAGTTCCTGCGCCTCTTGGGCAACGGGCACGAGCACGGCATCGATCGGCTCTCCTACGCCTACCAGGATCGGCCCGGGGGCATCGCCGAGGCCCTGGGCCTGGCCGAGCGGTTCGCCGCCGACGAGCCGGTGCTCGTGATGCTGGGGGACAACATCGTGGAGCGCAGCTTCCGCACCACGGTGGAACGCTTCGCCGGCCAGCGAGGAGGAGCGCGCATCCTCCTCACCGAGGAGAAGGACCCGGTCCACCTTCGCCACCTCGGCGTGCCCGAGTTCGGCGCCGAGGACCGGGTCGTGCGCATCATCGAGAAGCCCGAGGTGCCGCCGAGCCACTATGCCGTGACCGGCATCTACTGCTACTCCCCCGACGTCTTCCGGATCATCGGTACCCTCGTTCCCTCGGGGCGGGGCGAGCTCGAGATCACCGACGTGAACAACTACTACGTCGAGCAGGGAGCGATGGAGTACGACGTCCTCGAGGGCTTCTGGGGCGACGCCGGCGAGTCGATCGACGCCTACTACGCCGTGAACGACTTCGTGCGCGAGCACGGCGCCAACAAGGACTGAGCGGACCTCTTCCCGGCGAAAGCCTCAGACGAAGCGGGCAGGGGCAGAACCCCGGCCCGGCGGGAGCAGGGGGACGGTCAGGAGTCGAGGAAGCGCCGAATGGCGAAGGCGGAGCCGACGGTGCCCACGAACAGCCCCACCAGGACCACGAGCAGGTTGGTCACCACTACTTCGGCCACGGGCATGCGCATCTGGAACAAGACGCTGTTGGGGTTGGAGCTGGCCAGGTCGTCGAGGAGCCAGTGGAGCCCGAACACCACCAAGGCGGCCACCACCGCACCCATGACCCCTTGGACCAGTCCCTCGCACATGAAGGGCACCCGGATGAACCAGTTGGTCGCCCCCACCACCTTCATCACCGACACCTCTCGTCGTCGGGCGAAGATGGCGAGACGGATGGTGTTCAGGATCAGCACCGACGCCGACAGCAGCAGGATGACGGCCAGCACGAAGAACACCCACTGCAGGATCTTCGTCACCTGCTCCATGTTGCGCACGGCCTGGCTGGGATAGGACACGGCCTGGACGCCCGGCCGGCCGTGGAATTGGTCGAAGACCGCTTGGGCCTGTCTCGGGTCCTGTAGCACGCAGCGCAACGAGGCCGGCATGGTCGAGACGGTCAGGGCCTGTGCCTCGTCGGGGGGCAGGAGGTGGCGGGCCTCGTTGTAGTCGTACTGCTGGGAGCGGTACAGGCAGGTGCGCACGTAGGGAAGGGCGGTCAGCTCCTGCTGGAGCGAGCCCTGCTGCGTCGAGGTGATGTTGGAATCGAGGAAGACGAGGACGTTCACGCCGTGCTGCCACTTGGTCGTGGCGTGAGCCACTCCCTGCCGCAGCAGCAGAGCGGCGCCCACCAGCGACAGCGACACGGCCACCGTGAGAATGGCGGCGATGGTCATGAGCCTGTTCCGCCACAGGTTCGAGGCCGTCTCGCGGCTCACGTAGTCGATGGAAACCGGCAAAAGTCTTGTCTCCTCTTATTCGGTCCTCGTCGGCGGTGGATTTCAGGTGCCGTAGCCGTACACGCCGCGCTCCTGGTCACGCACGAGCATGCCGTGGTCGAGCTCGATGACCCGGCGGCGCATCTGGTCGACGATGCCGGCGTCGTGGGTGGCCACCACGACGGTGGTTCCCGTGCGGTTGATCCGGTCCAGGAGGCGCATGATGCCCTGGCTGGTGGCGGGGTCCAGGTTCCCGGTGGGCTCGTCGGCGAGAAGGATGAGGGGCCGGTTGACGAAAGCCCTGGCCACCGCCACCCGCTGCTGCTCGCCGCCGGAGAGCTCGTTGGGGAGGTTGTCGCGCTTGCGGGCCAGGCCCACCAGCTCGAGTACCTGAGGGACCTGGGAGGCGATCACGTGCTTGGGCCGGCCGATCACCTCCAGAGCGAAGGCCACGTTCTCGAACACGGACTTGTTGGGAAGGAGCCGGAAGTCCTGGAACACACACCCGATGTTCCGGCGCAGGTAGGGGATCCGCCAGTTGGTGAGGGCCCCGATGTCTCGCCCCGCCACCCAGATGCGCCCGCCGTCGGGCACTTCCTCGCGCAGAAGCAGACGCATGGCAGTGGTCTTGCCGGAACCTGATGGTCCCACCACGAACACGAACTCGCCCTTCTCGATCTCCAAGGAGACGTCGCGAAGAGCGACAGTGCCGGCTTTGTAGGTTTTGGTTACGTTCTCGAACCGGATCATCGACAACCCCGAAGAGGGGTTTGTTCGCGCCCCACCGAACCGGAGACGCTTCGAGGTGGCACGAGGCTACCAGCTAGGGGACCGCCCCACCGGTCGCCAGCCGCAGCGGACTCGGTCACTGAGAGGCTGAGGGGGCTCCCTCGGTCCGCCGGCGCCGCAGCTCGGCCTCGATGAAGTCCTCGATGTCGCCGTCGAGCACCGCATCGACGTTCCCCGTCTCGACCCCCGTACGCAGGTCTTTCACCAGCTGGTACGGGGCGAGGACATAGGAGCGGATCTGGTTGCCCCACGAGACGTCCTCCTTCGGGCCCGACAACGACTCCATGGCGGCCCGGCGCTCGGCCTCCTGTCGGTCGAGGAGCTTGGCGGCCAGGATCTGCATGGCCCGAGCCCGGTTCTGGTGTTGGCTGCGCTCGTTCTGGCAGGAGACGACGATGCCGGTCGGGAGGTGGGTGATGCGCACTGCCGAGTCCGTCTTGTTGACGTGCTGGCCGCCGGCGCCCGAGGAACGGTACGTGTCGACGCGCAGGTCTTTGTCGTCGACGACGATCTCGGCGGCGGCGTCGTCCAGGAAGGGGGTGACGTCGACGGAGGCGAAGCTGGTCTGGCGCCGGTGCTGGGCGTCGAAAGGCGACATGCGCACCAGCCGGTGCACGCCGCGCTCAGCAGACAGAAGTCCATAGGCGAAGCGGCCCTTCATGATGGCGGTGGCGGACAGCAGGCCCGCCTCCTGACCAGGCGTCACTTCGTCCACTTCCACGGCGAAGCCCCGACGCTCGGCCCAGCGCAGGTACATGCGCAGCAGCATCTCGCACCAGTCCTGGGCGTCGGTCCCCCCCGTGCCGGCATGGACCTCCAAGATGGCGTCGCGCTCGTCGTACTCACCGCTGAACAGCGAGCGCAGCTCGACGTCGGACAACCGCCGGGCCAGGTCGTCGACGGCGGAGGTGAGCTCGCGCAGCACCGAGTCGTCGCGTTCTTCGACCATGAGCTCATGGAGCACTTCGGCGTCGGACAGGGCCTGGTCGATGTCCTCCAGCAGAGCGACGTCGTCGGAGACCTTGCCGAGCTGGGAGGTGACGGCCCGAGCATTGTCCGGGTCGTCCCACAGATCGGGACGGGCCGCCTCCTTCTCGAGCTCGGCCCGCCGGGCCCGCAGCCCGTCGAGGCCCAGATATCCCTCGGCCTCCACCAGCCGGGTGCGAAGCGAGGTCAGCTCGGCGCGGAGGTCTCGCTGCTCGCCGGCGCCCGACGGCTCAGCTCGCGCCATGGCAGAGCTTGTACTTCTTGCCGCTCCCGCACCAGCACGGCGCGTTGCGCCCCAGCTTCTCGCCTTGGCGCGCAGCTCCCGAGACACCTCGCCCCGGCGCGGCCCGCGGCCCCGGCGCGGCCCGGGACCCCGACGCCACCGGGGGCTGGCCCCCGGCGCGGGCGCCGCCGGTGGCCGGCCCGCGCCTTGTGCTCTGGGCGGGCGCCGGGCCCGGGGTCCTTCCGGCGGTGGCGACGGCCGCAGCTGCGGCGGGGGTCGCTTCGCCGTTCCCGGTGGGAAGCGGCATGCCGCCCAAGCCGGCGTCGGCGGCGGCGCGCACCGCTTCGAGGAGGCTGGCCTGTGAAGGGTCGGCCGGCGCCTGGTAGCTGGCCTGGCTGAGGTCCGGCTCGGCGACGGGCTCGGAGACCACCTGCACGTGCATCACGTAACGCAGGTAGTCGTCGTCGATGGAGTCCATCATGCGGCCGAACATCTCGAAGCCGTCCTTCTGCCACGCCACCAACGGGTCCTGCTGGCCCATGGCACGCAGGTTGATCCCCTCGCGCAGGTAGTCCATCTCGGCCAGGTGCTCGCGCCAGTGCTGGTCGATGATCTGCAACATGATCTCGCGCTCGACCTGACGGGCCTCGTCGGCGCCGCCGGGGAAGATCTCGTCTCGCCCGGCGTAGGCGTCGAGCGCCTCCTGGAGAAGGCTCTCGGTCAGCTGCGACGCCGTCGTGGCTTCAGCGAGGTCCTCGGGCACAAAGGCCGTCGGGTAGTACTGGGTGACCTCGGCCAGCAGCTGTTCGAGGTCCCATTCCTCGGGATAGTCACGGGGGCAGGCGGCGCGCACGAGCACGTCGATCGTGGTCTCGAGCAGCTGCTGGGTCAGCTCCTGGAGGTCCTCACCGTCGATGACCTGGAGGCGCCGGGCGTAGATCACCTTGCGCTGCTCGTTCAGCACCTCGTCGTACTTGAGGACGTCCTTGCGGATCTCGGCGTTGCGGGCCTCGACGGTGTTCTGGGCCCGCTCGATGGCCCGGGTCACCATCTTCGCCTCGATGGGGATGTCCTCGGGCAGCGTGCGGGTCATGACCCACTGCATGGCGCCCGTGGCGAAGAGCCGCATGAGGTCGTCCTCGAGGGAGAGGAAGAAGCGGCTCTCCCCCGGGTCGCCCTGGCGGCCGGAGCGGCCCCGCAACTGGTTGTCGATGCGCCTCGACTCGTGACGTTCGCTGCCGAGCACGTACAACCCACCCAGTTCGCGGATGCGGTCCCCTTCCTCCTCGCACTGCTTCTGGAAGCGGGCCAGCATCCGGTCGAACTCGGGCCGTCCTTCGTCGCTGCCGGGGTCCAATCCCTTGGCCAGCATCTCGTGATGGGCCAGGCCCTCGGGATTGCCGCCCAGAAGGATGTCGACCCCCCGTCCCGCCATGTTGGTGGCGACCGTCACGGCATGGAGCCGGCCCGCCTGGGCCACGATCTGGGCCTCCCGGGTGTGCTGCTTGGCGTTCAGGACCTCGTGCGGGATGCCCCGGCGCTGCAGCCGGCGGGACAGTTCCTCGGACTTGGCCACAGAAGCCGTGCCCACGAGCACCGGCTGTCCCTGGTCGTGGCGCTCGACGATGTCCTCCACCACGGCGTTGAACTTGGCGTCCTCGGACTTGTAGATGAGGTCGGCGCGGTCGTCGCGGACCATGGGCACGTTGGTGGGGATCGGCACCACCGGCATGTTGTAGGTGCCGGCGAATTCCGACGCCTCGGTCTCGGCCGTGCCCGTCATGCCGGCCAGCTTCTCGTAGAGCCGGAAGTAGTTCTGGAGGGTCACCGTGGCCCAGGTGTGGTTCTCCTCCTTGATGCGGACGCGCTCTTTTGCCTCGACGGCCTGGTGCAGACCGTCCGACCAGCGCCGGCCCTCCAGCGTCCGGCCCGTGAACTCGTCGACGATCTTCACCTCTCCGGCAGCAACCAGGTAGTCCTTGTCCCGGTGGAACAGCTCCTTGGCGCGCAGTGCCTGCTCCAGATGGTGGACGTAGTTGACCGAGACCAGGTCGTACAGGTTGTCCACGCCGATCTGGCGCTCCACCTTGGCGATGCCCTCTTCGGTGGGGACGACGATGCGCTTCTCCTCGTCGACCTCGTAGTCGACTTCGGCTTGCAAGGTACGGACGATGCCGGCGAACTGGTAGTAGAGCTTGGCCGACTCCGCCG
>Ga0307477_10001825_pt1 | contig 17187 bp, 16 predicted proteins | sample atmos_gasesECM2C_FD_203316 | JGI IMG/M metagenome (GOLD analysis project Ga0307477, IMG submission 203316) | Hardwood forest soil microbial communities from Morgan-Monroe State Forest, Indiana, United States - atmos_gasesECM2C_515 | ecosystem: Environmental > Terrestrial > Soil > Temperate...
CCGAAGTAATTCAGGGATTGCTGATTGAAAAACTCGACCTCACCCGCCGCAGTTGCGGTAGTTACGAAACCAGGAATGCAATCCACGAGCTGCCGCTAAGAGCGTTCGCTCGCTCGCAGTCGCTCCTCCGTCTGTTTCAAGTCATCGATGTCGGTATTGATCCCACACCAGCGGATGAGATTGGATTGCTCATCGTGAACCGGCGCCGCAGCGATCTGGAACCAGCGATAAGCTCCGTCGAAGCGACGAAGGCGCTTTTCCGTTGTGGCGGCTTCCTGGGACTGGCTGAGATGCTGCCACCAGGTTTCAAGCTTTTGGATATCGTCCGGATGGACAGCCGATTTCCACTTCAACCCGGTCAACTGATCCGAAGAAAGCCCCGTGTAATCGCGAAATCGCTGGTTGATGAAATCCAGAGAGCCATCCGGCAGAGAGGACCAGGCAATTGCCAGAACGGCATCGATGAAAGCGCGAAGTTTTAGGGTAGCCGGGCTTTGGTCAGCACTCGCGCTCATAGGGTAAATCCGGCTCGCCGGCAAGAGTTGCGGGGGCGTCTTCCGGTCAGCCAAATTATACCTTCTGCCAAGGTCGAACCGCACGCTATCGGAATTTGGACGCTTGACTCAATCGTACGGTCTGACAACGGAGCCAATGGTCTCGCAGTCCACACCGTGGTTCAATCTTCGCAACGAACTGAAATAGTCTCTGCGTCAACAGAATGCTTCGGTCGTAGCACCCCTGCTCACGACGGTGATGGCGCACTACGAGGGGTAGCGGGGATGAGGACTTGGCGCAATGCGCCACGGCGGTGGTGCTCAGTCATGACTGCAGGACAAACACAAGGGCGCATTTGCGCTGCTCATCCATGAGGCCCTCTAGCGGAAACAGGGAGCCAAGCCTACCTTAGAAAATCAAAGCCAGCCATCAAAGCGGCAGAAGCGTACTTAGGGATCTGCGCCAGGGCGAGACTGTTGGGCAGAGGTGCTCTTTTGTACTTCACCGGCCATGCTGTTGAAAGTCTCCGCACTGATGTCCGACGAGGAATCTAACATTGCTTCCAGTACGTCCGAAGGGACCATCGCCATTGTCTGAGGAATATTCACGAGGTGGCCACCGCACTCCCACTTCATTAACCAGGAGATATCATCGGCGGCCTCGAGGCGATAGCCAAACTTTTCGAGTACCTGCTTCAGAACAATAGGTTTAACTGATTCATACATGACAATGATTCGCGTGGGTCACATGGCCCTGGCGGGTCGATGCAGCGAGAAAGGGATCGCCATGTCGAAAGCAGTGTCGAACTCCTTCTCTTTAACCCAGACAACAAACTCCTGCTCTATTTCTCCGGGTTCAAATTCCGCAGCTTTCATCAGTTTCTCGACCGTATTGTTCAGCGTGTTGTTCTTCAAGCTAGTCTCAATATAAAGTCTGACAGCTTTCCAAAGGTGATCGCGGGCGTCGTTTGAGTCTTTTCCATGTGAGAAGATGTTCAGCGACGGACAATAGCTCACGCAGCCCGTTGCCACTCCGTCTTTCCGGTAATATCCCTTCAAGTTGAAAACTATTTCGTTGCTGCGTTGCTTGTCCACTCCCATGGTCCCCATTTTGTGCGGGCCGAAAGCCAACTGTCAATCGGTTGCAAACCGAGAAACAGGTACGTCGTGCGCGAATAGAGTTGGCCGAAGCGTGCGACGTCCCGCCCTGTGGTTCTGCCGCATGGGCGTTTGTCACAACTGTGATTCCTGCTAACTGGATTGCTCTTGCCGCTTGCCCTCCGAGCAAGCGCTCCTCGCGTTGTTCCGTCTCATCTGTAGCGCACCAGCTGGTTAGCCGCAAAGGCGCTCTGCGCCTATCCACAGCTGGGCCAGATCTCTGAGGTTGTCTTTGTATGTGCGCGTTACCAAATATTCTTTCCCACCTTTTACGCGCAGCCTGTACTCTCCCGTCGGTAAGGGCTGGATTTCCTCCACGGCCGAAATATTCACGACGACCGAGCGATGGATGCGAATAAATCCGTAAGGCTTGAGCTTCTCTGCCATGGACGAGAGGGACTCGTGCAGCAAATAGGGATTGGGTTGGTGTCGCAACGAAACATAGTTACCCTCGGCTTGTACCGCCACGATCTCGGCTAAATCCAAGAATAGGATTTTGCCCTTTGTCTTGAACGCGATTCGTGGCACTTGGATCAGCTGGCCCATAGGTTACTTTTGCCCGGTGCTCACTGCTGACGGAAAGCTGGATTGTGCGCCGAAATAACACTCGATAGATTCCAACTGTCCGTTCTTGATTCGGAGATACTCCACGTTCCGGAACGATTTGCCGTTCGTGGTGTGGCAAAGATATTTCACAAAAGCATCGTCCGCGCCAGTGGTGATCCGCTCCAGGTCAAAATGTTTAATGAAATTAATCTGTGTGTCCCAGCATTGCGTTTTGAAAGTGCTCTTGCTGATGTGGTCGTCGCCGGCCGCGCTCGAAAAGGTGAAGTTGTCCGCGAGCAGGCTATTGAACGTGCTCAAGTCCTTCTTTTCCCACGCTGCGTACCACTTACGGATGATCTCCTCGTTCGTTAAGTCAGGCCCTCCCAATGCGCTGGCCCTCGCCAGTCCGGGTAGGGTCACCGCACCGACCAGCGCGCAGGCTGCCGTTGCGAGCACATTCCTGCGCGGCATTGTGATCCTTGTCATGGTTCACTCCTTTTCATGACGTAGTTTGAAAAGCTCAGTCCCATCGCGAGCGGTCAGCCCCGCTTGTGGTTCTCCGGCGGCCGAAGAGACTTCAGCCATCCCACGATATTTCTGATTCCCGCTTTCCACACCTTCGGATCTTGAGCATTCTTTGCTAACGTGGCGTAGCCCTCGACCGTTGCGATCAAAAAGCTAGCAGTCTCGTCTGGATTCAGGTCGCGGCGAACCGTTCCTTGGGACTTCCCCCTCCGCAAAAGCGTTGCAACACCTTTCTGCCAGTCAAGGAATATCCTTTCCAGTCGTTTGCGGAATTGCTCGTCCAGCGGAGACATCTCCTGCGACAAAAGGAGCAGCGGACAACCGGCTCGAACGTCTTGCGGACTATCTGGTATACGTCGGACAACGCCAATCAGAATGTCGATGGCATCCCCCTCGCTCTGCATAGGACGCAACCACCTGTCGTGCGTAAGTTTTGCGATTTTCTCTTCGACGACGGCATAGCCTAGGGCTTCTTTGCTCTCAAAGTGGTAATAGAGCGCTCCCTTGGTGACGTTGGTAGCGGCGAGAATTGTATCGATGCCGGCGCTCTGGAAACCTGATCTGTGTATCTCCCGAAAAGCCGCTTGCAGCAAACGGTCGCGTGTACGCTCTGGATCACGAGTTCTTCGTTTCTTTTCGTCAGCAACTAGCATACAGACTAGTATGTATGTTAAAGCCATTTAAAAATCAATCGAAATGATCTGCCTGACTCTTGGCTGCTAGGTGTTCTCGAATTTCGTAACGTCTTCCAGTTTGTGTATGAGAAGTTGGAGAAACAGCCGCTCTGGTCGTTTGTGGGTCGTCCCAGGAAATTGTTAGTCCGCAACTCGTCTTCGAACTCTGAAATGCTGGGCCTGTTGTGTCACGTAATCGTCGTGAACGTGGAACACCCCATGCTTCCTCAGTTGTTGCTCAGCCGGAATTTGTGGAGCTGTGGGCCAATGCAGCTCTGAACTGCTAGAGCGCCGAGTGGTGCGTGACCTAAATCGCCAGTCATCTCTGCACGGCGACTTTCATCGGAGGAAAAGAGGATACATGAACACGCTAAGACGGTTGCGGAATCTCTGGATACCGTGCGTTATGACGATTGTTCTGGGTTGCTTCAGCGATGCGGTCGCCCAAGTCAGGTATCAGGTTGAAGATTTGGGTACTCTGCAAGATGGGTTTTTCGGATGTACGATGGGCGTCAATAATCATGGGTGGACGGAGACCCAGTACGGGCTCTTGGAGTCAGGGAAGCTTCTAAAAGGACGGGTGGCGATAAACGTCGACGGATTCACGTTCCCCCTCCCCACTCTCGGAGGACCGAATAATTGGGACAACCCCTTTGGCGGCGAGATCAACGATCGAGGGGAGGCGGTAGGTTATTCCGAAACAGATGTCCTGGACCCGAACGGCGAAGACGTTTGCGGCTTCGGAACGCACCTCACGTGTCGTCCGTTTCTTTGGCGAAACGGCCAGATGAGCGCTCTCCCGACCCTGGGCGGAAATAACGGGCAGGCCAGTGCCATGAATAACCGCGGACAAATCACAGGGTTTGCGGAAAACGGTATCGTGGACTCCTCCTGCCCGTCTAACACAACCAATAATCGGATTGCACTGTCGGTGTTGTGGGAAGACGGCAAAGCGCGAGCTCTTCCTACGGTGGGAAGCGATCCAGACGGAGAAGCGAACGCCATCAACGATCAAGGCCAAGCCGTAGGCTACTCGGGAACCTGCACCACCGCGCTTCACCCCGTGCTGTGGGAAAAGAATGGCACTGCCTTCTCTCTTCCTCATCTAGGAACTGGTGGTTTCGCCTTCGGCATTAACAACCAGGGCCAAATTGTTGGGTTAGTTTCCAGCACTGACGGCACAACCTTCTATGCCGCTCTCTGGCAGAACGGAGCACTCAAAAACCTCAAAACTCTGCCGGAAGATTTTGCCGCCATAGCCAGCGGCATCAACGAGAAGGGCCAGGTGGTGGGAAGTACCTTGGACGCCAGCTTCAACTGGTCCAATGCCTTTATCTGGCAGGATGGCGTGATGACCAGCCTCAAAACGCTGTTTCCTGCCAGTTCCAACCTGTACCCAACCATGGCTAACCAGATCAACGAGCGCGGACAAATCGTGGGAATGGCGACGGTGCTCAGCGGGCCGCATACGGGCGAGACCCACGCCTTTCTGGCGACTCCGGTCGACGAAACAATGGACAAGACGATTGCGGATATCGCGACCACGCAACCGAAGCTGCCCGCAAATGTAGGCAGACAGGTTTTGAGGAAACTCGGACGCGGCCGATTCGAGCAATAAAGGCACTCGTTCCCCCGACGTATGTTCCTGATCTCTGGCTCGGTTTGATTGCCAGACACGAAACGGCACCCACGATCAGGAAGACGAACCCGTGAGACGTGTTAACGGCACGCCTCACGGATTCTTTTCGATACGAAAAATTAAATGGATACCAAGTTCCACGCGACGGATAACCCAAATATTGAGCTGCCAAGTTCTCATTCCTTCGCGGGATCGTTGCCCTGCAAGTGAAGCGTTCCGCGCCGCAGAGCGCGTTCTTTCATCAGCGCGAAAAACACCGGCACGAGAATGAGCACATGAATCGTGGAGGTGATCATGCCGCCGACGATAGGAGCCGCGATGGGTTTCATTACATCGGAGCCGACACCGGATTCCCACAGAATAGGAATGAGACTCGCGAGCACAACGGACACGGTCATGAGTTTCGGCCTGAGGCGGTGGACTGCGCCTTCGATCACGGCCTCCTCAATATCTTCGTGCTTCAACGGTTTTCCGCTCGCGAGCCGGCGGTTCAACGCTTCATGGAGGTAGACGACCATAACGACGCCGGTCTCGACAGCGATGCCGAACAGCGCGATGTAGCCGACCCATACGGCCACGCTGAAGTTGTAGCCCAGCAGTTTTTGCAGGATAAGGCCGCCCGTGAGTGCATAGAGCGTCGGGAAGATAAGCACCGCCGACTCCGCGACGGAATGGAAGACCATGTAAAGGAGCACAAAGATGACGAAGAAGACGACAGGTAAAATCACTTGCAGGCGCTCTTTGGCCCGCAATTCGAATTCATATTCGCCCGCCCATTTGTAGGTGTAACCCGCAGGCAGATGCAGTTTTTGCTTGAACATGTTATTTGCGGCTTTCACGAAGTCGCCGTAATTTCTGGAATTGAGATCAATGTAGACGTATCCGGTCAGCGCTCCGTCTTCATCACGGATCATGGAGGGCCCGCGTGAAAACGAAATGCGCGCCACTTCCTCGATGGGGATTTGCGCGCCGGAGGGGGTGCCGATCAGGACTCTCCGTAACTCGTCCACGTTGTCGCGAAAGTCCCGGCTGTAGCGGACGTTGACGGGATAGCGTTCGCGCCCTTCAATGTTTTCCGTCACCATTTCGCCGCCGATTCCGGAAGTGACGGCCTGTTGCACATCGGCAACGGTAAGTCCGTAGCGCGAGGCTTCCTCACGATTGACTTCGACGTTGACGTAAAAGCCTTGCGAGACACGCTCGGAAAAAACGGATCGAACTTGCGGAAGACCTGTAAGGGCCTGTTGGATCTGCCCGCCAACTTGCTGGATGCCTTCGAGAGTTGGCCCCTGTATTTTCATCCCCAGAGGGGTTTTGATTCCGGTCAATTCCATGTCCAGGCGGTTTTCTACAGGCATAGTCCAAGTGTTGGACAGTCCCGGAAATTGCAGCCTGGCATCCATCTCCTGAATGAGCTTGTCGTAGGTCATCCCCGGCCGCCACTTCTCTCGCGGTTTGAGCATGACGGTGGTGTCGTACATGTCGAGCGGTGCGTTGTCCGTGGCGCTGTCGGATCTTCCAATCGTTCCGAAGACGGTTTCGACTTCCGGAAACGTGCGGATGACGCGGTCTTGTTCTTGCAACAGTTGCGAAGCCTGCCCGATGGAAATTCCCGGCAAGGCGGTCGGCATGTACAACGCCGAGCCTTCAAACAGCGGCGGCATAAACTGGCTGCCGATCTTGAGGGCCAGAGGAAGGGTAACGACCAAAAAAATCAGATTGAGCAGCAACGTTGTTTTGCGAAATCGCAAACACAAGCGCAACACGGGCAGGTACAGTGCTTGGGTTACGAGAGAGATGGGGTTCCGCGATTCCGGGCGCAGCCGCCCGCGGATGAAGAGAACCATCAGCACGGGCACAAGCGTGATGGCCAGCAAGGACGAGAAGCCGACTGCCAACGTTTTCGTCCAGGCAAGTGGCCGAAACATTCTGCCTTCCTGTGCCTCCAGCAAGAAAACAGGGAGAAACGACACGACGATGATGAGGAGCGAGAAAAAGATCGCCGGGCCGACTTGCTTCGCGGAATCGAGCAAAATCTTCCGTCTTTCCGGCTCAGACACAGATCGTTCCGCTTGGTGCTCGGAGAGCTGCCGATACCCGTTCTCGACCATGACGATGGCCGCGTCCACGAGAACGCCGATGGCGAGTGCAAGCCCGCCGAGGGACATGATGTTGGAACTGACATGGAGGTAGTACATAGGGATGAAGGCTGCCAGGACGGCGATCGGCAAGGTCAGAATCGGAATCAGCGCCGAGCGGAAATGAAAGAGGAAGATAATGATTACGACGCTGACGATGATGGCTTCTTCCAAAAGGTCGCGCTGAAGAGTTTCGATGGAGGCGTGAATCAGTCCCGAGCGGTCGTAGCCGGAAATGACTTCGACCCCAGGAGGCAATGAGGATTTTGTCTCAACCAGTTTTTTCTTAACGCCGTCAATGACGTTCAGGGCATTCATGCCGTCACGCATCACGACAATGCCCGCGACGGTTTCTCCTTCGCCCTGCCATTCGGCCACGCCCTCCCGAATGTCGGGGCCGAAGGTGACCGTGCCGATATCGCGAACCTTGACGGCAGTTCCGTTCTTCGTGGCAACGGGCACGGTTTCGAGATCGTTCAGCGAGCGCAAGTAACCCAAACCGCGAATCATGTATTCCGCGCCACCCATTTCGAGGACCCGTCCGCCGACTTCGTTCGTGCTGGCGCGGACTTTTTCGATGACGGTAGAAAGTGGAATACCGTAGGCGCGCAGTTTGTTGGGATCGACATTCACCTGGTACTGCTTCACGAATCCACCGATCGTCGCGACTTCGGCAACGCCAGGAACCGTTTCGAGCTGATAGCGCAGGTACCAATCCTGAATGCTGCGCAGCTCGGCGAAACTGCGCCCGTGGGTGTGATCGACGAGAACGTACTCATAGACCCAACCTGCGCCAGTCGCATCCGGGCCGATGACTGGATGGACGTTGGAGGGGAGTCCCCCTTCAATTTGCTGCATGTATTCGAGGACGCGCGAGCGCGCCCAGTAGAGATCGGTTCCATCTTCAAAAACCACGAACACGTAGGAATCGCCGAGCATCGTTTGCGCGCGCACGGCTTTGACATGCGGCGCGGCTAGAAGCTTCGTGACGATCGGATACGTCACTTGATCCTCGATGAGGCTGGGTGGCTGGCCCGCCCATCGCGTATGAATGATGACCTGGACGTCGGAAATATCCGGCAGCGCATCGAGCGGTATGCGACGGAGCGACCAGATTCCCGCGAGGGCGAGAAGCAGGGTTCCGGTGAAAACGAGGAAGCGATTCTTCGCGCACCAGTCAATCCATCGGGCGATCACGTTACATTCCTCCCGTGACGTTGACGCTCAGTTGCTTGCTGGCGACGATTTGCCCGTTCTTCTTGGCGACAATCGTGACCTGCCACGTGCCGCCGCTGTCGAGTTGGGCTGATCCTTCATAAAGACCATTCCCCTTGTCACTCAACGTGACCGGAGTGCGCATTGCGGCCATGCCCATTGCCGGCATCGCCGGCATGAAGAACGTGACGGAGACTTCCGCGCCCGAAATTGGAGCGCCGCTCGCGTCGGCGAGCTTCACTCGGACGGTGTTGCTGCCTTTGCGCGGAGGAGCAGGATCGGTCGAGAGTTCGACACTCGCCTGCGGCGCGTTCATCGCGCCTGCCGTTCCCGCGCCAGGTGGAGGAGGGGTGAACGACCCCAGAGCTGCTTGTAGCTGGCTTTCGGAGTCGATCAGGAAGTTCGCAGACGTGACGATTTCCTCGCCTTCTTTCAATCCCTTCAAGACGACGAAGTCTTCCCCGGCGCGTGCGCCGAGTTCGACATCGCGCGGTTCGAGATAGCCGTTGCCGTGATTTACGAAAACGACTTGCCGCGAGCCGGATTGCAGGACTCCGGCTGCGGGAATTGCGAGCTGCGCTCCCGCACGCACCTGGAGCACCGCGTTTACGAACATCCCCGGTTTGAGCTTCAAGCCTGGATTCGGGAAAATCAGCCGGACGCGCGCCGTGCGCGTCGTCATGTCCACTTCGGGATAGATGAAGTTCACGCGACCTTCGAAGTTGCGGCCTGGGTAGGTGTCCACGGTGAGGCTTGCCCGGTCGCCAACTTTGATTCTTCCCAGATCGTTCTGGAACACTTCGGCGAGAACCCAAACGGTCGAGAGATCGGCGACGGAATAGAGCCGCGTCTCCGGCTGAACCGTCAGATTTGGCAACGCGTTCCGCTCGGTGATGTAACCCGAGACGGGGGAATCGACTTGAAGTTCCTGTTGCGCTTGACCCGTCGATTCGAGGCGAGCGATTTCACTCAGGGGCACGCCCCATTGCTTGAGTCGTTCGGCGGCCGCGTCCAAGAGCGAGGCCGCGCTTTCAGTGACGCCAGGTACGGTGCTTCCGGCGACGCGTTGCTGGTTCTGTTTCGCGACGAGATACTCGCGCTCCGTCGCCGCGAGGTCCGGGCTGTAGATGGTAAAGAGCGGCTGCCCTTTGCGGAGGTATTGATAGGTCGCGTCGGCAAAGACCTTTTGGATGTATCCCGAATACCGCACTTGCACGTAGGCGAGCTTGGTTTCATCGACCGCTACATTTCCTGTTGTGTGAATCTCATCGCCGACTATTTTGCGTTCTACCCGCCCCATGCGAACACCAATGCTTTGCATGCGTTCGGGCGAGAGTTGTACCGGCGCGAGCGGGGCTTCGTGCGGCGCCATTGAAGCGCCTTCCGATCCGTTGGGGACGTTCTGCGCCCCTTCATTGGAGGCTGATGGCATTGTCGCTTCCATTTTCTTGTGTTGCGCGGAGCGCCACCAAACCCCGCCAAGAATTCCGATGAGGGCGATGTTGCCCGCAACCGCAAAGGCAAATGCATTCCGATAATTTCGCATGACTCTTTCCTCTCTAACGCAATGCCAACCCGGTGATCTGTTCAATGCGCGCGATGGCGGTCTGGTATTCGGCAAGGTTCTGCCAGTACTCTTCATCGAGGTGCAGCACGTCGAGGAACGAGGTGAGCACCGCTTGGAAATCCTGTTTGTTCGATTGATAGGCCGCGAGACCCGACTGAAATGCCGAACGCGCTTGGGGTGCGAGACCTTCGCGGTGAATCTTGAGCAGTTCCGAGGTCTGCTGCACCACGACGTATTCCGCGCGCAGCCCCGATGCGATTTGCTGTGATTGGGCTTCGAGTTCACTGCGGGCGCGGAGCTCTTCGGATTGCGCTTGCGCCAATTCGGGTTTCTGTTTGCGGCTCCGGTAAATGGGTACGCGCACACCAACCGAAAGCATGTAGTAGGCGCGGAACTGCGTCGGATCGGTCCGCTGCCACATGTACTGCACGTTGAAATCGGGATAGAAATCCTTGCGTGCGAGTTCGACTTGGAGCGATTGCTTGGCGATCATCTTTTGCGATGCAGCCAGTTCCGAGTTTTGTGCCTTCGCGGCCGCGAGAAGCTCCTGATAGTTCTGCAAGAGAGGAGATTCCGTGAGATCTGACGGCTCGATATCCGGCGAATCCTGCGCCCGGTTGAGAAACTGTTTCAATCGGGCTTCGCGCTTCCCAACTTCGAGGTGGTGCATGGCGATTTCGCGCACGAGTTTTGTCTTTTGCAGTTGGGCTTGGAGCACGTCCTGCTGCGTACCCATGCCGGATCGGTATCGAGCGTCGGCGGCTTGCTCGACTTGTTTGAGGAGTTCGCCGTCGCTTTCGAGAATCGCGAGAGTTTGTGAGAGATACGCCAACTGGAAGTAGGAAGCCTTGACTTCGGCCAGCACGGCTCGGCGGACGGATTCGACCTGTTGCTGCGACACGTCCGCTTCGCGTTTCGCAATCTCTCCCCGCAGTTTCAATTTTCCGGGGTACGGAATGTCTTGCGTGACTCCGAGGCCGATGTAGGCGAAGTCGCTGTTGGTGTAACCTGCGAAGGGCCGCGGGCTGCCAACGCTCAGATGCTGCAACGTGAATTGTGGGTCGGGCAGCGTCGAGACCTGCGTGGGAACCTGCTTGGCCGCCCGCCAGCCCTGTCGCGCCGCTTCGATCTGCGGATTGTTCTTTTCCGCCTCCGCAAGCAACTCGGCGAGTGGAGTGACCGCCCCCGTATGCCGCGGTGTGGACTCCTGCGCAAAAGCGAGCCCGGCGAAAATAGCCGAAAGCAGAACCACAGAAATACTTCGACTGAAAGCTACGCAAGACAAACGCGCAGCGAAATTCCTTGTCGCGATCGGAAACATCGTTTTCTCCTGAACATGTAGAACGGGGCCGCAGATCGTCGGCGAGCCATTCAACAGGGCTCGACCAAAAACATATCGGCGGGTCAAAGGGACCGTGGAGACAGACAAAGAGACAGGCCGGTGCGCCGCCGCACCGTTGAGAGGTGGATCAGATCAGGAGGGAACCGTGAAGTGTGTAAAGTTCAGGAGGCGAATGCTGCGGAGCCTCGAAATGCAACGGAGAAATTTCGGAGTGGAGCGTTGGCACGGGCGATGCCAGAACATCTGCGACGAACATCATCGGTGGATGCAGAGTAATGTGGGCGGCCGGCAGCACACTCGATGATTGCGCCGAAACCATTCCTTTGCAGCAGTCGTGACTCTGGTTCGACGGGTCGCAGGGCATGGACCCACAGCACTGCATGCTCTGCTGGTCTTGAGTTATGGCAGAGAGACAGTCCCCAAATTGGAGGCCCAACACGGCGGCGATCGCCACTACGATGAGTAGTCTCTTCCTCATAAGGATCAGTCGACTCTATGTAGGTTGGACGCCCGGGTCAACGAAAGGATACAAAAAACTTCGTGTGGCGAGGGGATGGATTCTGGGGCTCGGCCGTGACAGTGTGGGACTCTAGGGCAGCGTTCTAACCAACTGAACTACGTCCCCAACCGTGGAATCAACAACTTAGCGTAAAACCTTGCAAACAAGGGCTTTGCAAGATTCGCATACAGTGCACTGTTCGCCTTGGTTGCCCCTGACTGCAAGCTTTCCTGGCAAAACCTCCTGTAAATCTCCTGTAAAAATCAGTGCGCTCATGCGAGTTTCATACTAACACAGATGCGTGCAAGAGGCGATGCAGCATTCCTACTCGCAGGACTCTACCTTAATAAAGGTCTGCAGCTACAACGCTCTAGGAAAAGGCTGTGGTCTTGCTCAACTCTATCTGAATCGCTTGGTTTGGTGCTGTCACCACACTGTCGCACAGGTGATGACTAGGCGCACCAGAAATTTAATTCCGGCAATTCTCGGGCACCTAGTCTGTCGAGTGAGGGGCCACGCGTCTTGGATTTGCACGGCTCGGGTCGGGCACTTCGGTTTGGGCGATGTATTGAACGGGTCTTTCCCTGTGAATCAGGGTTTTCTTGGTCTCACGCCGGTATTTTTTCCTGAGTCGGATGAGGCATGGGCGAACTACGGCGTAGTCCTCGAGGTTGGCCGTCAGAACTGCTTCAGCGATGGCGCTAAGAAAGCTCGGCGACGGATCTGCGATCAATTCCGATAGCCAAGAGTTCAGCTCGGGATCGTCAAGTGCTACGAATTTGCGTCTCATATTTCCACCAACGGTCTGATTGATTGGTCGGCGGGAAGAAATTTCTGTCCAGCAGGCACTGGAGGCGATGCATATGCAGCTCAAAAGGCCGATCGTGCAGACTCTGATGGCTGAACGTGGTCTGTATCGAGACATAGATATGTCATGCCACGTAGGTCAAGGAACACGCGCTGGCGAATGCTTACGAGACGAAGGAGTACGTGCTGGCAAACGGCGCACCGAGCCACGACACCGGGAGCATGCATGTATAGATGCGCCTCGGCAAAGCGCTTTATTGCGCCGCAATGCGCGCACTGTCCCTCCGCAGTCGTAACGTCCATCGCGAATATTTTGCTCAATTCACCAGCGGCTGCATTTCCGTCAAGGTAGTTCATGGGTGCACTCATTTCCGTTCTCCTAGTCCCGATCAAGTCGGGGTTCACAGAGGGACAGCCGCGCCAGGCTGGCTTCAGGCCTCTGTGGTTTTTCTTGCCCGCGAGAGCCTCCCCTCGCTTTTACGAACGGACGTCCGCGCCACGTCGATCACTTGAAATCAGCCACGCCGTCCCATAGCAACTGCACTGCAATAGCCAGGATTAAGAAGCCGAAGATGCGGTTGATAGCTCCCGTGGCGCACGGCCCCAGACGCTCGACCAGCGGACCGCCGAGACGAAGAAACAGGTATACCGCTAGTCCGATAGCCGCTATCGCAATCACCATCCCCAGATAGGCGACCTTGGAATCGGCATCTGCTGCCAGACCCATCACGACTCCGATCGAGCCGGGACCCGAGAGGATAGGCACTGCCATGGGCGTAAGCGAGATATCTTCTTTTGCGCTCGCTTCGTGGCTCTCCGCCGCAGTGATCCGACTGGACGCGGTCACCATGCCCCACGCTGTGTTGGCCACGATGAGGCCTCCGGCAATCATCAAAACGGGCAGGGAAATCCCGAAAAAGCTCAGCACGAAACGGCCGAGGAACATGAAGAAGATAAGAATGACAGTCACGTAGATGCCGATCCTCAGCGCGGTACGGTTGCGCTCCCCGGCTGAAGAATTCGAAGTCAAAGAGAAAAACAGGGGAACTCCGCCGAACGGATTCACAATAGGAAAAAGCGCCAGAAATGTTGCACTTGCGGCCGCAGGCAATGTCTTGAGTAAATGCGCTACGACGTTTGGGGCCGTCATTGTGAATTCCCGTTGCTGGCTGCATTTCCATCCATGTAGTTCATGGGTGCGCTTATTTCCGTTCTCCGGTAGCGCCGAAGCGCTCTGTCCTGATGTTTTCGCGACCGTGGCCGCCGGCGATAAGGAGGTCGGCCGCGTTTTCGACGAATGATGTCGGGCCGCAAACATAGCAAGTCGGGACAAGCTTTGAGGGCCAGGTCGCGTTCGCGATCAGAGCCGCGTCGATGCGCCCTGGCGGTCGCGGCCAATCCTTCGGTGTGGCTCGTGTGTACGCGTAGGTAATGCTCACAGAATGGCTTCGATCTGATAGAGCCTGCAGTTCATCGCGGTAGAAAACCGCTCCTGGTTCGCGCACGGAATACAGCAATTGAAACCGTGCGGCGTTGCCCGTCGAAGCCCGCGAGCGAATCATGGCCATGAGGGGAACAATGCCGGAACCCCCTGCGATTAGCTGGATGGGCTCACTTTGTTCAGCGCGCCAGACGAACCAGCCGCCGATCGGACCTCGCACCTCGAGACGATCGCCGACGACAATTTCCTGCGTGAGATATGGTGAGACTTCGCCGTTTAGCAGTCGTTCGATGGTTAGTTCAACACGCCCTTCGGAGTTCGGCGCAGAGGCGATCGAGTACGACCTCACCGCGGAGTAACCGTCCGCGGCCGTCACACGCACGTCAACGTGCTGGCCGGCGATGTGACCGGGCCAATCCAGAACCTCAAGCGTGATCGTCCTTGCCGTCGGGGTTTCGTCGCGGAGAGCAACCACTGTTCCAACACGCCACATCACTCGTCGCCCGAATAACGCTGTTCCTTCCACGGGTCGCCATAAATGTGGTAGCCAAGGCTTTCCCAAAAGCCAGGCTTATCCTGGTGCATCAGCGTAATGCCCCGAACCCATTTGGCGCTCTTCCATAAATAAAGATGAGGGACAAGAAGCCGTGCGGGACCGCCATGTTCGGGAGCGAGATCTTTGCCGTCAAATCGGAAGGCGATCCACGCCTGCTTGTTCCTGAGATCCTTCAGAGGCAGGTTGGTGGTGTAGTCACCGTATGACCGTGCCATCGCATGAGAAGCATCTGTCTTCACGTCTGCAAGCATCGTGTCGAGGGAAACGCCTTCCCAGGATGTTCCGAGTTTCGACCATCGCGTGACGCAGTGCACATCAACCGTGACGGTTTCGGTAGGCAACTCGCGAAACGACTTCCAATCCCATGTCCGAAGAACATCCTTACCGTCGTCGATCACAAATTCCCAGCGTTCGAGCGGCACGTGTGGGGTCGGCCCCGCGGACAAGACGGGGAAGTCAGTAGTAAGGTACTGTCCTGGCGGAAGCTTGGCATCTGCCGAGCTGTGCCGGCCGGTAAAGCCTCGTGAGATGGTACCCATCACAACTCTCCCAACGCGTCAAGTGTCATACCTATTCCGAGCAAATCAAAGTTGCCGATCGAGAGAATCAGCGACATTGCTTGCCCGTCGAACATCACCTTTAGTGCCCGCATGAGCGAAGCACGACAAGGGCCAAGAAGCAGAGCGACTGCTTGCGATTGAAATGGGCCTTGTCCCGCAGGTCTTGTGTCGCGGCGCGAATCAAACAAGTCTTAGGCTGCTTTTGTGGTGTCGTTAAGACGACACGAAGACATCTCCTCGACACTCGATTTGACGCGCGCGCTCCGCGTTTGGCTCCAGACGGCCAGGATCGGCGACATTGCCAAAAAAAGATTTGCTCCCGTTACGATCACGTCTTTGTGTGCTCGAATTGAAAACTTGGCTAATAGCCATGCGGAACCTCAGATTGCTGCTGGACGTGAGCCGCAGACGATGGGACTGAACTTGTGGTCGAACGTAACACTCTGATTAGATCCTGCCGCAGCAAATATAGAGACAGCGCCAGAAGGCCGATATCCTTCATAAGGAAAGCGACCATGTCAGTCATTGCCGGAAATCCGCCAGCAGATTTTGCCCAGGCGTCTGGCAGAAACGGGATGACCGAGATGGTCGAGATGAACGCAAAACAAGCCCCGATGGCTCCGAGGACCCCCAGCTTTTTATTCCAAAATCCCGAAAATAAGAGCACGCAAAACAGCCATTCAGAAGTTCCCAGAAACCGACCGGCACCCCGAATGCCGAAAACAGGGTAAAGCCAGAAAATAAGTGGTCCGTGGCTGATAAGAGGGATCAGGCCCTGAGCCTCATAGTCAAACCATTTCGAATATCCAAAAAATAGGAAAATGATCACCATCGATGCACGGATCAGGTGGTAGTCAAGATCGTTTTTGAGGATACCGAGCCTTATCAGAATCTTAAAGAGCGGGTTCACTGTCGTCTACCTTCCAAGTTCAGGCGCTGGTTCACTCCATTCGTAAGCTGACTCAGTTACCTATGCACGTCACATTCCACTGAATCGCAAGCATCCTGGGATCGATACAAAACGCCCCGCGACACATTCCTAGTGCGCAAACGAACCTGCAGTGGGTAGTTAGAAAGCGCGAGAAGGGTGGCGATGAGGGTCTGGCGGAGTTGCGGTCGTGACGTCACAGCGACCGTGTACCGGCTCCGCGTTGTTATAGCGACACCGCGAATTGAATTTGGCGATTTCCGTTGCAACACTGGCCTTATAGAAATTTGTGTTCCAGACGCAGCGCAAGCCGGCCACGTTGATTGCTGATTCCGGCTCCCCCAATCCTTGGCTGTGGACTATTGCTCGATGAGAGTCAATGCGGACCAGACGGTCCGACCCGGCCGTCGGACCTGCCCACTTCTTTGGCCAGCTTATATTCTCTGGTTCGGTCTCGCGGTTGCAGAAAAGAGGAAATGCCCCGGGGGATGGGACGCACCAACCTTCATAATCAAATCTCGCAGTCGCTGGACCGTCGAGTTTTGAGGCTGAGTACGAATCCGGGTTGAAATACGGCACTACAGTTCAGAGAGCAGGCAACAGCGTACAAACAAGATTTTATAAGCTACGAGAGGGAAACGTACCATGAGCCTAATCGATGAATTTAATGCAGCTGCGCAAAGTCTTGACAGAATCCTCGAAAAAATGGAGGAAGCCGATCCTGCTGATAAGGTGAGGTTAGAAGCTTACGTAAAATCAATGCAGGTAAAAGTGCAGCAAATTCTGAAAGCGATCTTAAGAGTTCATTGAGGTTGGTGCCGGGAACGGGACTTGCACCACCCCCCCAATACGCCTCCCGCTACTTCGGCGTTCTGGGTCTACGAATCAGGGACACGCGTGAAGCCGATGCCTCTACGAGGCTCATGATATCGAATTCCGAGGATGATGCGTCAAGCGGATCAGGACGACTTGGAAAAAACATCTCGCGACGCCCCGCGGTACGGCTCGATATTGGCAGCGTTCGTGCTCTCGTTTCCCTGTAGCACTTCGTGCGCGTGCCGGGAGTCTTTCCTTAGGCCAATGCATCACGCTTCTCAG